>Ga0206829_10218_pt1 | contig 19373 bp, 17 predicted proteins | sample Alteio_BWOrgCont_75_FD_152862 | JGI IMG/M metagenome (GOLD analysis project Ga0206829, IMG submission 152862) | Enriched cells from forest soil in Barre Woods Harvard Forest LTER site, Petersham, Massachusetts, United States -... | ecosystem: Environmental > Terrestrial > Soil > Temperate forest >... | reverse complement strand
TGATTGTGGAAGATCCAGACGCTCCAGGCCAAACCTGGGTCCATTGGGTGATTTACAATATCCCGATCAAAAAGATCAGTCCTGATGGAAACGTTTATGAATTGACTGAGGGATATCCCCGTGACGAAGAAACGCCTGGGGGTATTTTGCAGGGTTCCAATGATTTCAAAAAAATCGGTTATGACGGGCCTTGTCCTCCCAATGGGATACACCGATATTACTTTGAACTTTACGCGCTCAATAGCACTCTGGATCTAAGCGCTGGTGGCACCAAGGCGGAATTAGTAGGGGCGATGAAGGGTCATATTTTGGCTCAAACGCAGATGATGGGAACTTATAGCAAGTAGACAAAATTTTAGGAGGTTGTTTATGTCGTCCAAAATTGGATTATGGGCATTGTTAGGTTTGGCGGCTATTTTCTTTATGACTGGAATTGGATCTTATAACGGTTTAGTGGCTTCTAGCCAAGGCATTGATGCCAGCTGGGCTCAGGTAGAAAACGACATGCAACGCCGTTACGATCTTATCCCCAACTTGGTCGCTACGGTCAAGGGTTACGCCAAACACGAAAGCAGTGTTTTGGAAGAAGTTACCCGGTTGCGCAGTCAATGGGGCGCGGCTAAAACCCCAGCAGATCAAGCCAACGCATCTGATAATCTGGGTAACGCTTTGGGCCGATTGATGGTGGTGGTCGAAAAATATCCCGATTTAAAAGCGAATCAAAATTTTCTGCAGTTGCAGGACGAACTGGCCGGCACGGAAAACCGGATCGCGGTCGAACGCATGCGTTATAACGAAGCGGTCCAGGACTATAACGTGAAAGTTCAAAGCTTTCCGAGCAACCTACTTGCGGGTATGTTTAACTTCAAAGTGAAAGACGTTTATTTCAAAGCCAACGCGGCGGCTCAAGAGGCGCCGAAAGTAGAGTTTTAAATTTTTTCTAAAGGCGGGCTTTCGGCCCACCTTTTTTATTTGGTGAGATTGTTATTTATTGTGCCCAATTTTTTTCGAATCCATAAATTAGCCGGAACTTCAAAATAGCGGTAAGACAACTCAGCTAAGACAAAAGTAACTGTAATAAGAATAAAAAAATCAAACCATTCATTTTTTCCTGTGAAAAAGGGCCATAGTAAATACAAGATAAATGCGTGGTACAAATAACCGCCATAGCTTAATTTTCCAATCCAACCGAGAACAGACCAATATTTAGAGTTGAAAAGATCCAAATGAAGTCCCCCCAACAAAAAGAAAAATGCGCCAAATGCTAAAAAGGTTGGTATCCAAATTTCAAAATAGGGTGTTCCCCAAAAAAACCACCAGTAGTTAACACTCACATAATTATGCCAGTAAAATCCTCCGAATGAAAAAAATCCAAAAGCAGAAAATAGAAAACACATTTTTTTATTTCTCGAAAGAATTTTTTCATATTGAGCTGAGATCAAATAAAGCAAACAACCAATGGCAATAAAACTGAAATTTCTAAATGAGTTTTCAGTAAGATGGGCTTGATTAGGAAAAAAATAACTCAAGGCCTTCGTAGAACCTATCCCCCCAAGAACAAGAAAGCTTAAAAATAAGATGAGGTTTCGCTTATTTCGAAGAAATTTTAACACTAAGGGGTAAAAAAAATAAAATTGTTCTTCAATAGATAATGACCATAAGACGCTCCAAAGCATACCCGTGTGTAATTTTTCGTGAAGTGGCATCGATAAAATTAGGTACCAATTAAAGGTAAAAGTAGCGATGGAAATCCAGGAAGCCGAATTCATGGGAGCAGTAGGATCGTTAATAATGTACTTGAAAGCTTGGGATTTTTCGGGAAATAAAGTGAGGATAGTGATTCCCAAAAAGCACACAAGTATTAACAACGGAAAAATGCGAGCAATTCGCCGAGTATAAAATTCCTTTAAATCCGGGTTGAAAAGACCATCGGGTTGAGATGCAATAAGCCGAGTAATGACAAATCCTGAAACTACAAAAAACACCGTGACGCCAAACCCGCCGTTAATCATGAATCGATACCAAAAATAGTGCGGGAAAAAAGGTTCGGACGGTTTGGATATCCAAAGTAAACCAAAATGCATGGCTATAACAATCAGGATAGAAAAAGCCCGCACTAAATCAACGACTTGAATTCTTTTTTTTGAGACGAGATATTCTTTTGTTGTGAGTTGCATATCAATCAATTCTACATGAGTTGTAATGTGTTTATATTTGATCGGCTAGATTTTTTAAAAGAGAGACCCATACATATGTGGCTTCTGATTTTAATTTTAGGGAAAAAATAGTATATTCCTAATGGTTAAATAGTTTTCTGATAAACAAATTGGATGGAATTTCAAAATACCGATAAGATAACTCAGCCCAGCTAAAAGTAACTACAGCAAAAATAAAAAAATCAAACCATTCATTTCTTCCTGTAAAAAAGGGCCAAAGCAAATACAGTATGAACATGTGATACAAATAACCGCCATAGCTTAATTTGCCCACCCAACCGAGAAAAGACCAATATTTAGAGTTGAAAAAATCTAAATGAAGACCTCCCAGCAAAAAGAAAAATACTCCAAAAGCTAAAAAGGTTGATGTCCAAGGCTCAAAAAAAATAGGTCCCCAAAAAAACCACCAATAGTTAATGCTGACGTATTGATGCCAATAAAAAATAAAAATCAAAAATATTCCTATAAAACAAAGTTGAAGACATTTACCGTGATTTTTAGAAAGGAATTCTTTGCATCGAATTGAGGATAAATAAAGCAAACAGCCAATGGCAATAAAGCTGAAATTGCTTAAATCGATTTTTTCGAGAGAAGTATAGTTTGGAAAAAAAATAAAAAAAAGTTCGCCGGACACAGGGCCTAGAATAATAAGTGTGCTCAAAAAAAGAATTAAGTTTTTTTCATTTCGTAGATACTTTAACAGAAGGGGATAAAAAAGATAAAATTGTTCTTCCACGCACAGAGACCAAAGAATGCCCCAATACATGCCAATAGTATTTTTTGCTTGAAGATCAGTTGAAAAAATTCGATACCAATTGAAGGTAAAAGTGACTATCGAAATCCAAAAATCAGGAGCTTTGGGTGTGTGAAAAATAAGGTCGAAGGCATGTGATTTTGATGAAAAAAAATAAATAAACATGAGGCCAATAAGGCAGACGAAAACTAATGGTGGAATAATACGGCCGATGCGCCTTGAGTAAAACTCTCCAAAATCTGGGTTAAAAAGGCCTCCGGGTCGAGATGCGATCAACCGGGTGATGATAAATCCTGAAACAACAAAAAACATTACAACTCCAAATGGACCATTAATCATAAATCGAAACCAGATATAGGCCAAGAAAGGTGATAAAGACTGTTTGGAAATATAGAAGCAGCCCAAATGATGGGCCAAAACGGCTAAAATTGAAAAAGCTCGGACTAAATCAATTATCCGAAGCCTTTTGTTCGTTAATTGATTTTGTTTTTGCGAGATTTGCATATTTGTCGATTCTACAGGAGTTGTAACACTTTTTTGTTTATTCAATGAGATTTGTTCTGTCAAAGTACTTTTTGATCTTAGGGAAAAAATAGTGCATTCTTGGCGATATTCACAGCTTTTTTTAAATCTTTAGCTGATTCATCATTTTCGCCGGAAAGTTTTAAACAAAGACTCCGGTTATAGTAAAGATGTGCCGCGGGATAACCCTGATGTATGGCGTTTTGATAGGATTTTGCAGCCGATTTAAAATCATGATCAAGAAATTGATTTAATGCGTATTTTTCCCAATAGACTGATGTTAAAAAATAATCTTTTTGAAATTTATTTTTCAGAGTTGAAAAATATTCACTAAATTGCCCAAATGTGTCAATTGGCTGCTTGTTTTTCATTTTTATATTGGTATTTCTATAAATTTGATCAGCCTCTATCCAGTTTTTCAAAACTGAATCAGGAATTTCAGAAACGGGAATCAAAAAAACACCTATAGGTTGCGGAAGAGTTCTATTGGACTTCAGAATTTTGAATTTAATGTTTCTGAATTTATTAATGAAATAAGGTGCGTAATAAATATTCGCAATTATAGCCGCCCATTGGGGAGACGCTTTGGAAAGTTTTGGGTTTTGAAGACAATCAAAGGGGTAAACTGCAATATTAAGGGTTTTATTATCATAATCAGTATTAAATTCGGTAAAAACATAGAGTGGCCCGGTTTCGGTACTTAAGGATTTCAATATTTTGTAGGAATCTTCATATTGTACGCTTCGCCATTGCCGCTCGGGAGGAACTCGAGAGACATCACAATAAGGGACTACGAAGTTATAAGCATTAAGAGCCAGAGAGATACAGCCCAAAGGAATCAACCAAACGTAAGATCTTTTAGTTTGATCTGGAAATAAAGATTTAATTCCTAAAACAGCCAATGCTATCCAAAAAGGCAAAGAGGGAGTGATTCGGTGCAGCTCCAAATAATTTGTGAGAATTCCTGGAAGCATTGAAACAACAAGTCCAAGGCTGAGAAGCGCGAGTAATTTTTTTTCGACGTTTGCCAATGCGTAAAAAATCCCCAAAAAGATCCAAGAACTCGTTAAAGGGTCAAACATTCCGCCCCAATTCGGGCCAAACGGAAAGCTTTTTTTACTATCCCAAAAGAGGCCGATAAGGTATGAGAAACATGAATTTAAAAGGAAGGTGGGCTCAAAAGAGGCGTGAATATAGGTGAGATTACCAGGAGAAAGTCGCGCTTGAGCCCAGGGAAATGCCAGAACAGCAGAAACGGCTATAAAAGTAAAAAGGTACTTCCGGTTTTCGATTTTTTTACCCCAAGTTCTCATCCATAGAATGGATGTAATTAAAAACCAAACAACGAGCCAGTTTATATAAGAATAAAAACCCAATCCCGCGACAACACTTAAAAGAAGAATAAAAAACCATTTTGATGTAAAAGTTTTGCTTTTGATAAAAATACCGAGCAATGCCAGAGTCAAAAACTGAAAAAAAATGATTAGAATTTCTGGCACGCAAAATCGCATGAACGAAAATTCCCAAAACGAAAAGGCGAAAATCCAACAGAAAATGAATGAAGTGAGTTTTGAAAAATACTGTCTTGATGCCCAGTAGGAAAGCAAAATTGTTCCGATCGAAATAGACGCCGAAAAAAGTCTCAAAGATAAAAATGAAGGCGGGATAATTTTAAAAAAACCACCTAATCCCCAGATGAGAAAAGGCTCAAAGCGGACTTCGCCCCATAAAATAGACCAGTTCCATTTTTTTAAAAGGTCTAAAGCCATGGTTGTGAAAATACCTTCATCGCTGGTCGGCCATGATGGGACGGAAGTTAATTTGTAAAATCTAGTAAATAAAACTAAAAATCCCCAAAGAAGCCACAGTTTTATCGGTAATTTTTCATTTTCAGTAGTCGCATCGGTAATATTAGAAGGGGGAGATTTCTTTTTCAGCCTATTTTCTAGGATCAAACATGTGGCGAAAATGAAAGGTAAGATTACGCCGAGGATTCCGATCAACAATTTGGTATACAAAGAAAAAGTAAAGTAAGAAAGAAGGGTGTTTGAAGTTAAAAAAACAAACAAAAAATGCCAAGGGTTAAATGAAATAGATGTATTGAGAAATGAGTCAGACTTTCTTTTCATGGTCTGGATTTTAACATGATTTCTTACAGATTCGGCTCTGACTATGGTTAACCGTAAGCTCAAAACTCGGTATAAAGCCAATGGGTCTAATTTTGAAGATGCCCAGATCTAGGAAATTATGGACATGATGTAACGGAAGATGATCTTGGATAATTTACTGTAATTATTCTCAACGGGTACAAAATCACTAAAGAGTCGAATTAGATGCCGGGTATTAATTAAGTGAAAGTCGTATCAAAATGTATCTATTGATGTGGTAATTGATCAATAGATTATGGCGGTTAATTTAAAGTCCGAACGAAGTTCATACGGAGAAAGTAAACATGCCATTGAAAAGACTTCAAATTATTGATTTGATTCGGACTTTTTCTATTCTTGCCGTGTTGGCACTTCATTTAGAACAACTCTCATTTCTGCGAAAGCCGGAAAATCTGAGAGTTTCGTGGATATGGGAACATTTTTGGAGAAATGGTACTTATGGTGTTTATTGTTTTTTTGTTGTCTCGGGATATCTTATCGCAGGAGTGATTGCGAAAAATGATGGAGGTCTTTGGAAGCCTTCTTTTCGTGAGTTTTATGTTCAACGCATCGGTCGTATTTTGCCTTTGTTTAGTGTTTCTGTTTTGATTGGAATCTTTATATTGATGTTTCCCAGAGTTTTCTTGGTGAATAGTTTTGATGTTTTTAATTCGAATAATGGTTATGAAGGTGCAGGATTTTGGATTTGTGTTTTAACCTTCACCTTTAATTGGTTTCTCGCTTTTAATCCTCTGATTCATTGCGGGTTGCATTTTAAAGTGCTTTGGTCTTTATCGGTCGAAGAACAATTTTATCTTCTTTTTCCTTACGTTTTGAAAAAATCAAAGAACGCTAAAAATCTATCCTTTTTCTTGGCGGCGATAATAACCATTGGCTTTCTTTGGCGTTTAGGAAATTATTTTTTCAAACCGAATCTTTCCCTGCAAATGTGTGCTTCTCCCGGTGCTTTTGACAACATCGCTGTGGGAATTTTACTCTACCTGACAGTGGATAGATGGAAGTCTTTTCTTTTAAGGAATGTAAAAATAAGTTGGTTTTTTTGCATTGTGGGTTTCGGAGTGTTACTCGGTGTATATCTTGGTACGTCTCGAGAGAGTTCGGTGGATAGGATTTATGCGTCTACTTTACTTGATTTAGGACTTTTTTTATTTTTACTAGGAAGTCTTCATCTTTCCTTTTTTGAATTTAAATTCTGGAAACCTTTTGGGTTACCCGGAAAATATTGTTATGGCATCTATTTACTTCATCCTTTGGTTTTGTCTGTAATACATTCATTTATTTTTCAAAAAGACGTTTTGACTGCTTTTTTGTTTTTTTCAACAGTCTCAATTATCCTGGCTGCCATTTCTTTTCACTTTTTTGAGATGCCCATGAATCGATTTATTCGAGGATTTGAATAGAAAAAAGCTGATTGAGGTTATTTTGTTTTCAAACTGGCCTATGATAAAGTAATCAATGAATCGGAAACCAAGCTCCATGCTTATTTTTAACTTTAATAAGTGGAACCAACCTTGGTTTTATTTTTTTATTTTTTTCATTTCAAACTGTCTTATCGCCTATGGGTTTTTGGGTTTGGAAGAAAAATTATTCATCATCTTTTACGGCATTCTTCTTCCTTTCGTTTTTTGTCTTTTCTTTCAATTTCGAAATTCTACTTCACAAATCAACTCAACAATAAAACACCTCTTTGCGAATGGCGATGAAGTTTTCATAAATCCAACAGTCTTTCCAATCATTGCGATAATTCTGCTTCTTTTAACCACGCGCTTTTACAGACTGGATTCGATACCTTTTTGGCCGTCTAAGGATGACGGTCATTTTGGGGTTCTAGGTATGTGGCTTTCTGAGAAATGGAGCTGGCAACTTCTTTGGGGTGAATGTCAAAATGAACCGCTGATTCTCTGGATGCTTGCTTTTTATTTTAAATGGATCGAGCCTTCATTTTTTTCACTAAGATTGTTCTCCGCACTGGTTTCAATTTGTTCCGTCCCATTAGGTTATTGGGCCGCCAGACAGTTTTTTTCAAAGGGCTACTCTTTAATTTTGACTTTTTTTTTAGCATTTAATTTTTGGGCTTTAATTAGTAGCCGTATTTGTATCGGAGTGACGATGGTTATTCCGCTGGAATATGCAGTTTTTGGAGCGCTAGGCCGATGGTTGAAAAATTTGAAAATTTCAAATCATTTTCAATATCGGGATGTTTTGGTTTTGGGAATCCTGTCAGGATTAGGCTTTTATACTTACGCCGTCTGGCCAGTCATATTTTTATCCATATCAATCGTTGTTTTTTATCAAATGTGGAAACGCCCCCAAAACAAGATTCCTTTACTTCTGTATGGCTCAACGGCCATTTTGGTGTCCTGTCCCATTCTCTTAGCTCATTTAGCCTTAAATGGGACGACGCATCTTCGAGACGAGTTCTTACGGCAATCCATTACGGGGTCTATCGAAAATTATTTCCAAATGCTTTTTTGGAAGGGCGGCTACTGTTTTAATGGACCGATTTGGGGTGGGGCTTTTAATCCCGTAGAAGGGGCTTTGATTTTTTTAGGAACGGCTTCTTTAATGATGGATTTTAAAAAGAGATATTCTCAATGGTTTTTTTTGACGGGATTTCTTTTTATTTTGCCAGGTGTTCTTAGTAATAGCGTTGAAATCTGTCATGTTATTCAACTCTTGCCTTTTCTTTGCTTTATTGCAGTTTTAGGCATCCAAACAATTATTGCCAGCTCCCCCTCCACTCATCATTGGAAAAGAATAACTATTATGCTTTTGGCCATCTTGATTTTGAACCTCTATCATTGGCTGGGACCATTTCAAGATTGGAAGTCCCTTCCTTCGCAACAAAGTGACTGGGTACCAATCGAGTATTTTCAAGCCTATAAGATTATTAAAGAAAAAAGTCTTCAATCTGGTCCGCTTAATGTTTTTTCTGAGTTTACTTTGGATAACTACAATAAGACTTTGAGTATTGCCTGCCATCCGCTGGATGCTCTTCAAAATTCAAGAATTGACCCCAATACTACAAAGTGGTCGGCCGTTTTGATCAATAAATACTACGTTCCCTTTTTGAAAACAAGATTTTCCCACAGCCAATGGTTTCTTTTGAAAAGAGACGATATCCGTTACCATTCGGATTTGGCTTTAGGATTGATTCCAAATGATTCAATAAAAAAAGAAGAACTGGCGGCTTTGAAAAAAGCTGATCATGTATTGCGTGATTTGAACCTACAACTCAAAGCGAAAACCTCTCCGGTTCCTTGGACGGAGATTAAAAGTCTTTTTTATGAGTCCTCAAAAAGTTTTGAAAATGACCGATTTCTATCCGCCGTTTTTTGGGAAAAGATTGCTTTTTTTGATTCCGAACGGCTTGATTATGGTGATGCGACTCAAGATTTTGAAAGGTCGATTCGCTTTGGCTACCCGGCAGCAAACCTTTACTATAATCTTGAAATGACGTTGAAGATGAGCAGGAAGGAGAAGGAAGCTAAAAAGATTCTTCAAAAAGCTGTACAAGCCCAGCAAAAGTTTATTTTTTTTGAACCAACTTTTTAATTTTTACGAAGACAATAGTTTTTTGTAATTAATACTCAGGAGAGGAGATTTCATGGGGTTAGGCGGAGTTATTGTTTTATTGTTAATCGCAGGGTTAATTGCTTATATCTTTTTTTCTGAAAGATCTTTAATCCATAAGAATTCCGACTCCGATTCACCCTTTGCGCATTTTCCCAAAGTCTCAGTCAATCTAGTCCAAGCGCCTAAAGATATGACCGAACGTTTAACTCCTCCTTGGCAAAGAACCTATACAGAAAAACTACAGGAACAGGGTTACTTACTTATGGGTGATTACTCTTATGCTTCCATTGTGTTTTTTTGGGCTAGAGTCTTTATCGCGCCTGACAAAAAATCGGTTTTGCTTTTGGTGAATTGGGTAGAAGGCAAAGAAGGCGGAAAAATAGTGATCAGCAATCTGGAGATTTATTCTTTTGACGGGAATTCTTTTATTTTGACCGCTTGCGCCCAGGACGGCTCCGTAAAGCTTTTAACAGGAGCCAACCGACCCACGGAAGAACAACTCTCACTTCATTTGAAAGCGGTTTACGCCGATGTGGCAGCTAAACCCATTGTGGATGAGCATCAACAACGGCTAAAAGCTTGGGAAGAAAAGGGTGCTCAAGTGCGTGAACTCACGTCTGCCAATGTTTTACATAGTCTTTCAAAGGTTTTTTCGTAGGCTTGATATCTTTACACTCCTTGGACCTGCCTGTATGATTTCCACTCTAAACCCTTGTTCGGAGGCTTTCATGACGACCGCAACCGCCACTAATTATGTGTTTGTTTACGATGTCTTTCTCAAAGACGCTGTTAAACACGTAAAAATTGTCTCTTATATCAACACTTGGGCAAGGGCTGAAGCGGCGGGAAAGCTTTACCAGTTGCCTACGGGTTTGCCCATTTTGGTGGAAGAAGAAAATGCTGGTAAAGTTTACGGTGAAGTGATGACTTTTCAAGAATTTGATACGGTTTTGGAAATTATTGACTCACAGGAAGGCTACCGCCCCGATGTCCCTCAGCAAAGCCGATTGCTTCGTGAAGTCCGTGAAGTAACCATTTCGGAAACGGGCGAAAAAGTCCAAGCCTATGTTTATGTGTTCCCCAAAGAAAAGTTCAATGCTAAAGAAATGTACGCTGTTCACGCTCATGGCGGCGACTGGCGCAAGTTTGTCATGATGCCCCGTTTTGACGGATACGAACACTGATACTCTGCGGTTTCATTTTGAAATTTTAGCGATACAGCAAAAAGGGCACGGGCAACCGGGCCCTTTTTGCTTGAATCCACCCTCAGGAAAAAATGGTTCTCAAAATTGGTTTTCTTTATTTTGCTTTCATCGCCTGGGGCTGCTTGACTCTCTTGCCCCTGGTCGTTTTACGGGAGATTGGCCAGGGTTTTTACCGTTTTTTTGGGTTTTTATGTGTAGCCTTGCAAACACTCGCTATCGGATTGGCTCTGATGGCGGGAGGAGATTGGGAACAAAACTATAAAACCGCGGCCATTGTGTTGGGGGTATCTCTCTTTTTTACGCTTTGTTTTACAGTGGCTCTTCGTATCCGCCGCCAATGGTTTTTATGGAGCTGTTTTGGTCTGGCGGTAATTAGCGGCTTGGCGGCTATCACTTATTTTCCGTGGGTGGGCCAGGATCGCTGGTTGTTTCTGGCGGTTCACGCTTTGATAACGGCTTTAGTCATGGGCGCGGTGATTTTGGCCATGATGCTGGGCCATTGGTATTTGGTGACCCCCAAGTTGTCTATCATCCCCTTGAAGCGCTATTCAGGGAGCTATATTCTCCTCACGGTTTTAACAACGCTGGAACTAGTTTTAAATTATTTCCTTTATGTGGGATGGGATAACGAGCCAGTTACCTTGGCGGGTCAACGCTGGATGGGAGAAATCATGTTTGTGTTATTCCGCGTGGCCTGGGGTATTTTGCCGCCTTTGGGAATGGCTTATTGGATTTGGGAAACGGTCAGAATGAAATCGACTCAGTCGGCTACAGGAATTCTTTATGCCGCCATGATCTGTACTATGATCGGCGAGGGCATGGGGCTCTACTTAACTTTGGCGACAGGTGTGCCGTTTTGAGGAAATTTTATGGAAATTAATACTTTTTGTCCTGAATGTGAAAACGGCATTTTTCTACATGAAATGCCGAGTGCGGGACTTATTCCTTGCACCAAATGCTCCAAAGGCCGTGCGGCTTTAGGAAAGGGGGAATTGGACGCTCAAGGCGCTTTGACTCGTTGCGGTATTTGCGGCTGTATGGAACTTTACCGGCAAAAAGATTTCAATACCAAGCTAGGAATGTGGATTGTGGTGTTGATTGTGGCCTTAGCTTTGATTTTTAACCAGTATCTCTTTCAAATTTTAGTGGGCGGCGCGGTGGTGGACGGGATACTTTATTTCGCGCTGGGTGATATCGTGATTTGTTATCAATGCAGGGCCATTTATCGGGGAATGCCCATTGCCGATAAAATCGAGGGTTTCGATCTTAAGATTCACGACCAGTACGAATTTAAAAACAAAAAAACCGAAGAAACCAAGGAGTTGTCATGAGTGAACGCCGACCAAATCCCAGTCCCGAAAGCGGGCCGTTATACGCGCCGGAAACCGGATTTTCCCTTTTTATTAAGCTTTTTATTGTTCCGGCGGTCATTGTGTTGGTAGCGCTTGGTATTTTCTTTTTGGGAACGATGGCGCTTCAGCATCCCAAAACCGCTGAGCAGTATTTGGAAGAACTTAAAAGCGACAATACCAGCCGCCGCTGGCAATCCGCTTACGAACTTTCCCGCATGTTGAACCAAAACGAAAACATTCAATTCGATCAGGACTTAAGGACCCAACTGGTTCAGGTTTTCGGTGACGCTAAAAATGATGATCCTCGGTTAAGAGAATATCTGGCTTTGATTTTAGGCCGTCTAAAAGAAAAATCAGCGGTTTCAGTTTTAAGCTCGGCGGTTCATGAAGACGGCACGGACGTGAAAATTTACAGTCTATGGGCTTTAGGCAATATTGAGGATCCACAGGGGGGTGGGGCCGCTTTGAGCGCTTTGACCGATACGGATGAGACGGTCCAAAGAATGGCGGTGGGGGCTTTAAGTGCCATAAGATATGAACCGGCTAAATTCGCCTTGGAAAAGAATCTTGACAGCACAGATCAGGCGCTTCGCTATGATTCGGCAGTGGCTTTGGCCAGAATTAAAGATGAGAAAGCCGTACCCACTCTGCTGGAAATGATGAATCTAAAACCATCGAGTAAACCGGAAGATGATCAAATTATCCAATCGGCCAAGATCACGGCGATTGAAGGCGCGCAAGAGTTACCCGACGCGGTCTTGAAAGACAAAGTGATTGAATTAAGTAAAAACGAGCCAGACATTAAGGTGCGGGAAGAAGCTTTAGCGGTTTTGAAAAAGTAATCTATGATTCAATCCGATGTTTTAATTCAGGGTCATCACAATTTAATTATGGATCCGCCAGTCATTGAACCGGGAACACCGGTTATTGTGACTTTGCATGGTTTGGGCACTCACGGTGAAGATTTAGCTCCGCTTTGCGAAGAACTTCGATTGCCTGGCTGCCGGTTTGTCCTTCCGGACGCTCCTCTCCATTTGCCGGGTTACCCGCAGGGGGCTTTCGCCTGGTATGATTTTCAAACTTACAACCGAAATGAGTTTGTCCAAAGCCGGGACTATCTTTTTAAAGTGATGGACCGATTCGCCAATGACCCTAATTTGCGGCCGGCGCCGGGTAAAGAAAAGACTCATAAACCAATTATTGTCATGGGTTTTTCACAGGGTGGAGTAATGTCGCTAGAGGCAGGGCTGAATTATAAAGGTCAAGTGGCAGCAATTGTTTCCATGAGCGGTTATATGCCGGATCCCTGGGAAACTTTGACTAAAGCCCAGGTGCCGTTGGATACACCGATTCTTTTGGTCCATGGAACTGGCGATGAAGTAGTTCCTGTTGAAGGTTCCCGTAAAGCAGTGAAAACACTCAAAGAAGCCGGTTATAACCCTATTCTTCAAGAATTTCCCATGGGGCATCAAATTACAGAAGAGTCTCTAAAAGCGGTTCGAAATTTTCTTTTACCTCTAATTAAAGCCGAATAGGCCTGTTTTATTCCGTATTTACCTGTCTTGAAAACTCAGGCGGGTCTTAGTACCTTAACGTGGTTTTCCCGAACATTTTGAAATCAATTCTGGAGGTTTTTTATGATGTGGCTTCGCCGCATAGGCTTATTTGTGTTGATCAACATTATGGTCGTGATGACCATTTCTATCATCATCAATGTTCTCGGTATCCAACCTTATCTCACGCAACGTGGAATTGATTATGGTTCCCTAATGGAACTGTGTTTGGTTTGGGGTTTCGGCGGGGCTTTTATTTCGCTCCTCATTTCTCGCTGGATGGCCAAACATATGATGGGAGTCCAGGTGATTGATCCTGAAACCCCGGGTAATAGCCAGGAACGCTGGTTAGTGCAAACGGTTCATCACCTGGCCGAAAAAGCGGGTATTAATACCATGCCGGAAGTTGGTATTTTTGAAAACCCAGCGCCTAACGCTTTTGCCACGGGTGCCAGCCGCAACAGCGCTTTAGTAGCGGTTTCCACGGGTTTGTTTAATTCGATGGGACAGGATGAGATGGAGGCGGTTTTGGGTCATGAAATGACCCACATTGTGAACGGCGATATGGTAACCATGACCTTGCTTCAAGGCGTCATCAATGCTTTTGTGATGTTCTTGGCCCGTGTCGTGGCGATGACGTTCATGCGGGGCGACCGTCGTAACGGCGGTTCTTTTGGAGAATTTATGATGATTCAGGCGCTTCAAATGGTTTTTGGAATTATCGGAATGATTCCTTTGATGGCCTTTTCCCGTTGGAGGGAATTCCGTGCGGACGCGGGCGGCGCCCGTTTAGCCGGCAAATATAAAATGATTAATGCTTTGAAAGCCTTAAAGTTGGCCCAAGAGCAGACGCAGTTGGCGGCGGCTCAGCCTCAACCGGCTTCCATGGCGGCCTTTCAAATTTCGAGTAAAGATGGCTTTTCCTTTTTTGCCAGTCATCCGTCTTTAGATGTCCGTATTGAGCGGTTAGAGTCCAGCACAGAAGAGTAAATTTATTTTGATAAAGGCGGCCTCTATTTAGAGGCCGCCTTTTTTTATTTAAGGCCAATTAATTGGCATCGTCATTGGATAAAATTGAGAACCGGCTTTTTGATATTGTTTATTTAAATGATGGACTTTTCCTTCTTTAAGAGAAGACACGTGAAGTTTTTCCCACAGATAATGGCTTTGGTCCGAAACTTTCTTGGCTTCTCTCCACCATTTTAAACCTTGTGTTTGATTTTCTTGAATGAAGGCTATTTCAGCGTGACCCAACAGAGCATATATACGACCCCGGGCATCACCGGTGGATTTAAATAATTTGTCCGCTTGAAAAAAGGATCGATGAGCCTGGGGATATTGACCCAAAAGCTTGTGGGTTGTGCCTAAAGACCAGAGGGTATAAGCGTAACTGACCCTGTCGCCAATAGTTCCGTAGAGTTTTTCAGCTTTTTTGTAAAAAGGAAGGGCATGTTTAAAACGACCGGCCATACGCTCCACATTGCCGAGACCGCAATAGGAATAAGCGACACCAAAAATATCTTTTCTTTGACGCATCCGCCGGTTAGCTTCACGGTAATAGCGTCCTGATAAATTATATTGTCCCAACATGCGGTAAATGCCGCCTAGCGCGCAACAGGTGTAGGAAAGACCTTCAGAGTTTTTTGTCTTCTTGAAGAGCTTGAGCGCAAAACGAAGCTCTTTTAACCCTTTTTTCATGTTGCCCGCAATGCGCCAAGTGCCGCCTAAAGCCCAATGGGTAAAAGCTTCCCCCTGTAAATCCTTTTGTTTTTGATACTGGATAAGGGTTTTTTTTAGCTCTTTAAGCGCTGACAAGGGATGACCTGAAGCTCGGGCCGAAAGGGCCCAACCCACTTGGGCATCTAGTTGGGTGGTAGTATCTATGGTTTTAAATAATTGACCCGCTTGGCGGTAATGAGAAAGGGCTTCAGGGAAATAGCCGCGGATTCGTTCTACATCCGCTAAACCTAAAAGTGCTTCGGCTTTTTCTTCTTTGGTCAAGACTGAACGCAAAAGCGTTTTATAGATTTTACGCGCCGATTCAAATTGAGAAAGGGATCGGGCTTTTTCCGCTGCATCGAACAAGTTTTTCACAATTTCTCCTTCGAAAGTGAGTGCATCATATCACGAGGCGTTTATCTCTTCTCAGTCGGAAGGCGATTTAAATACCATTTTCCATTAAACTAAAGAAAGTTGATGGTAGGGTTTGATATTTGTCGATAAGGAAATCTTATGAAAAAAATTTTATTTTATTTTCTATTTTCTTTGTGGTTGGTGATGGGGAGCTCGATAGCCCAAACCCAAACAGCATTTTCTCTATTAAAAGTTGTTCCTTGGAACGGACACAAAGCGGCCACTTCCCTGACCTTCGATGACGGAGACCCGATCCATTTGGATATAGTTATTCCTGAATTAAACCGCAGACAATTGCATGGAACCTTTTTTTTGATCGCCAATAGAATTGACCGTAAAGATGAGTGGCATCAGGCGATCAAGGCGGGTCATGAGATCGGAAACCACACCCTGGACCATCTTCACGCCAGCGGGTTGACGCCGAAAGATGAAAACGCCCAAGTGGTTGGAGCTCAAAATGTACTTCAAAAAGAGTTTGGAGTTCCCATCTACTCTTTTGCTTATCCTTTTACTGAAATTACGCCCGGTTTGGAAGATTGGGTGAAAAAAACGAGTTTTATGGCTAGAGGCGGAATGGATGATTTAGTATCGCCCCAAAATAAGACCATCGATTGGTTTAATATTCCGGCAAGAGTCACTATGACCAATCTTCCATTTGAGACTTATCAAAGCTGGATTGATCAGGATGCGCAATCTGGCGATTGGCTGGTTTGGATGATTCATGGGATTGAAGGCACGCCCTGGGGATGGCAACCCATATCCCGCAAGATGTTCACCCAAATCCTGGACTATTTACAGTCCAAAGACATTTGGGTGGGGACCTTTATTGAGATTGGGAGTTACTTAAGAGCCTGGCAGTCTTTTGAAGGGGCAACGATTCAAGTTTCCGGGTCGGAAGCGGTTTATCATTGGGTTGTTCCGGACTATTGCCCGATGAATGTCTGGCTGAAAGTCTGTTTCGCCCCGGGCGATACACCGGCGCAAGTTTGGCAAAACGGTCAACCCATGGTTCCTGATGCTCAGGGAAATTATAGGATTCTCTTTAACCAGGGTCAGTTGAGTTTGCGCCGCTAAGATCGGATAATTGAAAAGCTATATTCAATTTGGATTTGCTATGGTAATCCTGAGGGCACTACTATTACAATGCGAGCCAATATTGAACAAGTTGTTCAGTAGTCGAAAAACTGTATCTAAAGCTGGAGTGTAGTTTGAAATGGCAACCATTAAAGATGTAGCGAAAAGAGCCGGCGTGACGATTGGGACAGTGTCCCGGGTTCTCAACAATAAGCCCTGGGTCAGCGAAGAATGCCGTAAAAAAGTTTTGAGTTCCATAAAAGAATTACATTACAAACCGCAGGCTCACGCCCGCCGTTTGCGTCAAAAACACTCTCAAATTTGCGGCGTCATCGCGCCTCACCACAACTCGGTTTTTCACAGTCCCTTTTTTACGGCGATTATGGAAGGTTTGGAAAAAATAGCCGCTGAAAATAATTACCGCCTCTTGCTTCATCCTTTGACCGAAACGGCCCGCGCTCAGATTTCTTACCGTGCTTTATTGGGGGACGGCAGTGTTGACGGCATGTTTGTTCTTAACGCATGGTCCACCGACGTATCGGTCCGCGAGTTAGCCGAAGCGAATGTTCCTTTTGTTTTGATCAACGGAAAAATTTCAGGCCATGAAGACCTGCCTTATGTGGGCTTTGATAATCGGGGCGGTGTTAAAATCGCCATTGATCACTTGGTTAAACTGGGCCATGAACGCATCGGAATCATTAACGGACGCATGACAACCACCAATGCTTTAGAACGGTTTCAGGCTTTTCAGGAAAACTTGGCGGAACACCGGCTTGAGTTCGTCAGTGAGTGGGTAGCGGACGGCGATTTCGAGGAAGAGGGCGGTTATTTGGCCGCTCAAAAAATTCTCAAAGCCGTGCGGCGGCCCAGCGCGATTCTTTGCGCCAGTGATTTGATGGCGATGGGCGCTATTCGGGCTTTAAAAGAAAACAATCTCTCCGTACCGGAAAAAGTTTCGGTGGTGGGATTTGATAACATGGAAGAAGCGGCTTATCACGAACCCGCGTTAACGACTGTGTCCTTTTCGCCTTATGAAATGGGCAAATTGGCCGCTCAAAAGATATTCCGGATTATTGCTGGGGAAGAGCTGGAATCCAGAGCCACCACACTTCAACCTAAGTTGATTGAAAGAGAATCAACCCGTAAGCCCGAGTAATCAAACCCTCATTTCATAATCTATTTAAACATGTTTCTCTAAGCCCGATTTTTCGGGCTTATTTTATTTTGTGATTCCGTAACCTAAAGAGTTTTCAAAGGGTAATGATATTCATGAAAACTAAACTTAAAAAAACTCTCGTTTTGTTTTTTTTGTTGGGAATCTCATTTTCTTCTGCGCGGGGAGCTTTGATTGACAGTTCCAAGGTGGTCGAGGTTCAAGTTTATCCTTCGGCAAAACCGGCCCAGCCTGGTTCGGTGGTTCGAACGGCTGTTTTAGTCCAAATCCAAGACGGGTGGCACGTCAACGCCCATGAGGGTCTTTTGGATTTTTTTAATTCCTGCCAATTTGACTCTGGACAAAAACTCTTACGGAACCTTAATTCAAAATATTTTCTATCCGGCGGGAAATAAAAAAAGTTTAGCGGGTTTGCCTCAACCATTTTCGGTTTATGAGAAGGCCGTTACCTTTTATGCCGATATAAAATTAGATTTGGCTCTCAAACCGGGAGGAGTGAAACTTCCATTTAAATTAAAAATCCAGGCTTGTAATGACCAATCTTGTCTGTCTCCGGCAACCTTAAATTTGGAATTGCCCCTGGAAGTGGGATTGCCAGGCCAAGCATCGGCGCCCTTTCATCCTGAGTTGTTTCAATCTGTTGGTGGAAATACACCCGAGGTTCCCCAAGACAATATCATTGAGAGATACCTTCAAAATAAAGGAATACTTTTGACTTTCCTTTTAATCTTTTTAGGAGGGCTGGCGCTCAACTTAACACCCTGCGTCTATCCCATGATTCCTCTCACCATCTCTTATTTCGGCAATCAGAAATCGGAAAAACCAATGGTCATCTTGGGCCGGGCTGTTGCCTATGTTTGCGGTATTTCGGTGACTTACTCCGCCTTGGGAGTGACTGCCGCTTTGACCGGAAAGATTCTGGGTTCGAGTTTGCAATCGCCCTTGGTTTTGGTAGGTATCTCCCTGGTATTGGTTACTCTTTCGCTTTCGATGTTTGGCGTTTATGAAATTCAGGCGCCTTCCTGGATTTTAAACCGAATTGCCTCCACCAGCACCCAAGGCTGGTTGGGTGCTTTGGGAATGGGATTGGTTTTTGGAATCGTAGCCGCTCCTTGTGTGGATCCTTTTTCCATTGGTCTTTTGACTTTTGTGGCGGCCAAGGCCAATCCTTATTTGGGCTTTATTATGTTTTTTACGCTATCTCTGGGATTAGGTTTTCCTTATGTCTGGCTCGGTTTTTTTTCCAATGAGATACAACGGCTGCCCAAATCGGGAATGTGGATGGTCTGGGTTAAAAAAGTATTCGGACTAATTCTTCTAGGGATGCCTTTATATTTTTTAAATCCCCTGATGCCTAAAGATTTGAATCATATTTTGACCCCTGCCTATGTCATTTTGGCCGGGTTTTTATTGGGATTTGTTTTTTCAGGAAAAGGGGTTATGCCTGGCTTCAAAAAGTTTCAAATGGTTTTTTGGAGTTTTCTTGATTGTTTTGGGATCTCTGGTTTATCGAATTTGGCCTCGGCCTATCGAACTTTCGTTTATGAATTATCAAAGTAATTTAGTCGAACAGGCTCAAAAAGAAGGGAAGCCCGTCTTTATCGATTTTACGGCCGCATGGTGTTTGCCTTGTAAAGAATTGGAGA
>Ga0206829_10217_pt1 | contig 19374 bp, 16 predicted proteins | sample Alteio_BWOrgCont_75_FD_152862 | JGI IMG/M metagenome (GOLD analysis project Ga0206829, IMG submission 152862) | Enriched cells from forest soil in Barre Woods Harvard Forest LTER site, Petersham, Massachusetts, United States -... | ecosystem: Environmental > Terrestrial > Soil > Temperate forest >... | reverse complement strand
ATCCCGGTACGTTTATTACCGTCGATAAACGCGTCGTTCTTTGCAATTCCAAAGGCATACGCGGTTGCAAGCCGAAAAAGAGACGGAGCATCGCTAGCATAGGCCGCATAATTCTGCGGTCGTGCGAGTGCCGACTCAAGCAGACCCTCGTCGCGTATACCTTGCGGGCCGCCATGCAAAGCAAGTTGCTTATTGTGAATAGCGAGTGCTTCCTGCTTGCTGGTCCATGAGATATCCATGCTTATTCAGCAAGTCTGCGAAGAGTATCACGGTATTTGCGCATGACTTTATCCGCCACTTCCATGGTGCGCGCGAACTTTTCGTCATACGGAGTGAGCTGAACACCATCCGGTGTTTCCGTGATATAGAGCGAATCACCTTTTTCAACATGGAGCTTGGAAAGGATTTCTTTAGGCAATACGATCCCTACTGAACTGCCGACAGTTGTGACTTTGACAATCGCACTCATCTAAACCTCCATGCTTCGTAATAACGATTATTATAATAACGTATTTTCCCGGGCAAAATAAAAAAGCGCCCAGTTGGGGGCGCTTTTTGTATGAAATAGAAAGCCGTGATTAGAGATCCATTACCGAATCTTCGATCGCCCGGCGCACGTTCCCATCGGACTGAGCCAGCCGGCGTACTGCCTCCGGCTTGTCAACGTTCGCTTTCAGCATGACCAAGGCAACGGGCACGCTGCGTCCCGCGGACTTGATGGTGCGCACGGCAGTCTCGCGGTCGATGCTGCAGGCGCGCATCAGAATGCCGATGCCGCGTTCGACCAGCTTCGAATTCTGCATGTGTACGTTGACCATCAGGTTCTCGTACACGTAGCCGAGGCGAGTCATCGCGCCGGTTGTGATCATGTTGGTGATCATCTTCTGCGCTGTTGCCGCCTTCATGCGGGTCGAGCCGGAGATGACCTCCGGTCCCACGTCGGCGACGATGGCAATGTCCGCCGCACCCTCTAAAGGTGTGTTGTGGTTGCAGGTGATGCAGGCGGTCTTCGCTCCGCGCGCTCGCGCATAAGCGACAGCCGAGACAACGTAAGGTGTGCGGCCGCTGGCCGAAAGTCCAAGCACCACGTCTTTCCTGGTGGGACGGCGACGGGCAATGTCCCGCTGGCCGAGTTCCTCGGAGTCCTCGTTGACCTCGACGGGCGACGCCAGCGCTTTAGGTCCGCCAGCCATGATGTACTGAATCTGCTGCGGCGCGTTGGAGAAGTACGGCGGACACTCGCACGAATCAAGCGCGGCAATGCGTCCGCTCGATCCTGCCCCCACGTAGATCAGTCGTCCTCCTTCACGCAGGCTGCGCGCAACCGCGTCGATCACGAGCGCAATCTCCGGCAGCGACTTCTTGACGGCTGCTGAAACCTTCGCGTCTTCGTGATTGATGATGCGAGCGATCTCAAGCGCGGATTTTGTATCGAAGCCCTGCGATGCGTCGTTGGCGCTTTCTGTAGTCAGATCCTGAAGGCTGGTGGCTGGTGATGAATGTGAGGAATGCCCGTTGGTTGTGCGGTGTGTCTCGGCCGGTGGAGCAGGTGTGATTGTCGCCATTGGTGTGGTTAATCTCTACAATTCGCCATCTCCAATTGTAGCGCTAACGAAAGAGAATAGGATGCAAATTTTTATTTGGTCGAATCTGATTTGGCGATAGCGTTTCGCAATGGAAAATGATTTTCACAGGCCAATGTAAATCGCGTCGTGAAAAGCGGGGCGAATCTGCTGAATCGCTTTACTAGAGCGGTCCGGCCAGGTGCGATTCGTAAGAAGCACGACCGCCAACTTGCGTTCGGGATCGATCCAGAGCGAAGTTCCCGTGTAGCCCAGGTGTCCGATCGAGGATGCGCTGAAATGTTTTCCCGACGAAGAAGGCGCGGTCGGCGTGTCCCATCCCAGCGCGCGCGATGTGCCCGGTGGTGCGCTCTGCCGTGTTGCAAAAAGCTGCACTGTATCAGTCTGGAACAGTTGTTGTCCTGTTGCCGTGCGACCCTTCGCCACGATGCACGCCGCAAAACGCAAAACGTCCAGAGCGCTGGCAAAGAGTCCGGCGTGTCCGCCGCATCCTCCGAGCACGAAAGCGTGCTCGTCGTGGACTTCGCCCTGAATGACGCGCCCTCGGAACGCCGTGTCATTCTCAGTCGGCGGAATCAGCGAACGCATCGCCGCGGGCGGGCAGAAATATGCCCTCGTGAGTTCGAGTGGCGCAAATATTTCGCGCCGGCAAAATCTCGCCAGGGAATCGCCGGCCAGCACCTCCAGTGCTTTTCCCAGCAAAATAAATCCAATATCGGAATACTCGGCCCGCGTTTCCGGCGCTGCGTCGAGCGGCATCTGCAGGCACGCGCGCAGTAACGCATTTGCCGAGGTGTGTTGCTCAAAAAGACGGGCATACGCTGGCAGTCCCGACGAATGCGCCAGCAGCATGCGCACCGTCACGCGTTCTTTGCTGCTCCCAGGTCTGCGCCCAATCACAAATCTAGGAAGTATTTCGCCGACCGGCATTTCCAGATCGAGGACGCCGCGGTCAAAGAGCAGCATGGCTGCCGAAGTTGTCGCCATGACCTTCGTTACACTGGCAAGGTCGAAAACCGTCTCCGGCATAACTTCCGGAGAAGCGTCGTCATAGGTGAATCGGCCCACGGCGTCAAGGGCGACTACATCGCCGTCGAGCAGAACGCCATACGCCGCTCCGGGAAAAGCGCGATCTCTGACCGCCTGTTCCATGACTGCACGCGCCGAGTCAAAGCGCGTTCGCTGGTCCGAGATGGTGAAGGGCAGAGTCATGGCAAATCAAAGTCGAGTGCAGTTATAGTAAGCGAACTTAAGAGAGATGAATGATGAGAAAGCAATTCCTGATTCCAGCCTTCTTCCTGATAGTTGTTTCCGCAGCCCTCCATGCGCAGGAGGACACTGCGCTTGAGACACAGCTGCGAGCCCTGGCTCAGACACATCACGGCCACGTAACGCTGTACGCCCACGATCTGAACAGCGGAAAGACCATAACCATCGACTCCGGCACGCCAGTACCCACTGCTTCAGTGATCAAGCTGACTGTCCTTTTCGAGGCGCTCAAGCAGATACAGGAAGGCAAAACTCATTTCGACGACAAGCTCGTACTCACGAAGGAAAACCAGGTGGAAGGCTCGGGTGTGCTGACTTTCTTTGACGTGCCGCAGACCCTCACCCTAAAAGATGTGCTCACGATGATGATCATTGTCAGCGACAACACAGGAACGAATCTCGCCATTGACCATCTCGGCCTCAAGAGCATAGACGACCGCATTCAGTGGCTCGGCCTGAAAGACACGTGGCTCTATAAGAAAGTCTCCTTGCCGCCCGTCGGACCCATGCCCGCCGACCAGAAACAGTTCGGCCTGGGCAAGACCACCGCCCGCGAGATGGCAAATGTAATGGAGCGCTTCACCACCTGCAATCTGAACGCGCCCGGCAGCACCGCGAAGCCAACCGAGCAGGACGAAAAGCTTTGCGCGGCCGCGATGCACATGCTGAAGGACCAGTTCTATCGCAACAGCATTCCCCGCTATCTCGAAACTCTCGACACAACCGAGGGCGAGTCGAATATCGCCAACAAAACCGGCGCTCTCGATGAAGTCCGCAATGATGTGGGTGTGGTTTTCGCGAAGAATGGCCCGGTGGTGATCTCGGAATTTACCTATGGCAATCAGGACAAGAGCTGGACGCCCGACAACGAGGCGGAAGTCCTGATGGCGAAGCTGGCTAAAGCGATCCTCGACCGCTGGCAATAGCTAACTCGCGGCTGAGGAAAGCGTCTACAATATAGATAGGAAGACCGGCAGGAGAGCGAAAATGCGCAGGTTAAGAAGTTTGCCTCTGGCAGCATTCGCCGCAGGACTGGTCGCGGCAAGTGTAGCCATGGCGCAGGACTCCGCGACACAGCCGACGCCTCCACCTGCAAACAGCAGCGCCGTGCTGTCTGCAAACGCCGCAGTTCCCGCCAGCCCTACGAAGTCCGTAGAGATCCCCCCAGGTACCAAGGTTCTGCTGGAACTCCGTTCGGGAGTGAACACAAAGACCGCAAAGCCCGGCGACGGCGTCTATCTCTCGTCCAGTTTCCCCGTTGTAGTGGATGGCCATGTGGCCATTCCCGCCGGAGTCTACGTGCAGGGCGTGATCGATCAGGTCACTCGCCCCGGCCGCGTGAAGGGACGCGCTGCCGTGCGCATGCACTTTACCTCGATGATTTTTCCGAATGGATCGGTCGTCGCGATTCCCGGCGTCGTCAACAACCTGCCCGGTTCCGATGGCCCCAAAGTGGGAGACGAAGGCTCAATCCAGCAGGCCTCGAATAAGGGCAAGGATCTGGGAACCATCGCTCAGGGCACGATTGAAGGAGCCAGTCTCGGCACCATTGGTGGCGCCGTAGCTGGCCACCCCGCTGCTGGTGCCGGATACGGCGCTCTGGCCGGCGGAGCCGCCGGGTTGATTTACACGCTTTTTACCCGCGGCGACGATGTGGTTCTGAGAACGGGCGAAGGCGTGGAGATGGTCCTGCAGCGCCCGTTGACGATCACCCAGGCCAACCTGATCGGCCCCGATGTTGCCGGACAGACAGCCATTGTTCCCTCGGCGCAGCAGCCAATGGCCAAGCCAAAGTCGAACATCCTGTGCCCGCTGGGTGGACTGGGCTGCTCCTGATATTCAATTTTATTTGAACGCGAAAAGTTGATGAACGAAGAGAACTCCGTAGAAAACAAAAAGAGCAGTACGCGCGGCCATCTGCAATTGTGGGTGCGCGATTTCATCATTTCGGTGATGGCCTCATTTTTCATCATCACCTTTCTCTACCAGCCGGTGAAGGTCGAAGGCACCAGCATGCAGCCTGAGCTGCGCGACCAGGACCGGCTCTTCGTCAACAAGTTCGCATATGACTTTGAGAAGATCTCCCGCGGCGACGTGGTCGTCTTCTACTATCCCCGCGACACTCAGAAGAGTTACATCAAGCGTGTCATCGGGCTACCCGGCGACAACATCCGCATCGACGATGGCCGCGTCTACGTCAACGGCCAGCGCGTGGATGAGTCCTATGTCCCCAAACGCTTTCGCGATGTGCGCTCCATGGCCGACATGGTCGTTCCGCCGGATGAGTACTTTGTGATGGGCGATCATCGCTCCATCTCCAGCGACAGCCGCGACTTTGGCCCGGTCACTCGCAAGCTCATTTATGGAAAGGCGGCGTTCATCTACTGGCCCGCGGACAACATGGGCGTCATTCGATAGATTCACTTCACATCCGGGCTGCACTCGTTCCGCATAAAAGCCCACTCTTCACACTGCTTGCCATTCGGAAAGGTGCAGATGCCGATCTGTCCGCCATCTTTTCCCGTCTCGATCTTGAGCGTGCCGCCGTGTTTCGTGCAGTTCACTGACGCGGGGTTCGGCATGCCAACATTCTTGCTCTCGGAGGTGCCAATGCGCTTGAGCGTGAAGTTCAGCTTGGAGTCTATCGGCTTCATATCGCCGTCAAGCTGCTGAAGCGTGTCTTCATCCACGCGCAGGTAGTATTGCTTCCCCGATTTATCCGGATCCAGTTGATAGACCGTCGCATTGGGATCACCTGGCCTTCCGCGAAGCACAGTCCATTCGCCGTACTGTGTAAAGCTGCCGCGGTCGATGTATTTCAGCTGCAGCCTGTAGATGGCATCAATGAAGTTATTCGGCTCCTTCTGATACAGCATCAGTGTCGTAATAATTCCGCTGCAGTCAGCGCACGGAGTCGTGCCTCGCCACGTTCCCATCACATGCATGGTCTTCGCCTGCGCAGCGTATTTCGCGTCATTCTGGGCATTCTGTGTCTGGCTGAATGCAATCGCTGAAGATGCCAAAACGACAAAAGCAAGGAGATTTTTCGGGCGAATCATCATTTGCCCCTCCTGTTTAAAAATTCACCCAAGAATATCTCAATCCGGGAAGCTGAGCCCCTGAAACCTGATAAAATCTATTGAATCCACTCCATGGAGAAGCGATGCAGGCAATACTTGCGCTTGAAGACGGGCGCATCTTCCGCGGCGAAGGCTACGGTGCCAAAGGCGAGTGCTATGGCGAAGTCGTTTTTAATACATCCTTAACCGGCTATCAGGAAATTTTCACCGATCCCTCCTACGCTGGACAGATTGTCGTTCTCACCAATCCGCAGATCGGCAACTACGGAACCAATTCCGCAGACAATGAAGCCAACAAGCCTTATATCGAAGGCCTGGTCGTGCGTGAATTCTCGCCGATAAGCTCCAACTGGCGCTCGCAGCAGGTAGCAGACGAGTATCTGGAACGCTTCAACGTCCCCGTCATTTCTGAGATCGACACCCGCGCTCTCGTCCGCCACCTACGCAACAACGGCGTGATGCGCGGTGTCATCTCGTCGATCGAAACCGATCCGGAAGTACTCGTCGAGAAAGCGCGCTCCATCCGCAAGATGGACGGCACCGATCTTGCCAGCGTCGTCACCACCAAGACCCGCTATGAGTGGGAGCCGGAGCCCGACCCGCTCGAATCCGAAGAGAACGCCACAGCATTGCCGCGGCCCGATCTGCACGTCGTTGCCTACGACTACGGCATTAAGCGGAACATTCTGCGCATGCTTTCAAAAGAGGGCTGCCGCGTGACCGTAGTTCCCGCGCAGACCTCGGCGGAAGACGTGCTGGCCATGAATCCTGACGGTGTCTTTCTGTCGAATGGCCCCGGCGATCCTGAGCCATTGACCTACGCGCAGGAGACGATCCGGCAGCTGGCAGGCAAGAAGCCGATCTTCGGCATCTGCCTCGGTCACCAGCTCATCGGACTCGCGCTGGGCGGCAAGACCTTCAAGTTGAAGTTCGGTCACCATGGCGGCAATCATCCGGTGCAACAGACAGAGACAGGCAGAGTAGAGATCACGAGCCAGAACCACAACTATGCCGTCGATCCTTCTTCGATCAATCAGGAAGAGGTTGAGCTGACGCACGTAAACTTGAACGACAACACGCTCGAAGGACTGCGCCATAAATCGCTCCCGCTCTTCAGCGTCCAGTACCACCCTGAAGCCAGTCCCGGCCCGCACGACTCGCATTATCTCTTCCGCGATTTCAGGAAGATGATGGAAGAATTCAAGAAATAAGGGCGGGCTTCGGTCCCGCCATTTTTATGGAGCCACAGTTCCATCGCGTCACCAGATTTTAGATTCAGAGGCAACAGAGAAAACGATGCCACGCAGGAATGACATCACCAAGATTCTCGTGATCGGCTCCGGCCCGATCGTTATCGGCCAGTCCGCCGAGTTCGACTACTCCGGCACGCAGGCGTGCAAGGCGCTCCGCCAGGAAGGCTACGAGGTGGTGCTGGTGAATTCAAACCCGGCCACCATCATGACCGATCCCGAACTCGCCGACCGCACCTACATCGAGCCGCTTACGAAAGAGTACGTCGAAGAGATCATCCGCATCGAATCGCAGATGCTCCGCGACCAAGGCCGCACGGGCAAATTTGCCCTGCTGCCCACCGTCGGAGGGCAGACAGCGCTCAACCTTGCCGTCGATCTCGCTGACGCAGGCATCCTCGACAAATATGACGTCGAGTTGATCGGCGCAAAGCTCGAAGCCATCAAGAAGGCCGAGGACCGCCTCCTATTCAAGGATGCAATGACGCGCATCGGCCTCGATCTGCCAAAGTCAGCGCTGGTCAACAACATTCGCGACGGTCTGGAGTTTGCAACCAAGATCGGTTTCCCCGTCATCATCCGCCCGTCATTCACTCTCGGCGGATCGGGCGGCGGCATCGCCTACAACCGCGAAGAGCTGATGGAAATCCTCGCCCGCGGCCTCGACCTCTCGCCTGTCCACGAATGCCTCATCGAAGAATCCGTCCTCGGCTGGAAGGAATACGAGCTTGAGGTGATGCGCGACCTCGCCGACAACGTCATCATCATCTGCTCCATCGAAAACATGGACCCGATGGGCGTCCACACCGGCGACTCCATCACCGTAGCGCCCGCGCAGACGCTCACCGACCGCGAATACCAGAGGATGCGTACTGCTGCGATCGCCGTCATCCGCGAGATCGGAGTAGAAACAGGCGGTTCTAATGTACAGTTTGCCGTGCATCCGAACACAGGTCGTATGACCGTCATCGAGATGAACCCGCGCGTCTCGCGCTCATCGGCGCTGGCATCGAAAGCGACCGGCTTCCCAATTGCAAAGATCGCAGCCAAGCTCGCCGTCGGCTATACGCTCGACGAGATTCCCAACGACATCACCAAGATGACTCCAGCCTGCTTCGAGCCGACTATCGACTACGTCGTCACCAAAATCCCGAAGTGGCAATTCGAAAAATTCCCCGGAGCCGACGAAAATCTCGGTCCGCAGATGAAATCTGTCGGCGAAGTGATGGCCATTGGCCGCACCTTCAAAGAATCTCTGATGAAGGCCGTACGCTCGCTTGAAACCGGTAAGCGAACCGGCTCCGAAATTCTCGATCCGCGCCGCCTTACGCAAATGCTGGTCACGCCCAAGCCGGGCCGTCTCGATTACATCCGCTTTGCCTTCCGCCGCGGTTTGAGCGTGCGTGAAGTTGCGCGCATGACCTCGATGGATCCCTGGTTTCTCTACCACATCAAGGAAGTGACCGATACCATCGCGTCGCTCGCCGAATTCAATCCGTCGAATGTGTCACCGGAACTGTTACGAAAAGCAAAGCGCACCGGCATCTCCGACGAGCGCATTGCCGAAGTATGGGCCATGCAGGGTGCGGAAGGCGTCGAGCAGGTGCGACACCTGCGTCAGCGTCACGGCGTAAAGCCTGTTTTCAAGCTCGTCGACACCTGCGCCGCAGAGTTCGAGAGCATGACGCCGTACCTCTACTCAACCTACGACGAAGAGGACGAAGCTGCGCCAACCGCAAAGCGCAAGGTCATCATTCTCGGCAGTGGCCCCAACCGCATCGGGCAGGGAATTGAGTTTGATTACTGCTGCTGCCACGCCGCCTTCGCACTCAAGGAAGACGACTACGAGACGATCATGGTCAACTGCAACCCCGAGACCGTCTCAACCGACTATGACACCAGCGACCGCCTCTACTTCGAACCACTGACCCTCGAAGATGTGCTCGCCATCTACGAACATGAAGCCTCTGCCGGCGCCGAAGTTGGCATGATCGTCCAGTTCGGTGGCCAGACCCCGCTCAACCTCGCGCTACGACTGAAAGCCGCAGGGGTGCCGATTCTTGGAACCTCACCCGAATCTATCGACCTCGCCGAAGACCGCAAGAGCTTCGGCAAGCTGCTCGAAGACCTCGATATCCCGCAGCCACCAGGAGCGATGGCCACCAGCGTGGAAGAAGCGCTCGCAGGCGCGGAGCGCATCGGCTATCCCGTGCTTGTGCGTCCCTCCTACGTGCTGGGCGGACGCGCCATGGTCATCGCCTATGACAGCGATGGAGTTTCCCACTACATGCGCGAAGCCGTCGAATATTCGCAGGAACGCCCCGTGCTCATCGATCACTTCCTCGAAGACGCAGTCGAAGTCGACGTTGACGCCCTCTGCGATCGCGAAGATGTTGTCATCGCCGGCATCATGCAACACATTGAAGAGGCGGGCATCCACTCCGGTGACTCCTCCTGCGTGTTGCCTGCCGTCGATCTCGCGCCGGAAGTACTCGACACCATCCGGACCTATACCCGCAAGCTTGCTCTGGCATTGAACGTCGTCGGCCTCGTGAACCTTCAGTTCGCAATTCAACGCAAAGCAGGCGAGCCCGACAAGGTGTACGTCATCGAAGTCAACCCGCGCGCCTCGCGCACTGTTCCCTATGTTTCAAAAGCCACAGGCATCCCGCTGGCAAAGATTGCCTCGCGCCTGATGACAGGCCGAAAGCTACGCGAATTGCTGCCCGAGCAGGTCGCAAGCGGCAAGGACCTCGAAACCGGCACGCACTACTTCGTGAAGTCACCTGTCTTCCCCTGGAACAAGTTCCCCGGCGTAGACACCGTGCTAAGCCCCGAGATGAAATCCACCGGCGAAGTCATGGGCGTGGCCGATAACTTCGGCGAAGCCTTCGCCAAGGCGCAGCTTTCCGCGGGACTCTACCTACCGCTCAAAGGAACGGTCTTTCTCAGCGTGAACGACCGCGACAAGCAGCAGGTCGTCGAACTCGCGCGCCAGTATGTCGAGCTGGGTTTCCATCTCGTGGCAACCGAAGGCACCGCCAGCGTGCTCGAAAAAGCAGGCATGGTGGTCGAGCGCGTCTTCAAGGTGAAGGAAGGCCGTCCGAACGTCGTCGACCTCATCAAGGGCGAGCGCATTCAACTCATCCTGAACACCCCGCACGGCCAGGATCCGTTCTTCGACGAAAAAGCCATTCGCCGTGCGGCCGTATTGCAGCGCATACCAACCATCACCACCATCGCCGCAGCCCGCGCAGCAGCGGAAGGCATAGAGGCACTGCAAGAGCACACGACCAAGGTCAACGCGTTGCAGTATCTGCACGCGCAGCAGGAAGCTGTGAAGTAAAAAACAGAGCCCGGCAATACGTCGGGCTTTTCTTTTTCCTCTGTGCTAAGGTTGGCTTCGGGAGTCGTCGCATTCGCATGAAGTGGTACGGCATCGCACTCGCAGCAGCCATCTGTCTCAACAATTTAGCAGCGCGCGCGCAGACCGCGGCAGCGCCGCAAGCCACCATCGAACAAGGCCTCGATCAGCTGAAGAACCGTCAGCCGGAGCAAGCCCTCGCTACATTTCAGCAACTCCTGCAAGCCAATCCGAACGATGTTGCGACAAACCTGTATGCCGCAGACGCGGCTCTTCAGCTGTATAAAGATGATCTCGCCGTGCAGTATGCCGAGAAGGCCCGTGAGCTTGACCCCAACAACTGGAAGGTCCACACGACGCTGGTCGTAGCCTACTCCGTCGCCGACCGCCCCATCCAACGCAACGCCGAGCGCGATTTACTGCACAAGCTCCACGCCGACCCCAAAGCGCAGGACGCGATGCAATCCAATGGCTTTCTCGTCGACATGTTTCCGGTAAAGCAATACCGCGTCGAAGCCATCGAATTCTTTCAGCCGCTCGGCAAGTTCCACATTTACTATCGATTCCTCATCCGCAACCTGCAAGGCAAGCGCGTATGGACGATCAACGCCGAGAGCAATGACTTCGACGAAAAATCCTGGGAACAGGCGCACGCGCAGCAGGCCGCCGACGGCGAACGACAGTTTCAGATGGTCGGCGAAGGCGATGACACGCACGTCGACTACCGCATGTTTTCCGGCAAACCCGTCTATGACGGAGTGAAAGCGCAGGTGCTCCAGATTCTCAACGCACAGGTCAAGCCATTCCCCGGCGAAACGCCTTAAAGGCCGGTGTCATTCTGAGAAAAGCGAAGAATCCATTCAACCCTCAACCTTGGTAGCAAAATGGCAGATTTCTAGCAAGAAATCCGCGAGCCATCGTGCTCTATGAGATATCCGCTGGATTCTTTGCTGCGCTCAGAATGACATTTTGGTGATGAGATCGAGATGTTCATTCTTTTTACGATCTTTGGCATGTTTACCTATGGCCGTAAAATAAAACCATGCTGCTAGAAGGCATCTTCGCCGCCGCCACCACACCGTTCTATCCCGACGGACGCCTCTACCTCCGCAAACTCGAACACAACATCGACCGTTATTCACGTACACCCATTGCCGGCATCGTCGTGCTCGGGTCGACAGGCGAAGGCGTCATGCTCGGCGACGAGGAGACACGCGAAGTCCTGCGCACGGCGCGTGAATCCGGGTCCGCGGAAAAAGTCCTGCTCGCAGGAGTAGGCCGCGAAAGCGCTCTAGAAACCATCAAGCTTGTTGAATTCGCCGCAGCCCAGAATTACGACGCAGCGTTAGTGCGCACGCCAAATTACTACGGACCGCAGATGCACCCGCTCGAAATGCTCACCTACTTCCGCACTGTGGCCGACCACTCACCGCTTCCGGTCGTGCTCTACACCATCCCCAAGTTCACGCACTACGATCTGGCGACCGAACTCGTCGCCGAACTCGCCCAGCATCCCAACATCATCGGCCTCAAGGATTCGAGCGGCAACCTCGACCGCCTCGCAAAGATCGTCGAAGCCACGCGTTCTGCGCCGAAGCGCGCAACCGCCGTGACCAATGTCTTCACCGCCTTCACCAATCGCATGCTGCTCGATCAGCCACTGGAAGCCTCAACCTTTGTCCCCGCCGACATCCTTGGCGCGAAGGCCACCGCGATTGCGGTTCCTCCACCGAAGCCTAAAGTAGCCACCCGCATCAAGGAAGTTGGTTTCCAGGTACTGACCGGCTCGGCAGACACCCTCACGCAAGCGCTCGACTTCGGAGTCAGCGGCGCGATCCTGGGTTTCGCTGCCTGCGCCCCGCAGGCATGCCAGGAAATTTTCACCGCATGGGAAGACAATGATCCGAAGCTCGGCGCAGAAAAGCAGAAACGGATCGCGGAAGCATCACGCGTCGTAGGCGGTCAATATGGCATTCCCGGCATCAAGTTCGCATGCGAACTCAACGGCTATTATGGCGGACGTCCGCGCCTGCCGCTGCTCCCTCTGAACAGCGAAGAACAGGCGCACGTCACCCGGGTAATGTCCGATGTGCGGCACTAAAACTGTCGCACACACCGCTTACATGGGGATATTTACCACTTGGTGTTGAAATCTCCCGTTGAGGGTCGCGAGGGACAGATTCACCCCCTAACCCGTCTATAATGAGGAGTGAAAGATCGTAATCTTTCCACTTCCACTCGAAGGGAACTTCGCCCAATGGCGACAGGAGACGTCGCGCTAGGCCAGCAAGCCTCCGGCGCGACAGTACACGACGCTTCCAAGCGCATAGTCAACGACTTCAGCATCCAGGTAGCCACAGTCAACGGATCAGGCTCGCAGTCCGCCAACAGCGTTCTGCTCAAGAGCATCTTTGGCATGGGAATTCCGGTCAGCGGCAAAAACCTCTTTCCGTCGAACATCGCCGGCCTGCCCACCTGGTACACCATTCGCGCCAGCAAATATGGCTACGTTGCCCGCAAAAAAGAAATCGACATCCTGATTGCGATGAACGCCGAGACGGCGAAGGAAGATATCCTCTCGCTGCCCGCCGGCGCGGTAGCCATTTACGAGGACGCGCAGAATCTCAAGCAATACCGCGACGACGTCGCCTGTTATCCCGTCCCGTTTGACAAGCTGACCGCCGCCGTCTGCCCCGAAGCGCGCCTGCGCAAGCTGGTCAAGAACATGATCTACGTCGGCGTTATCGGCCAGCTCCTGTCATTCGACATGACGGCAGTCGAAGCCGCCCTGCGCCGCCAGTTCGCGAAGAAGCAGAAAGCCGCAGATCTGAACTGGGCCGCCGTGCAGGCCGGTTACAACTACGCCGCCGAGTCGCTCACGAAGCACGATCCCTACGTGCTTGAGCGCATGCACGCGACCGAAGGCAAGATCATCATCGATGGCAATGCCGCAGCTGCTTTGGGTGCGATGTTCGCAGGTGTCACGGTCGTCACGTGGTATCCGATCACGCCGTCTTCCTCAGTCGTCGAACAGCTCATCGACTACCTCAAGAAGTACCGCGTCGAACCGGACGGCAAAGCCACCTTTGCAGTGGTCCAGGCGGAAGACGAATTGGCCGCAGTCGGCATGGTCCTCGGCGCAGGCTGGTCAGGGGCGCGCTCGATGACGGCAACCTCCGGCCCCGGCATCTCGCTCATGGCCGAGTTCGCCGGCCTCGGCTACTTTGCCGAGCTACCCGGTGTCATCTTCGACATTCAGCGCGTCGGCCCCTCTACCGGTTTGCCCACGCGCACCGCACAGGCCGATCTACTCTCCATCGCCTATCTCTCGCACGGTGATACCAAGCACTGCATGCTGCTCCCCGGCAGCGTAAAGGAATGCTACGAGTTCGCCATTGCCGCCTTCGACCTTGCGGAACGTCTGCAGACGCCGGTCTTCGTCGTCAGCGACCTCGATCTCGGTATGAACAACTGGATGTCCGAACCTTTCGACTATCCCGATAAGCCGCTCGACCGCGGTAAGGTGCTCACAGCGGAAGATCTGAAGCGCCTCGGCGAGTTCGCCCGCTACAAAGATGTGGACGGCGACGCGATCCCGTACCGGACTTTACCTGGGACAGATCACCCCAAGGCTGCCTACTTCACACGCGGCAGCGGACACAACGAGAAGGCCCTCTACACCGAGCGCCCGGAAGACTACCAGAACCTGATGGAGCGCCTGAACCGCAAGTTCGACACAGCGCGCACCCTCGTCCCGCACCCCATCGTCGTGCAGACAGGGAAGTCGAAGATCGGTATCATCGCCTTCGGCACGTCCGACTTCGCCGTCCTCGAAAGCCGCGATATGCTCAAGAAAGAATACGGCGTCGACACCGACTACCTCCGCATCCGCGCCTTCCCCTTCACCAGCGAAGTGCATGAGTTCATCGCGTCGCATGACCGCGTCTACGTCGTCGAGCAGAACCGAGACGCTCAGATGCTGAGCCTGCTTAAACTAGATCTCCCCGTGGAAGATATCGTGAAGCTGCGCTCTATCCGCCACTTCAACGGGCTTCCCATCGACGCCCGCTCCGTCACCGATGAGTTCGTGATGCAGGAGGGAATTATCTAAATGGCAACAACGACAGCAACGCCCACTCCCGCGCCGAAAGTAAACCGCCTCGGTCTTCCGATTCTCGACTATCGCGGCGGCAAAACCACCCTCTGCGCCGGATGCGGGCATAACGCCATCTCCGAGCGCATCATCGACGCGCTTTACGAAATGGGCGTGCAGCCCGAGCGCGTCATGAAGCTCTCCGGCATCGGCTGCTCTTCGAAGAGCCCAGCCTACTTCCTGTCGCGCGCGCACAGCTTCAACAGCGTCCACGGACGCATGCCCTCCGTCGCGACCGGCGCGCTGCTGGGCAACAAGACGATGACCGCGCTCGGCGTCTCCGGTGACGGCGACACGGCCTCGATCGGTATGGGCCAGTTCATCCACCTCATGCGCCGCAATCTGCCGCTCATCTACATCATTGAAGACAATGGCGTCTACGGCCTCACCAAGGGCCAGTTCTCGGCCACTGCCGACCTCGGCTCGAAGCTCAAGACCGGCGTCATCAACGATCTCCCGGCCATCGACACCTGCACGCTTGCCATCCAGCTTGGCGCAACCTTCGTGGGCCGCTCGTTCTCGGGCGACAAGAAGCAGCTGCTGGCCATGCTGAAAGCGGCGCTCGCGCACAAGGGCACAGTGATGCTCGATGTCATCTCGCCCTGCGTCACCTTCAACGATCATGAAGGTTCGACCAAGAGCTACAAGTACATGCAGGAGCACGAAGAGGCCATCACCGAAGTCGGCTTCGTGCCGCACTTCGAAGACATCGCCATCGACTACGACGAGGGCTCGACCTACGACGTGAAGATGCACGATGGCTCGCACCTGCGCCTGCGCAAACTGCACGAAGACTACAACCCGGCCAGCCGAACTACCGCAGTCAAAGCACTGATGGAAGCGCACGAAAAGGGAGAAGTCCTCACCGGCGTCTTCTACATCGACACCCAGAAGCCAAGCTTCACCGACCTGCTCAACTTGGTCGACGAGCCGCTCGGTACGCTGCCGCAGGAGCGCACGCGCCCCTCGAAGCAGGTGCTCGACGAGATCATGGCAAGGTTAAAGTAATACTTTAGATAAACAGAAGAAGCCCCGCACAAAGCGGGGCTTCTTTCGCACTCAGCATCGACAAACTAAGGCACGGGGGGCAATCCGGCCGCGATCGTTGTCGCCTCGCTGCTACATACAGGATGCCCCCATCCTTTCGCGCTTATCCCACTCATCTGCCCGGCCTGTGGAGTAATGTCATACACAATGTTGTCGGGCCGGCTCGCATCGCCGCTTACACCCGACGGAACATAGTCGAGGCCAAGATTGTTGCGCGTCCGCCACGCAATATTATGGTCTGCGCAGGACGAATCTCCGCTGACGCCTACCGCGCCGATAAGTTGTTTCTGCGAGTTATAGAGAGCTAGGCCGCCGCCAAAGACATTCACCCCGCCGATCTTGCCGCCCACCATCGGATCATTGCTCTGGCCATAATTGGCTGAATTGCCGCGATACGCCACATCAGGATCGACCGGATTGCTATGTTGCAAGCCGTAGAGGCTCCCGCCTGGCTGCGTCGCGGTGTAGAGATTCGCCGTCGAAAGCGCGAGCACCGGAAGGCTGAACGCATTGGCGGTATTCGCCTTCTGGGCGGAAATGGCGCGGCTGCCGGGCCACTGATCGCCGCGGTTACTGCCGGTAAAAGCCACGGCGCATACAATGCCGTCGCGATTGACAACCGTGGCCCACATATTGAGGCCAAAGCCGCCGTTGCTTTGCTGTTGTGCACTGACCAGCGCCTTACGAAGCATGTTATGTGAAGGGAGCTGTTTGCAAGCTGAACTAATGTCCTCAGTGGTATCTGCCGCGCGTGCCATCGGCGCCAGGCCGCTGATCAGAATTACTGTCAGCGCCAGTATCCAGTGCAAAAATCCGCATCGTTTCATAGCGGTATTCCTTTCATTCTGAAAATTTAGGGGAGTAGAAACAGGTGGGCCCGATGTGCGCCGAAACACTATCACACCGCTGTGGTCATGTCACGGATGCAGCTTCGTGGCCAACAATGCCCTATGAATTTGAAATAAACTTCCCGGCGCTTGTGATACAACAATCGCAGGTTATGAAGTTCCTGCTTCCATCCGCGACCCGCCACACCCTCGGCTGTTGTTGTCGCTGATCTCTCCTCGCCTTTTCCCTGAAAATTGAATTTCCCACCACCGCGATCTCCGTCGCACCCAACGTGTTTTTGGAGCAAGTATCTATGTCCACATCCCCAAAACGCCGCCTTTCTTTCGATAGCTGGGCCGTTCTGCTCTCGCTCGTTCTCGCCCTGCTCGTCCGCGCCGGAATCATCAAATCGGTGCCCTGGTAAGCAAAAGGAGAACGAACATGGCAGACGCAGTCGTCATTCCCCGTCCCCAGACCCCGGCTGAGGAGCAAACCAACTCGACGAGTTTCCTCGGCAATTTTCTCCGCCTCATCCCCGGCATCCTGCTCCTCGCCGCCCTAGGCTATGCTGGCAAATTCATCGAGCAGTCCATCGCGCATTACGGCAAGGCCCATCACCTGATCCTGCCCAACATCGAATACGTACTCTGGGCCATCGTCATCGGCCTCGTGATCGCGAACACCGTGGGCGTGCCCGAGATCTTCCGCGCCGGCGTCGCCACCTACGAATTCTGGCTCAAGGCCGGCATTGTCCTCCTCGGCACGCGTTTCATCCTCGGCGACATCCTGCGCCTCGGCGGCCTCAGCCTCATCCTCGTCTTCATCGAACTGGCGCTCGCTCTGACATTTATGACGTACCTCGGCCGCGGCTTTAAGCTCTCACCCAAGCTCATTACTCTGCTCGCCGTCGGCTCCTCCGTCTGCGGAGTATCGGCCATCATCGCTACCCAGGGGGCCATCGACGCCGATGAGGAAGACTCCTCTTACGCGATCGCCGCTATCCTCGCCCTCGGCGCCATCTCGCTCTTCGTCTTCCCGCTGGTCGGCCACGCGCTTCACCTGAGCGATCACGCCTACGGTCTATGGGCTGGCCTCGCCGTCGACAACACCGCCGAGGCCACCGCCGCCGGAGCCATCTATTCCGACGCAGCCGGAAAGTTCGCCGTGCTGGCCAAGACCTGCCGCAACGCTCTCATTGGCTTTGTAGTGCTGGGATACGCCATCTACTGGGCGTCAAAAGGACAAGCCGAAGAAATCAAAAACAAAGGCGCCTTCCTCTGGAAAAAGTTCCCGAAGTTCGTGCTCGGCTTCCTGCTCATCTCCGTACTCGCAACCATCGGCTTTTTCACCAAGCCACAACTGTCCACGCTCGGCAATCTGTCGCGCTGGGCCTTTCTGCTCACATTTGCCGGAGTCGGTCTGCGCACTAGCTTCCGTGAATTGGGCAAACAAGGAGTGCGCCCCTTCATCGTGGGCGCGGTTGGAGAAATCGCCATCGCTCTCATCACGCTTGGGCTGGTAGTAGGAGCCGACCGGCTATTCCATCTGGGCTGAAAATTCAGCTGTTCCCGTAAACAGGCAGAGCGGCGCCATGAACAACCGTGGCGTCGTCACTGCACAAAAAGAGAATCACGCGAGCAATCTCCTCCGGCTTCGGCCACTTGCTGAAGTCTGAGCCCGGCACCGCTTCGCGGTTCGCCTTCGTATCGATGATGCTCGGCAAAATCGAATTCACGCGAACGCCCGAGCCCTTCAAATCAGCCGCCAGCGAATCCATCAGTGCCACAGCCGCCGCCTTCGAAGATGCATACGCCGAAGCGCCCGCAGCGTGATCGACCGCCGCCTTAGCCGCAACGTTGACGATCGCCCCATGCCCCTGCTTCAGCATCGCCGGCACAACCGCACGCGATAGAGCAAAGCCCGAGCGCAGATTCAGCTGCAGCATTCGGTCAAAGACCTTCGCATCAATCTCCCACAGCTTCAGGCCACCGGCATAGCCGCCAACCGTATTCACTAAAAAATCGACCCTACCGTGCTTTGCCACGAGATCATCCACAAATCCATGAACCGCAGCCTCATCCGTAACATCGACCGTCTGCCCCTCAAGCCGCGTGCCATGTTCCTGCGCCGCAGCCTTCAAATCATCAAACTCACTGAGGCTGAAGTAGGGAACCGCCACACGCGCACCCTCAGCGAGAAAGGCCAGAGTCACAGCGCGGCCTAGACCGCCCGTCCCACCGCTGACCAACGCCAGCTTACCGGAAAATCTCTGTTCCACCATGTCCTCCAAACAGCGCCGATCAGCCGTCTGCCGTGTTCTTTCAATGTAACCTGTCGTCGGCAGATTGTCCGGGAACTGCGCTGTTCAGAAGAGAAGTTAGAAACCCTTGCGGATAAAGAACTCGCTAAAGACGTTCAGCAAGCCATCGGCTACAAAGTTGAGCCCGATCGTCTTCGCCAGAACGCGATTGCTCTCAAGCTCCGGTACTCCGAGCTTGGGATAGTAGAGATCCTTCGCCATAAACGCAGCACCCACGGTTCCCCCCAGCAGCGGCATATTGACCATCTTGCTGCCTGAGTCCATATGCCCTATCACGACGCTCGAAAAGGCATTTCCCATCCGTGATCCAGCCGAGTGCCCCGGACCCAGCGGGATATAACGAGGATCCATGCCAAGTGCTGTCGGCAGAGCAAAGTTAGCCAGAAACTGCTGCGTCTCCGATTCACTGAATCCGCCAATCAGCCGCCGCTCATGGTAGCGCACGTCGTCTTCAAGATTGTCGCGCCATGCCTGAATGTC
>Ga0206829_10141_pt3 | contig 19374 bp, 12 predicted proteins | sample Alteio_BWOrgCont_75_FD_152862 | JGI IMG/M metagenome (GOLD analysis project Ga0206829, IMG submission 152862) | Enriched cells from forest soil in Barre Woods Harvard Forest LTER site, Petersham, Massachusetts, United States -... | ecosystem: Environmental > Terrestrial > Soil > Temperate forest >... | reverse complement strand
CCCGGTTTGGAACCTCCATCGTTATTGTTCCCGGAATCGGCAAAGTGGATGTGGCTACCGCCCGTACGGAGACTTATGAAAAACCAGGGGCGCTTCCCGACGTCGAAAAAAGCGGTATTGCTCAAGATCTTTTCCGCAGGGACTTTACGATTAACGCCATGGCTTTGAGCTTATCGCCCCAGTCTTTTTTAGAATTGGTCGATCCTTTTAACGGCATGGAGGACCTGCGAAAGGGCCGTATCCGGGCTCTTCATCGTTTGAGCTTTGTGGACGATCCGACCCGTGTTTTCAGGGCGGTGCGGTTTGAACAGAGGTTTCAAAAAAAGATTGAACCCCAAACCCAAAAGTGGCTTCTGAATTCGATCCGCCGCAAGTCCATGAACACGGTTTCAGGTGAAAGACTTCGTAATGAATTTCATTTGATGTTTAAAGAGCCCCATCCGGAACGGGCTGTCAAGCGATTGGCTCAATTGGACATTTTAACCTTTGTTCATCCTTCCTTGAGTCTTTCCAAAAGCGCGGAGAAGAATTTGCCTCAAGTGTCCAAAGCTCTGGATTTCTTTAAAAAGCACAAGATTGTTTTGGATGAGAAAATGGTTTGGTTCCAGACATTGTTGTTGAAACCATCCCCGGCTCAAGTGGACGCTCTTTGTAAACGATTGATGTTATCGAGGAGCGAGCAAAAAATAGTCGTCCAATCCGCTCAGGCGAGAGTTTTGTTATTTAAAAAAATGGCGAATCCGAAGCTAACCACCAGTCAAATGCATCAATTGCTTTCGCCATTGACGGCCGAAGTGCAATGTTTCCTAATGGCTTCGGGTTCTCCGCCCATAAGGCCAAAAATGAAAAATTATTTTTTTAAAATAAAAAAACTTAAACCCTGGCTTCAAGGCCGGGATTTGAAGGCTTTTGGCATAACTCCGGGACTTCGGTATACACCTATTTTGCTGGAGGCTTTGAACGGTCAATTGGACGGGCGGTTTAAAAACCGGAGTGGAATTCTTCAATGGCTTCGGAAGACTTTTGGGGCAGAACGGGTTGAAGGAAACTTTCGAATCGGCTAAAGTTGTCCCTCTTTGCCGTCCCAACCGCTTATTTTAAATGGAAAGTAGAACAATGACTGAAACGAAGATAGCCACAGCCTTCATGGAATTGGGGATTCTAGTCTTCTCTCTTTGTTTACATGAATTCGGCCATGCTTTAGCCGCCACCAAACTGGGCGACCCTACCCCCAAGTTGTTGGGCCGGTTAACCATGGATCCTCGGGCTCATGCGGATCTAGTGGGAACCATTATTTTTCCATTGATCATGTTTTTGTACCCCAGTTTCTTTTTGTTCGGCTGGGCCAAACCCGTTCCGATTACGCCTCAAAATTTCCCCAAGCCCAGGCGGGACGGCGCTTTAGTCGCTTTGGCGGGTCCGGTGATGAATCTGATTTTGGCGGTCATTTCATTAGGACTCTTTCTGAGCGTTGGAACTTTTTCCAGCTTGGGGCTGGATGATGTGTCAACCGATGTGGTGGCCCAATTCTTTCGGTTCTTCTTTTGGCTGAATGTTTCTTTGGCGGTTTTTAACCTGATACCGGTTTATCCTCTAGATGGTTCCTGGATATTAAAATCCGTTTTACCGCCCAAATGGTCTTATCGGGTTTCCCGTCTTGATCCTTATGGTTTCTTGATTTTGATTGGGATTTACTTTTTGTTTAGCTGGTTATTCTAAATTTCGCTCAAAAATGTGAGGATTAATTGTCATCTGAAACGGAAAAATCCATTCGCTATCTATCGGGTGTCCAACCCAGTGGACGGCTCCATTTGGGTAATTATTTTGGCGCCATTCAAAATCATATCCGCTTGCAGGACCAGGGCGAGTGTCTTTATTTCATCGCCAACTATCATTCCCTAACTACGGTCCAAGATCCGGAAGCGTTGAGAAACTACACCTTTATGGCGGCGGCCGATTATCTGGCGCTGGGGCTTGATCCGAAAAAAGCATTTTTGTTTCGTCAAAGCGACATGCCGGAAGTTACCGAACTGGCATGGATATTAAGTACGGTTACCGGCATGGGCTTAATGGAAAGAGCCCATTCTTTTAAGGATAAAGTTGCCCGTGGGATCGTGCCGACGCTGGGTCTTTTCTTTTATCCGACCCTTATGGCCGCCGACATCCTGATTTATCAAAGCGATAAGGTTCCTGTGGGACAGGATCAAATACAACATATCGAGATGGCGCGGGATATGGCCGGATACTTCAATCACGCCTACAAAAAAGAAGTTTTTAAATTGCCTGAAAGTGTTTTAAGCCAGACGCCGAAAGTGATGGGGTTGACCGGCGGAAAAATGAGCAAGAGCGACGAGGCCAGCGTCATTCCCATCTTTGGGGAGTCGTCAGAAATTAAAAAGAAAGTCATGAGCATCGTGACCGATTCCAAGGGCGTCGCCGAACCCAAAGATCCGGACAACAACGTTATTTATCTGCTTTATCAGTTGATAGCTAGCAGTGAAGAATTAAGTCATATGGAAAAGGGTTTCCGTCAGGGCGGCATGGGCTATGGCGACGCCAAGAAACTTCTTTTGGCTAAATTAGAAGAGGTTTTTGGCGGTGAAAAGCGGGAAAAACGAAAAAAGATGGATGAAAAACCCGATCTGGTGGAAGATGTGCTCATTGAGAGCGCCAAGCAAGTCAGAAAAATAGTGGCGCCCACTATGGAACAAGTTTATGAGGCGGTGGGAATTCCTTCCTCTCAAATCAAGAAAAGGCTTTTAGACTAACCTCATGACCGAACCGATTAACGAATCCATTACAGCCATAGAGCCAGTCACTATCGCTCTTTCAAAAAACATTAATTCAGTCATTATTAAAGAGATTATCGGCCAGGATGACCAAAGGCCGACTTATCAAATTACCATTCCTGAGTTTGACGGGCCGATGGATCTGTTGTTGCACCTGATCCGCGAGCACGAACTGGATATTTACGACATCCACATTTCAAAAATCACCAAAGAATACCTGGCTTATTTAGACCTGATGGAATCATTGAATATCGAGATCGCCGGCGATTTTTTGGTGATGGCGGCCACGCTCATGCAGATTAAGAGCCGCATGCTTTTGCCGGTGGATCCCTCGCCGGATGAGCCTGAAGAAGATCCGCGGCTGGAATTGATGCGGCGACTGGTGGAATATAAAAAGTTTAAAGACGCGTCAGAACAATTGCAGGAATTGGAAAGAGGACGGGCCCATCTTCTGCCCCGTAACGTTCCTACCGATATGAAAGAAGTGGGCGAGGAAGAGCATTTGGAAGAAGTCACACTTTTCGGTCTTTTGGCCGCGTTTAAGGATATTTTGATTCATACCCAGGAAGATGTGACCGCGGAATTAGTTCGTCCCGAAATTACGGTGAGCCAAAAAATTAATGATTTGATGGATATGCTCCATACGGACCGCCGGATTATCTTTCGTCCGGTTTTGACCGCCTGCCGCACCAAGATAGAGAAAGTAGTCGCTTTGCTGGCGTTGTTGGAACTTATCCGTCTGAAGCTGGTCCGTGTGGTTCAAAATACGATATTCGGCGAAATCGAAGTTCATTTGTTGCAGTCTGAAATGCCGGCCAATTCGCCGGAAACCATTTAAACGAGGAAGTTCATGGAAATTGAAAAGCTCAAAAAAACATTGGAAAGCCTCCTTTTCGTCAGCGATTCACCCCTGCCTCCCAAAAAGGTCTCAAACTTTTTAAAAGAAGTGACGGTTGAAGAAGTCAATCAGGCTTTCACCGCCTTGAAAGACGAAATTAACAATTTGGACCGTAGTTTTCAGATGGTTCAGGTGGCCGAAGGTTTTCAATTGGTCACCCGCCCGGAGTACCACCGTTGGGCAAAAGAACTTTATAAAGTCATTTCCAAGACCCGCCTTTCCAAAGCTTCGCTGGAGGCGCTGGCCATCATCGCTTACAAGCAGCCGGTTACCCGCGCTGAAGTAGAGGCGATCCGTGGGGTTGAGGTGAGCAATTTGGTCCAGTCCCTGCTTGAAAAACGCATGATCCGCATTTTGGGCCGGGCCGAAACGCCGGGCCGTCCCTTGCTTTATGGAACGACAACAGAATTTTTAATTCACTTTGGTTTGAAAGATCTAGCTGACCTTCCTAAAGTTTCCGAGATTCAAGAGTTGGCAGGGGATCGTCCTTCTCCGGATTTTCTCAAAGAAATGGAAGGCGAACTCCGCCGCCGCGAGACCAAAATGGGTCTGGCTCCCGCCGAACAAGCCGAAACATTAGTTGCGGAAGGCGAGCCGGTACTGCCGTCCGAATCGGCCCCGGAACAGGCTTCCTAGCCTGGAAAGGTGACGAGCGCTATGCCGGATTCCCCCGTTTCTTCCCGCCGCAAAAATACCGATGTGAAATGCCTCAATTGCGGTGCTTTTAATATTCATGAAAACCGCATTTGCGGCCGCTGCGGCGCCAATCTGCCCGTCATCTATGATGAAACGGGCCAGGTGTTTCGCTGGGAAGAGGCGCAGGGCTATGAAGCTTTGGTTAAGAAGCCCGAACCCAAGAAAAACCGGACTTCGGTCGGCAAAACCCGTTGGATTTTAAGGGCCCTGATTTTGATCATCGCTCTTTTATTCGCCTTTTATCTCAAAAACGCGCGCCATTGAATCGGGTGTTTTGCTGAAGAATTACCCTTCATTAAGGCTCCAGCCATTGGTTGTCATCGTCCTCAAAACAAACTACAATTCATCCTCCTAACACTCAATTTGAACCGCCATTTGAAGGAAAATATGGAAGTCTTGCCGAACACGCTTATCGAAAAAAAAGTTTTTATGGAAACATTTGGGTGCCAATCCAATGTTTTGGAATCGGGCCACGTTTCCAGCCTTCTTCTTAAAAACCAGTTTTCCCTTACCAAGCAAATTGAGGACGCGGACGTCATTCTTTTTAATACCTGTTCCATCCGCCAGCACGCGGAGGACAAGGTTTTCTCCCGATTGGGCCAGTTGGCGGACTGGAAAAAAGAAAAAGAAGGCCGGGTGGTCGGGGTCTTGGGCTGCATGGCTACCAGCTATAAAGAGCACCTGATGGAAAGAGCGCCTCATCTGGATTTGGTGGTGGGGCCTGATCAGTATCTCAAAGTGCCGCAAGTCATCCGCGAAGCTTCTCAGACCGGCAAGAGCCAGGTACTCGCCGATTTTGATCCTGTTTATTTTCCAGAAAATGACACGGACCGTCTTTCCCAGCCCCACAAGGCTTTTATCGAAATCATGAAAGGTTGCGACAAGTTTTGCACCTTTTGTGTGGTGCCCTTTACCCGCGGCAGGGAAATATCCCGCCCGTCCGAAGACATCGTGCTTGAAACCCAAAAGCTGGCCCGGGCCGGAGTTAAAGAAGTCATGCTGCTGGGTCAAAACGTGAATTCTTACGGGCTCGGCCTCAAGTCCAAAGGCAAGACCATTACCTTCGCCCAATTACTCCGGGAAGTCGCCCGGGTGGACGGCATTGAACGGGTTCGTTTTATGACTTCTCATCCTTTGGATCTTCCCGATGAATTGGTTGAAGTCATGGCCGCCGAGCCTGCGGTTTGCGAATCCATCCATCTGCCCGTTCAATGCGGGTCCGACCGAATTTTGAAGCGAATGAGCCGCAAATATTCCATTGAGCATTATTTGGAACGGGTTCAAAAGTTACGTTCTTCGATTAAAGACCTTTTTATAACCACTGATTTGATTGTGGGTTTTCCCGGCGAAAGCGACGAAGACTTTCAGGGGACCATGGATTTGCTCGATCAGGTTCGTTATGACGCGGTTTATAGTTTTAAATATTCTCCCCGTATCGGTACGGTGGCGGCCCGCATGCTGGATCAGGTGGAAGAAGAGGCCAAGGATGAACGTTTGGCCCGGCTGAATGAAAAGGCCTGGAAGCATGCCGCGGAAGCCTGCGCCTCCCGGTTAGGCAAAGTGGAAAAAGTGCTGGTGGATGGCCCGGCGGATAAGACGCCCGGCGGGTTTTATGGTAAAAGCCGCCAGAATCGTACGGTGGTTTTTTTGGGTCAGGGTTACCAGGCAGGAGATGTGGTGAAGGTGAAGGTGGATCGGCACAAGGTCGCTAATTTATACGGAACGGTTCAACCTTAATCTCTTTTAAACGGAGTTTTATGAAGTTTTTCATTTATTCGGTTCTTATTTTGACTCTTTTTTTATCACGGGTTTGGGCTGATGGAGCTTCCTCCAAGCCTACGGCGGATGAGCTTTCTTCCGTAATTACTCCCGTTTCAAGTGAAACCAAAGCTCTTTTTGAAAAAGCCAAGAATTTATTCGACGAAAAAAATTATAAAGACTGTAAAGATATTCTTGCTCCGCTGGTCGCCGAACACCCGATGGACGATTTTATTCCGCAGGCCCGCCTGCTTTTGGCGAAGGTTCAGGATGATTTTGACGTGTCCGTGGCCCAATTGCGGGAAGTGGCGGAACAATACGACGACAAGCCCGAAGGGATGGAAGCCCAAAAGGAATTGGGCGACCGTTTTTACCTGGCGGACCGGTACGAAGACGCGGCCGATTCCTATAAGGAATATTTAGATCATTACGAAAAAAGCCCCATGGCGGTAGAAGTTCAATATTGGCTGGCTTGTTCTTTTTCGGCGGCCGGTAAAGATAAAGAGTCGATCGAAGAATATAAAAAGGTGCTGGATAAAGGCCGGCTAACCACCTGGGCGCCCAAGGCCCTTCTGGGTATGGGGAATGCTTATTTCAAGATAGAAAAATTCTCTGATGCTGAAAACCAGTATTTGAGAATACTGGATAAATACGCCACTTACGATGAGCTGAACCTGGTTTATTTAAAACTGGGCGAGACTTATGAGATGGAAAAAAAGTGGAAACAGGCTTATGCCGCCTATCAAACCCTCGTGAACCTCTTTCCGAAGGCCATGGAAGTAGCCGAAGCCCAAACCCGAATGATCGAACTCCCCAAGACCCACTCGGAAGTACAACCTTTTGTGACTGCTTTGCCCACGCCCCTCGTTACCGCGACAGCAGAACCGACACCCTTTGTTCCTGAAATGACGGCAACAGCGGTTTCTGCCGCCGTAACTCCGACAGAAGTCTCGGCTGAATCAACGCCGGAGGAAGCGCAACAAGAAGTGGCCGACCAGCCGGTTTTAAAACTCACGCCGTTCCACGTGCAAGTGGGTGTTTACTCCCAAAGGATCAATGTGCTGAAAACAGAAAAAGCGATTCAGAAGGCCGGATATAAATACTATGTGGTGACGATTAAGCAGGACGCCTACACGGTTTATAAAGTACGGGTTGGAAACTTTGCCAACCGCTCCAGCGCCCAAAAGGTCGCCCACATTCTGGCCAAGAAGACGAAAGAAAAAGCCATTGTGGTGGAAGAATAGTTTTTATTTTGATTAAGAGAGTCTGATGGACGAATTAACGCCGATGATGCGGCAATACCTAGATATCAAGAGAATCCATAAAGATGAGATTCTCTTTTTTCGTTTGGGTGATTTTTACGAGATGTTTTTCGACGACGCCAAAACCGCGGCCCGGGTTCTCAATTTAACCCTTACCGCCCGGGGCGCCGGCGCCACCCGGGTGCCCATGGCGGGTATCCCCTATCACGCCGCTGAAAACTATATCGGTCGTTTGGTTAAAAGCGGTTTTTCCATCGCCATTTGCGAGCAAACGGAAGATGTGTCCCAGGCCAAAGGGCTGGTGAAGCGCGAAATTACACGGGTTATCACGCCGGGAACGATTTTGTCCGCTTCTATGCTGGATGAGAAAGCCAATAACTATCTGGCGGCTTTGGCCTATTCGGCGCAGTCTTTGGGGTTGGCGGTAGTGGACGTGACGACCGGCGAGTTTAAAACCTGCGAACTTCACGGCGCGGACCGTTTTTCAGTGGCCACCAACGAACTTTCCAAATTTAATCCTTCCGAAATACTGATTGCCCAAACCCAGCCGGACATTGAGGAATGGACTACTCTGATCAAGTCGCTTAACGGTGTTAAAAAATCCCACATGGAAGATTGGAAATTTTCCTCTGATGAGGGAAAAGAAACCTTGCTGGAGCATTTTCAGGTGAAGTCTCTGGACGGGTTCGGTTTGTCCGATCAGAACCAGGCGATCCGGGCGGCCGGGTCCATCCTCCAATACTTAAAAGAAACCACCCATAGCGTTTTATCCCATCTGGTGACTCTTTCCACCTTTCAGGTGGGCGAGGGCATGGTGTTGGACGCGTCTACCCAGCGTAATTTGGAAATCATCAAGTCCATGCAGGACAGCGGCAAAGCGGGGACTTTGCTGTCGGTGCTGGATGAAACAGTCACTTCCATGGGCGGGCGTCTTTTACGCCAGTGGCTGATTACGCCCCTGACCTCCGTGTCCCAAATCAAACGGCGCCAGGACGCGGTGGAAGAACTTTTGGCCCGTAAGGACGACCGTGAAAACTTAAGAGACTTTTTTAGAGAAGTGTCCGACCTAGAGCGGCTTTCGGGACGGATCGGCTGCGGCACGGCCAACGCCAGAGATATGGTGGCTTTGCGAAATACGCTGGTGCTTTTACCCCGAATCCATCAGGTGCTTTCGGGTTTTAAGGCTCTATGGCTGAAAGAAAGAGTTGAGGGCTGGGATAATTTAAAAGAAGTTCATCAGCTTTTAGAAAAAGCCATTGCGGATGAGCCGCCCCTGGCTTTAAAAGAAGGCGGACTGATCAAGGCCGGCTTTAACGCCGATCTGGATGAACTGAAAAGCGCCTCGGTGGAAGGTAAAAACTGGATTGCCCGGCTGGAAGAAAAAGAAAAAGCCCGGACGGGCATTAACTCTCTCAAAGTCCGCTACACTTCGGTTTTTGGTTACTACATTGAAATCTCCAAAGCCAATCTGGACAAAATTCCAAAGGATTATCATCGTAAACAAACCCTGGTGAACGCCGAGAGGTTTATTACCCAGGAACTCAAGGACATGGAAGGCAAGATACTGGGTGCGCAGGATAAGGCGGACCGGACCGAGTATGAACTTTTCGATGGTATCCGCTCTCAGGTGGGCAAAGAACTTTCCCGTCTTCAAAGAGTAGCCCGCATTATCGCCGAGCTGGATGTGTTTGGCGGTATGGCCACGGTCGCGGATTACGGCCGTCATGTGCGCCCCGAAGTGGATGATTCTTCGGAGCTGGCCATTGTGGATGGCCGTCATCCGGTTTTGGACCGTATCTTGTCGTCCGACCAGTTTGTTCCCAACGACTCTCATTTGGGTGTGGAAGGTGTGGATGTCATCGTGCTGACCGGACCTAATATGGCGGGTAAAAGTACCTATATCCGCCAGGTGGCTTTATTGGCGTTGATGGCTCAGGTGGGTTTTTTTGTGCCGGCCAAGCAGATGAAGATTGGCATTGTGGACCGGATTTTTTCCCGTGTCGGAGCGTCCGACGCCCTGACCCAGGGTCAAAGCACCTTCATGGTGGAAATGGTGGAGACCGCGAACATTTTGAACCACGCTACCCACAAGAGCCTTTTGATTTTGGATGAGGTGGGCCGGGGAACTTCCACTTATGACGGTGTTTCCATCGCCTGGGCGGTGGTGGAACATATCGCCCAAAAGCTTAAGGCCCGCACTTTATTCGCTACTCATTATCACGAGTTGACCCGTCTTTCGGCCTCTTTCCCCAATGTCAAAAATTTCAACATCGCGGTCAGGGAATGGAACGAGCAGATTTTATTCCTGCGCAAGATTGTAGAAGGGGGCACCGACAAAAGTTTCGGCATTCAGGTAGCCCGCTTAGCGGGCGTTCCCAAGTCGGTTGTGGAAAGGGCTAAAAAAATCTTGGCCAGTCTGGAGACAGGCCAGGCTTTTTCAGCGAAGAAGGAGAAAAACGCTGATGCCGAACCTCAACCCGAGGTATCCTCTACTCAAGGGTTGAATCAGCTTTCTTTCTTTGGCAAGGGGGGCACCCATCCCGTTTTGGAAGAATTAAAAAACCTGGATTTGGATGACTTAACTCCTCGGGAAGCGCTCAATCTTTTAGCGGAGTGGAAAAAGAAGACACAGGAATAGGTTAATTAGAAACTGGATGATTTTTTTCCATTTTTTTCAGAACACTCAGGGCATAGTTTACGTCGGGGTTATGGGGATCACCTCTTAGGGCATTTTCAAAAGCTTTCCGGGATCCGGTAAAATTTTTCCTCCGCAGCAGCAGACACCCCAAATCGTAATATAAATGAGGCGCTGGATAGCCATCGGCGACCGCGTGTTTGAGAGCGTCCAATTGCAACTCGTAATGGGTTTCATACCCGCGCTCATAGTAAAACTCCGTTAGCCTTTCCCAATAACAAGTCTCCAGAAATTTGTCCCCTTTCATGAAATTCGGCGGGTTTAGCCAGTATTGAAGGGCTTCTTGGTACGACTGAGTATTGGAGACATTGCGGTATTCCCAATCACCCTTTTGAAGCCAAAGGTTCATCGCTATCCATTTTTCAAAACGCGGTCCTTCACAGGCTGTTATGGGGAATACCCCCATGGTTAATTGATCGTCGCTCCCGCTGATGACGGGTGTCCGCAACCACTGGGCTCCAGAAAAATCTTTCCGGAGAAATGGAATTTCGTCGCCATGTACCAGAAGCGCCGCCCAATGGCTGTTGTGATAAACCCATCGGGGATTTTCGGCGGCGTTAAAGGGGTAAACCGCGGATTCCAAATTTTCTTCGGTTTGTTGATGGACCTTGAATTGGGTGAAACAAAGGCCCGGTCCCTGATTTTGGGCTATGTTTTTCAGGGTTTCATACACCATTCGAATAGGGGCGGTTGGGTTAGTAAACACGGCCCATGTCTCCGTTAACCGGGGAATATCCCAAGCCAAAGAAACCAAGAGAATCAGACTGATGGCGATCGGCCTTGCCCTGCCGGGTAGGGACGCCAACAATCGGCAAGCTCCCAGGGCGCACAGCCCCAGGATGGGGATAATGACTTGGATGACCCGATAGCTTTGAAGACTTTGGGAGAGAATTCCGGGAAGAAGGAAAAGCAAAAGCGGCAGAATTATCCATCGTTTCCAAGGGGAAAGAGTTTTTTGGTTAAACACTTCCCAGAGGCCTATCCAGAAAAACGCCGCCATCAGCGGATTCAAAAATCCACCATGGAGGGGAGCATAAATACCTTCGGACCAATAGCCCCAAAAAATAAAATTCACATAATCCAGCGATGAAAACAGAACCTGTTTGGCCGGTATCCAGCCATGAAAAGCCGAGTAACCTATTAAATGAGTTCCGTAACCTCCGCTTTGGAGAGCAGCGATGATGAAATAAAATCCAGTCGTGAAGAGTCCGCATCCCAAAAGGAGAGGGGCGCGAAAGTTCCATCCGCTTTGTTTAATGCCTACAGCTGAAATAATTAAGGCAGCCAAGGTCACGACGGGCCAGGAAGTATAGGTCCAATAACCCAAACCCAGCCAGACTCCCAGCATCCAAATCCAGAGACCACTCGATTTTTTCCATCCCTTCTTAAATGTTTCTACAAGAAAAAAGAAGACTCCGATTTCCCAAACAGGAAGGCAGATAGCTTGTATGGAAAGGCTTTGTAAATAGATGGGCCAATAGGCCAAGGCCAAGAAGGCGGTCAAAAGGTAAGCCCATTTTTCCGGTAAAAAACGCCGCGCGGTTCCAAAGCCAGCGAGTAAAGTGAGACAAGAGATAAAAAAGACGGGAAACTCCAGAGCGAAAAAAGAATTTTGAGAAATTTTTAAAAGTATGGCGGTCGCCCAAATCAATAACGGGGGTATTTGACCGTCCGTATAGAAAAATTTCCAATCCCAATGCCGGTTTAATTCCAAAGCGAACTGAAGGATGGAAGATTCGTCAAATAACGGCCATTGAGGGAAAGCCCAAAATCTTAACGAACGAAGGAAAAAACCGATGACGATTAAAAGAACCCAAGCCCAGGGTGGGTAAGTATCTTTCTCTTTTGAATTCCACCAGCCATGGTTTTCATGCTGTCTTTTTCCCTGATGTTTCATCCATAGGAATGCCGCCATAATTCCGAGGATCCATAACGATTGCCGTCCCATCAAAGGAAGAAGGGAAAGTGAAGCCAGAAGGTGCGTCAGGAACAAAAGGAGGAAAAAAACAGGGACCGAATAGCGCCGAAACAAAGAGTTCACGGATGCGGGCCTTTACCTGCTTGAATTAGAAACGGGGGGAAGAAAGGGCGACTTTTCTCAGTATATAAGGCCGTTCCTTCTTTCTTAAACCCTTTAATTTCCCCCTAAAACTTCCATTTATCAGGTTGATAATGTTCTTATCAACCTATTCCCAATTGGTCTACAATAATCAGCCCATAACCCAAAAGTCTCTGGGATGACGGGGATTTCGCCATGGATTAGGTTCGGCTTTGAAAAAAGACAGTCACTCCCAAAAGAAAATCTTTCCTTACGAGTTTGAAATTGATATCGAAACTCGGGCAGGCTATGTGGTAGCCCGCTGCGCCGCTTTGCCCGGCTGTCAGGCCCAGGGCCGAAGCCCCAAAGAAGCCGTTGATAATCTTAAAAACGCCATCGACCTTTATTTTTCCTCGGCCACGCCTTCTTATTTTGAAAACCTTGAATCCTTTGCGGGTGTTCCCATTTTCTATTCGCTGGCCGAGTTTAAAGGCCGTCTTTTTGCCGCCACCGGCAAGGACCGGGTTTATGTCTCGGGCAATGGCACGGCCGGTTCCTGGAAGTCCTATCCCGTCACCAATAGCGATACCAAGTTTTTCACCCAGGACGCTGAAAACTCCGAAGAAGGCGACTATTCCACCCAAATTTATTGCCTTACGGCTTACGGTACCCCGGGCAAGGAAAAGATGCTTTTTGCTGGAACCAATTTAAATGGCTCGGTTTACTACACCACTGACGGCGAAAACTGGAAAGAGTCCTTCGCCACGGGCGAGGACCGGATTCATGCCCTCTGCGAATTTAAAAACCGCCTTTACGCGGGCACCAGCTCCCAGGGAAAAATTTACGCCTATGACGGATTATACTGGAACGCCGTCGCCAATCTGAGCGAGGCGGCGGTCACCGCTTTCGGGGTTTATAAAAACAAACTTTATGTGGGCACCTATCCCAGCGGCCTTATTTTCTGCACCGACGACGGTTTGAACTGGGAAGAGATCGCCTCCACGGGACAAAGCTTCATTCAATGTTTTTCGGAGTTTAATGGTTACCTTTACGCCGGCACTTCGGGCCCCAAGGGCGTCAAACTATTCCGTACGGCCAACGGCAGGGACTGGGTCACGGTTTATGACAGCGGGCGGGAAATGAATTGCTACTGCTTGGAAGTTTTTGAAAACACCCTTTTCGCGGGAACAGGCAATTCGGGCCGGATGCTCAAGAGCCAGGATGGTTTGGAATGGACCACCGCTTACGCGGGCGACATGGAAGGCATCCGCACCTTCGCGGTTTTTAACGATTACCTTTACGCTGGTTCGGAAAATCAGGCCTCTCTTCTGCGATCGACTTTCGATATGGCGAGAAACCCCGCGATTTCCGATTTGAAAATAGAAAGGGTGACCTCCCAAAGCGTTTTGATCACTTGGGCTACGGATATTCCTGCGACCTCCGAGGTGCAATACGGCGAAAAGATCGAGGGCGAAATTGAGTTTAATCAGATGTTCCGGAACAAAAGCCAGGGGCTGAAACACAAGGTGTTTTTAACCGGCCTCAAGGCCGACACGCCTTATGAACTGAAGGTGATCAGCGCGAACCGGTCCTCGTCCCTGGCGGTGACGGAAACCCTTTCTTTGAAAACGCCTTCGGTGGTCCCACCCAATCTTTCCTCGCGCACCCATCCCAATCCGGACAAATGGGAAAAGTCAAACGAAGTGGAAATTACCCTGCATCCGGCGGCCCATTTAAAAGGTTATTACTATACTTTGGATAAATCGTTGAGCACCGTTCCCCTCCTACCGGACGCCGCTTATACCGACGCCGGCCAGATCACCTTTCCCGGCTTGGTTCAGGGCCGTTGGGTAATCCATGTTTCGGGCGTGGATGAGGCAGGCAATATCGGCGTCGAGGCGGCCCATTACCGCGTCAACATCGATACCGAAGCCCTTCCGCCTGCGCATGTTTTCAGTTCCACCCATCCGGATTCGGATAAATGGGTTCCTAATCCCACGCCGGTCATCAGTTGGGAAGCCCCCAAAGACCTTTCGGGAGTGGCGGGTTATTACGTGAAAGCCGACAAAGTTCCGGACACCGTTCCGGGTCCCAGCAAGGGCGATTTCATCAAAGAAAACCGGATTACGCTGGGACCGCTAGAAGACGATCTTTGGTACATCCATATTTCCACTTTGGACGAGGTGGGCAACATGGGGGTTCAAGCCGCCCATTATCCGATCCGCATTGACACGAAAGCCCAGGCTCCGGCGGTTTCCTCCGCCACCCATCCGGAAAGCGGCCAGTGGTATTCCAATCCCAAATTGGAAGTTACACTCATCCCCGCTCAGGATCTGTCCGGCGTGGACGGCTTTTACTATCTGCTCAATCAGGATCCCAACAGCCTCCCTTCGCCCGAAGACTCCCTCTGGACCCAGAAAACCAAAATTAACTTTGACCATCTGGATGACGGCGTCTGGTATTTCCATGTCCGCACCAAAGACCGGGCGGACAATTTATCCCCCCAGGCCACGCATTTTAAGGTCTGCGTGGATACGGCCGCCGATGCCGCGGTGGTGTCCTCCCATACCCATCCGGACCAGAATCACTGGTACCGGGACCGGTTCGCGGTTTTAAACTGGGAAGCGCCGGAAGAACACTCGGGCGTGGAAGGTTTTTATTACAGCATCGACCGCAAACCCGATACGGTTCCCACCGAAAAAGCCTCTCTCTTTACCAACCAGCAAACTCTGTCATTCGAACTCACCGAAGACGGCCTCTGGTATTTCCATCTGACGACGAAAGACAAAGTGGGCAATTTGTCCGCGCGTCCGGCCCACTACATCCTTCGGGTGGACACCAAGGTTTCCAAAACCGCCATCACTTCCTCCACCCATCCGGACGAGAACGAATGGTATTCCAAAACCAAGGCTTCTTTTCAATTCTCGACTCCCGAGGATTTATCCGGTATCGCGGGTTATTACTACACCTTTTCCGACGATCCCCGGGTTCAGCCGGCGCCCCAGGGCTGCAGCTACACCCAAAAAAACGAGCTTACTTTGGAAATTCCGAGGGACGGCGTCCATTATTTATCCGTCCTCTCTTCGGACAACGCGGGCAATCTCAGCGAGGAACCGGCGGTTTATCTGGTCCGACTGGACACCCATGTGGAAGCGCCGAGCCTCTATTCTGCCACCCATCCGGACCAGACGCTCTGGTATACGGGCCGCCGGGTAGGACTTTCCTGGAAGGACCCAGTGGATCTGTCCGGCATCGAAGGCTATTACACGATGATCAATCGGGAAGAAAACTGGATGCCGGTTTTAAAGGACATGACCTGGACCACCGCGAAAAGCGCTGTCTTTACGGTGCCCGAAGACGGGGTTTGGACCATTCATGTTTGCGCGAAAGATAAAGCCAAAAATATCGGCGCGCTGGCCCATTACAAAATCATGATGGATTCCCAGGCTTTGCCGCCGGTGGTCAAAAGCGCGACCCACCCGGCGCACCGCTGGATCAATGTTGACGCGCCCAAACTCTCATGGGAACCGCCCCAGGATCTTTCAGGCATTGAGGGTTACTACACGCTGATCGATGCCCATCCCCACACCATTCCGGGTCCCAGCAACGGCGAATGGCTCACCCAGCCTTTTATGACAGGCCACGCGTTAAAAGACGGCAAGTGGTTTTTCCATATTACCTCCAAGGACAAAGCGGGCAATGTCAGTAAAGAAGCGGCCCATTATCCTCTCTGGGTCGACAAGACCGCGCCAAAGTCGACTATGGTCCGTCTGCCGGCGCTGGTGGATAAAACCCAGCTTTCAATTAATTGGGACGCTACGGATGCCAGCGGCGAAGTGGTTTTGTTCGATGTGCAGGTGAAAGTGGGCGCGACCGACACCTGGACCAATTGGCTCATCGGGGCCACCCACAAACAAGCCAACTATCAGGGCCAGGACGGTCTGCGCTACGCTTTCCGCTGCCGGGCCAAAGACGCGGCGGGCAATCTGGAAGAATATCCGGACGCCGAAATGATAATGGTTTCCATCGACATCTCGCCCCCGACTTCCGTGAAGACGTTAAAGGCTGCGCCCCTGCCGGGCGGCGATATTGAGCTCAAGTGGGAGCCCGCGGAAGACCGCGTTTCGGGTCTCAACTTTTACCGGATTTACCGCTGGGTGGAAGGCCAAAAACCCAAACTGATTTCCGTCGACGGGGAAGTGAAAGAAGTTTCCTATATCGACCAGGGCGGATCTTTACAGGAAAACAGCCTTTATTATTATTCCGTCCACGGCGTTGACAAGATGAACAACGAGCAGTTTGAGGGCAACAGCACCGCGGCCTGCCTGTCTGACGCCAGCGTGGAGACTCCGGTCATTTCCTGTCCCACCCACCCGGCGGATACCTGGAGTTCCAATCCCCAGGCGGTCATGGTCTGGATTCCCCCGGCGGACGCCACGGGCATTCAAGGTTATTACTACGCCATTGACCAGAATCCCCACACCAAACTGAACTCCGAAAACGGAACCTTTACGGATTCCACCCGGCTGGAATTGCCCAAACAGGAAAGCGGCGTCTGGTACTTTCATCTGGTCGCCAAAGACCGCGCGGGCAATATCAGCGAACAGACGGCACATTATGGCTTGAAAATCGACGCGCAGGCGCCCGAAACTCCCCGAGTGCTTCCAATCAGCCATCCGGACGCGGACCGCTGGTACTCCTCTCCCAAGGCCAAGTTTCAACTGACCTTCCTGCCCAAATTGTCGGGGCTGGACTGCTATTTTTACCTGTTCGATCAAAAACCGGACAGCCTGCCCACGCCCGATATGGCCCTGAAAACCGTCCAGACCCCGGTGGAAGTCAAAGCGTCCGAGCCGGGCGCCTGGTATTTCCATCTGGTTGCCCGGGACAAAGCGGGCAATTTATCCCAGCCGGCCCATGTGAAAGTTTTAATCGCGCTGGGCGAAATGCCGCCTCCGGTCATCCACAGCTCCACCCACCCGCGCGAAGGGGAAGCGGTCAACCACCAGTCTCCGGTCTTCACCTGGGAAGACCGGCACGACGGCGATTTTGAGATCGCGGGTTATTTTTATAAGCTCAGCCAAACCCCCCAGGATGTTTTAACCGAGGATGACGCCTTCACGACTGACCGAACCGCTGCGTTTAAGAATGTGGAACAGGGAACCTGGTATTTACGCGTAGCGGCGGTCAGCAAAAAGAAAAAAATCGGTTCGCTTTCTTCCGTCCGTCAAATCGTGGTTAACCGGCTGGGCAAGGTTTATGGACGATTCCTGCGTAAAGACGGCAAGACGCCGGTGGCTGACGCCAAAGTAGAAATGGCTCAGGGCGATAAGGTTGTCGCGGTCTGTGTCACCGACACAAATGGTAAATTTAATTTCCCCACATTGTCCGAGGGTAAATATGAAATCCGGCTTCACAGCGACCAGTTTCCGCTTTTGAAAGTCAAAGACATCAATGTCACCACCGAAGAGGGGCTGCTGGACGCGGTTTTTACCGAGGATCTGGGTATTCTGCCGGACCCGCCCACACCCGGGCCCCTGCGGTTTTATTATTTCCTCAAGGAAGACTGCCATATTACGCTGGAAATTTTTGACGCCACCGGGGTTCTGGTGGAAAAACTGGAAGATAAAAAAGAAGGCGGCGCCTACGCCGTCACCATTTGGGACTCAACCAAAATGGCCGCCGGTGAATATCTGTATAAGCTGTCCGCCAAAAGCGTTTTGAAAAACGTGATGTCCCGCTACTCGGTTAAAAAGTTTCGGATGGGAAAACCCGCGGTAGAGTTGGAACCCCAGACGGTTTCCTGATTTAGCTAATGAAGGGCCCTGTTTTAAAGGCTTTTCTCCCCCGCTTTGCTTGACTAAACCAGGGTGCCTTTGTATTATGCCACCTCGTTTCGCTTCCCTTCAGGGGTACGGCCTTCGGGTCGAACGTGACAAGGCGATGGAAGTTCCTTCCGCTTTTTCCTTTTCCTGCTTGGGGTTGTAGCTCAGCTTGGTTAGAGCGCCTGCCTGTCACGCAGGAGGTCGCGGGTTCGAGCCCCGTCAACCCCGCCATTAAAATCATTAGCCTGTAAGCTTTTGCTTACGGGCTTTTTATTTTTGGGTGACGACCAAGCCTCCCGGTGTCATATCCGTGTCAAACTGCCGCTCAACCTGTTTCAGCGCGTTCACCCGGTCTTGCCGATCTATCCGGTTATACCGTTTGAACATCGCGTAGGTCTTATGGCCTGAAATGGACATGATGACCGAATCATTCACCCCTGCCTTCCGTAGGTTCGTCACCGCGCAATGCCGGAGATCATGGAACCGGAAGTTCTTGATCCCAGCCGAGCGGACGGCCTTGAGAAAAGCAGTTTTAATGTCGAGGATGCGATTGCCTCTCTCGGTGAAAACGTAAGGGCATCCCAAGGTCTTAGGTATCCGTTTCAGGAAACTTAAAAGCGTTTCCGTCAAAGGAACCTCCCGTTTCTCCTGGGTCTTGGTGTCCGCGGCTTCCAGGTTGATGACTTTGTTTTGAAAGTCCACCTGTTCGCACCGTAGCCCCAAAATCTCCCCCTTCCTCATGCCCGTCCAATAAGCCAACTGGACGATGACACCAAGGCGCGGGGAGCAATAACCCAAAAGCGCTTGGTATTCCTCGTTCGTCAAGGTGCGGTCGCGGGATTCTTCCTTGAATGCCCGCACCCGCTGAATCGGGTTTTTCTCCAACAAGCCGTTGAAGACCGCCCGGTTCACGATGCTCTTGAGAACGCCGAGGTCGCGGTTAAGCGTGCTATTGGACAGGGGCATCCCCGTCCTATGCTCGCCGGGGGCCTGGTTGCCCACCTTCCGCCGATGGGTTAAAAACCCTTCGACGATGTCCGGCGTTAAGCTTCTCAAAGGCCTGTTCCCGAAATAGTCCTTGAGCCTCTTAACCATTTGGATGTCGTTCTCGTGGCTTTTCCTTCTTGCTTCGGAATAGGCCAGGAACGAATCCGCCGCCTCGGAAAAGGTGACTTCCGGTTTTTCGGGAGCCAGGTACTTTCCCGTCACAATTTCCTGCATGTGTTGGGCCAGCACCTTCTTGGCTTGGGCCACGGGTATTTGGCCCAGCCTCACCCTCTTGCGCTTCCTGATTCCCCCTTCTTCAACAAAGTAATCCAGGAAATACCCCTTTTCGTCCTTGCGGAGAAATTGGGGCAATCCATGAACATTAGGTCTACTCATGTGTCCCTCCTAATGTCCCCAGTACTTGGC
>Ga0206829_10214_pt1 | contig 19513 bp, 16 predicted proteins | sample Alteio_BWOrgCont_75_FD_152862 | JGI IMG/M metagenome (GOLD analysis project Ga0206829, IMG submission 152862) | Enriched cells from forest soil in Barre Woods Harvard Forest LTER site, Petersham, Massachusetts, United States -... | ecosystem: Environmental > Terrestrial > Soil > Temperate forest >... | reverse complement strand
AACAACTATTGCGAAATACAACTGGATATGCCTGGTAAAAAGCATTTTGCAAAGAAAAACAGTGACAAGTTTGAACACTCTATTACAGACGCTGTAGAAGCGTTGCTGGTGATGATAGCCAAGGACAAAGACAAAGAGATATCAAAACGGCACTCAGAAATACCGCAATAACTTGCATACTATATTCATTTGTAAGCCCACCACAAGGTGGGTTTTTATTTTATAGCAATAACTGGTTTTTAATTCATATGTAAATATGGCTATAAAAAGTATTTTTGCTTTGGGTCGTTTTTTGACTATTGAAAGCTATGTATAGATTATTCCTGGTTTGTCTTTGCTTTTACCCTTGTTTCGTATATGCACAAGCCCCTGTACTAAAACCTGCAGGTGGCGGTGGGTACATGCCTGCTCATGTACAGTGTGTTACCGACAGTCAACGTGTACGTACCGAACGCATGCTGGATTCTAACAGAAGACAACTCATACAACAAGGAAAACTTAAACAGGGTAGTTTATACAAAACCACCAGCCAGACATTCGATTGGCCATTGCAACAGGCTCCTGGGTTTAATTATTACAATTACTATGGCATATCAAACTATGTAGATCTTGACTCCACATACCCTAATCATGTATTGGACTGGAATTGTGGTGCAAGAAGCTATGATCTGCCTAACGGATATAATCACGCAGGAACAGATATTTTTATATGGCCTTTTAATTGGAATATGATGCTGAATAACCAGGTACGCATCATTGCTGCTGCTCCCGGCATCATCATTGGTAAATCTGATGGCAATCCGGATCATGATTGCGGGTTAAACGACTCTACCGACTGGAATGCCGTGTACATACAGCACAATGACGGCACTGTAGCCTGGTATGGTCATATGAAGTCAGGTACACCTACAATTAAGACAATAGGCGATACTGTAGCCCTGGGGGAGTATCTGGGCCAGGTAGGTAGTTCAGGTAGCAGTACTGGCCCTCATCTGCATTTTGAAGTGCACGATATCAATAACAAAGTAAGGGATCCGTTCAATGGGCCATGCAATCAACTGCCATCACTTTGGAATATTCAAAAGCCCTATTATGAATCTGCGGTGAATACATTAATGACACATTTTGCCGCGCCCGGTTTTGCAACTTGCCCTTTGCTTGATACCATTAATGCCAGTGATACCTTTACACAAGGCTCGGTGATATACTTTGCTACTTACTATCATGATCAGCTTGCCGGCCAGGTGAGCAACTATACCGTTTATCGCCCTGATAGTTCAGTGTATCAGTCATGGTCTTTTTCTGACACCGCAGCATGGTATGCAGCCTCTTATTGGTATTGGTACTGGACATTCCCTGCCGTAGAGCAAAGTGGTAAATGGACCTTTCAGGTGCAGTACCATGGAAGTACTTATACTCATAATTTCTACTTGCTTCCGCCAACTGGTGTTAGTAATACTTTACAACAAGGGAATCAGGAATATGCTATTTATCCCAACCCAGCACGAAAGAGTATAACCATACAGGTGCCTTATAACGCTGTGAATAAGCGACTACAACTTACCATATATGATGTAAGCGCTAAGAAATTGCTGGAGAAAGATTACTTTTTTGCAACTGATAAAGAAAAAATCCCCCTTAATCTTTGTGCTGGTATTTATTTCATGCAATTCATTGACACTGATGGCTCAAGGTATATTCAAAAACTGGTGATAGATTAAAAAAATGAAATCGTAGTGCCATCTTATTAAGATAATCATAGTAGCCTATCAGATTACTGCATGCCCTAACCCGATAGTTTTTAACCCATGGTAATGATACACTGCATGAAGCAATAACATCAGTAAGTATTTTTGATAGTTATCAGTAAGCCCTTACCAAATACAACATCGTCACCATTATTCCACCGGATAGATTGCCAGTCTGCTGATGGCGTAATAGTCATTGAGTCCGTAGCATTACTGATTTGCACAGGTAAACTAAAATCGGGTATAATATGTGTGAACCTAAAATATAACCTCCTTTTCTTGACATAAAATTCCAGTTCCGGTATGTCAATGGTGCGCAGATATTGATTAAAGAACGGCTTCATCTGCATATCTGGCAAATAAGAGCTAATGTAATCTTCAGCCTGGGTAGTAGTAATTGTTTTGTGGTAAAATGAGTCGCTCAATCCGCGCATCATTTGCCTGAATTTTTCATCGTTATTCATCACAGCACGAATCATGTACATCATTGCAGCACCTTTACGGTATATATCGCCACTGCCCTCATTATTCACACCATACTGGCCTATAAGGGGTTTGTCGTTCTGTATCTCACTCCAGTTGCCACGAGAGTATTTGCCAGCAGTTTCCTTGCCCATCATACAGTCCACAAAAAGCGTCTCAGACCATGTTGTAATGCCCTCGTGTATCCAATTATCAGCAATATCTTGCGCAGTAACATTATTGCCAAACCATTCGTGACCACTTTCATGCACAATTATATAGTCAAAAGTAAGTCCGATACCTGTGCCACTTCTATCCTTACCCAGGTAGCCCATTTGGTATTTGTTGCCATATGCTACAGCGCTTTGGTGTTCCATGCCCAGGTATGGAGCTTCAACAAGTTTATAGCCATCTTCATAAAAAGGGTAGGGGCCCATCCAGTATTCAAAGCAATGCAACATGGGTTTTACAATACTAAACTGCTTGCGGGCTTTTGCTTCATTGTATCGTAACGCATAAAAGTCAAGTGGCAATTCACCTTTCTCGCCCATCATTGTATCGCTCCAATGTACATAGTCACCTATATAAAAGGTTACATCATAGTTGTCTATCGGGTTTTTCACCTGCCAGTCCCAACGTGTCATTCCGTTATTTAAGGTCCGTTGTTCCATCAGGTGCCCATTGCTCACACACTCCAGGTTCGCAGGCAAAGTAAAGGTCATGTCCTGTCCCTTATCTGGTTCATCCCACTGGGCATCCTTGCATGGCCACCAAACGCTTGCTCCCAGGCCTTGGCAGGCTACAGCTATCCAAGGCTTGCCCAGGCTATCAGTGGTCCATATAAAGCCACCATCCCATGGCGGGTGTATTGCCGCACGTGGTTGACCATGATAAAAACAGACTAAATATTTTTGGTTGCCTACAGGGATATTATGGAAAGGATATTTTACCCACCATACATTTCCCTCATGGGCTATTGCCAACCTTTGAGGATTATAAGTATAGCTATCCAGGTTCCCATATATCACGCTATCCAGTACCATTGGCTCCTGCAGATCTATCTGCAAGCTATCGTGTGGGGCATCTGTAATTTTAAAAACAATATTATTGTTGCCGCTTATGCTTTTTGTTGCAGTATCAAAGGTAATGTCAAGGCTATAGTGCTGCACATCCCACCAACTACGACCTATACCATTGCTGCCCCTAAGGGTATCTTGATGGGTATAAGCCATTAAACTGCCTGGCAAAAGCAGGCAATACAAGCAAGCTAAGATGAATTGTATAAATCGCATTATTTTATTTCAGTCACTTCAATATCAAATATCAATACAGAGTTAGCTGGTATGGCAGCCGATGGGCTTTGTTCGCCATAAGCCATAGGCGATGGGATATAAATAGTACCCTTTCCACCTTTCTTTATCATAGGTATCCCTTTGTCCCATCCAGTAATCACCTGGTGCTTCCCTAATACAAATGTAAATGGTGTAACGTGATGATAGTTTGAATCTACATTTGAATCAAATACTTTACCGTCCATGGTTTTACCAGTGTAGTTTACCGTTACCGTTTGTCCGGATTTAGGGTCGCTACCGGTGCCAATTTTACTAATGGTATAATACAGTCCAGATATGGTTTTGGTTGCTTTGATATTGTTTTTAGCAAAGTATTCTGTAAGTTTCTTATCATCGGCAATTGCCTGCATCTTACTTTTTTTCTCTGTCTCTGCCTTTACTACCGCAGCGGGTTTCACAGAAAACATAGTCACATTATACTCTATCTTTTGTCCTGGTTTCATCCACGGCTGTAATTGAGATTGTGTTTTCTTCAATGAGTCAACAGGCACAAGAAATACAGCACTATCTCCCGCCTTCATCAGCATAAAACCCTCTACAGGGTCACCATGGAAGGTAGGTTTTGAAATAGGGAACGATACAGGCTCATTGTTATTCAATTTCTTGGAGTTAAATAATTCACTATCTCCTACATGAACATTAATGTTCATGACCACAATATCAGTTGCTTTGGGGCTATTCCCTTTGCCCGGGCCATGAATTATTTTATACTCGAGGCCGCTTTTTAATTGGGTAAAGCCACCACCAGTAGTTACCGTTTTTTTGGTACTGATATTAGTGTTTATGATTTGCCCGTAAGAAGAATTGCAGAATGCACAAATGCCGAAAAGGAATAGTATTGTTCTCATCTGGTTATTAAAGTCGGTGTTAAATATCGTCAATTGGTGAGTATAAACTAACATGGTATTTGCGTGTTGCAAATACCATGTTAGAATTAGGTGTTATTATGTACTGATTATTTTACGTCTGTAACTTCAACGTCAAATACCAATATTCCATTAGCTGGTATAGAAGGCGCTGGACTGCGCTCGCCATAAGCCATTGGAGATGGTATGTACAAAGTGCCCTTACCACCTTTCTTTATCATTGGTATTCCTTCGTCCCAACCTTCAATAACCTGGTGCTTACCTAACGTAAAGGTGAATGGTGTAACGTGGTGGAAGTTTGAATCGATGTTAGAGTCAAACGTTTTTCCATCCAAAGTTTTACCAGTATAATTCACAGTCACTGTTTGGCTGGAGTGCGCATTATCTCCTGCACCCTGGCTAGTTATGGTATAGTAAAGACCAGATGCTGTTTTGGTAGCAGATATATGATTTTGAGTGAAGTAATCGGTAAGTATCTTGTCATCGATTACCAACTGTGCCTTTGCATGTTGCTCGGCTTCAGCACGTGCTACTGCATTCCTTTTTTCATTTTCCACTTTCGCTTCTGCAGCTAGCTTATCAGCTTTCGCTTTGCCTTTTACGGCATCAGTTACGCTCACCAGTTTCACATCGTATTGCAGTTTGTCACTCATATTGATCCATGGCGGCATATTCTGGCCGGCGCTTTTCAAAGAGTCAACACGTACATAAAATACAGCGCTGTCCCCAGCCTTCATCATCATAAATCCCTGTACAGGATCGCTGGTGAAAGTTGGTTTCTGGATAGGGAAGTAAACTGGCTTGCCACCATTCACTTTCCTTGAATCAAACAGCATACTATCACCAACATGAACTTTAATGTTCATCTCAACATAGTCGCCCAATTTAGGACTTACACCCACTGCTGGTGTTTTCTTGATGATCTTATATTCCAGACCGGTTTTGGTACGCTTTATAACGTCGCCACCGCCTACTGCTTTCTTTGCAACGGTCTTTTTTGCCTGTGCAGATGATTGCTGCGTAGGAAGAGTGAAAAGTGATAAGGCTGCTGTGCAAAAAATGAGTGCTTTTTTCATTATAGTATTTTATAGTATAAATATTTATGAAAAATTATTACTTGATACCGGTAACTTCTATGTTAAACATCAAGATAGAATTTGCAGGTATTGCTGGTGATGGGCTCTGTGAACCGTATGCCAATGGAGAAGGTATGTACAAGGTAGCCTTGCTGCCTTTTTTCAATATCGCAACACCATCATCCCAACCCTGTATTACATTATGCTGACCTAATGTAAATGTAAAAGGCTGTGTGTGGTGGAATGTTGAATCCATATTAGAATCGAATTTCTTGCCGTCAAGGGTCATACCTGTATAATTTACAGTTACAGACTGGCCAGCTTTAGGGTTATCACCTTCGCCGGGAGCTTGTATTGTATAGTAGACACCTGATTGTGTTTTAAGCGGCTGAATGTTATTTTTTGCAAAATAATCCTGTAGCATCTTGTCATCAGTTCCTTTTTGTGCTGATGCTTTCTGTTCAGCTTCTTGCTGTACCTGGGCCTTTGTTTTTATTGAAACAAGCACTACATCATATTCCAGCTTCATGCCAGCCTTCATCCATGGTAATAACTGTGCACCTGCTTTTTTCAGAGAATCTACCGGTACACGGAAAACTGCGCTATCACCAGGTGAAAGGAGCATAAATCCTTCAACAGGATCGCCCTTGAACTGTGGTGCCTGTACAGGGAATGTGAATGCCATGCCATTGTTCATTTTACGGGAGTTGAACAATTGGCTGTCACCAATATGCACATTGATGAACATTTCAACAAAATCGCCCAATTTGGGCTTTGCACCTGCTACGTCTTTTACAATGTTGTACTCAAGACCGCTTTTGGTAGTTTTAAAACTGCCGCTGTTCTTACAAGCGCTGAAGCTGAGCAGTGAGGCGCCTAATAAGGCGATCGGTAATATTTGCTTTATCATATTTTTATTTATCGGGGGTGAATATCGGACAAAATTTTCTTAAAATTATCTACTGTTTCAATAAAATTTGTTTTTGAGCGGCCGCCGGATGCATTAAAGTGTCCGCCACCGTTGAAGTATTTCCTGCTAAAGTCGCTCACATCAAAATCTCCTTTACTACGAAATGAGAATTTTACCTCATCACCACGCTCGGTGATCAAAGTTGAAAAACGGATGCCTGCTATACTTAAAGGATAGTTTACAAGTCCTTCTGTATCACCCGTATGCACATTAAATAACTTTAGCTCCTTGCGGGTTAGCGCAATAAGGCCCGCATTGTATTTGGGCATTATCTCCATTTTTTCCATCAGCACATAGCCCAGAAATTTCATACGGTTGGCAGACCAGGAATCGTATATCTGCTCATGAATGAAACTATGCTCAAGCCCCTTATGTTTCAGGTCAGCAATCATTTCATGTACACTTGCAGTAGTTATAGAAAACCTGAAAGACCCTGTATCTGTCATTACACCTGTATAAAGGCATTCTGCTATATCGGTATCTATAAGTTGGTTATCACCACAGATATTTATGTAGTCATACACCATTTCGCAGGTACTGCTCTTGCCGGGCAAACTAATACCATAATCCCATACAGGTTTAGGAAAAAGGTGGTGATCTATAAGTATCTTAGGTTGGGTAGCAGCCTCTAATAGGGCTTCCAGGTGTTTGGTGCGGCTGTAATCGTTAAAATCAAGACAGAATATTATTTCCGACTGTTCTAACGCCTGTGTTGCGGCGGTCCTATCTTCTTCATAGTTAAGCATATGTGCAACTCCGGGGATCCACGATAAAAAATCTGGTATTTCGCCGGGCGACACAGGAGTTACATGATGCCCTTTTTTTACCAGGTAGTGGTAAAGGCCCAGCATACTACCTATGGCATCACCATCCGGTTTGTGATGGGTAGTGATGAATATTTTCTTTGGTGTCTGCATGAGTGCAGCGGCATCTTGTATGGGGAGCATATGGCAATAAAAACTGTAACCTGTGTTTCGGGTCGGCAAAAATACGTTTTATAGCATAAATTATATAGTAGCTGAGCCATAATCTTTAATAAATCTGTACTTTTGCGCAAAATTCAAACAGTACAAGATTTTTTATGTCTAACCGCACTTTTACAATGATCAAGCCAGATGCCGTACGCAACGGGCATATTGGTAATATTCTGCAAATGATAAATGCAGCCGGATTCAAAATTATAGCATTAAAATACACCCAACTCAGTACCCCGCAGGCTGAAAAGTTTTATGAAGTTCATAGTGAAAGGGGCTTTTTTGGCGAACTTACCCAGTTCATGAGCAGCGGGCCTATTGTTGCTGCAATACTTGAAAAGGAAAATGCAGTTGCTGATTTCCGTACTCTTATTGGTGCAACAGACCCTGCTAAGGCAGACGAGGGTACCATCCGCAAGGCATACGCAACCTCTATTGGTGAGAATGCTGTACATGGTTCAGATAGTGACGAAAATGCTGCAATAGAAGGCAACTTCTTCTTTAGTGGCCTGGAACGTTTTTAAGGAATACCTACCACAATATATTTAAATGCCCTGCGTTATAGCGGGGCATTTGCTTGTAATACATTGTCGTTTTCATGCATTTTTGCCATATTACTTTACATCATTGCTAAATTTCTTTATTTTCATTCCAGTTTCCATTTTGTTGTCATTTCCTTTCCATTATTTTTGTTGCGGCTAAAAGGCTCACTATGCAATCTTTCGATTTTAAAAAATTCCTCCCACACCTCCTTATTGTAGTTGGGTTTGCTGTTCTGGCATTAATGTATTCCTATCCCTCGTTGCAAGGCAAAGTACTAAGTCAGGGCGATAATATAAGCTGGAAAGGTATGTCGCACGAAGCTAGTGCTTATCACGATTCTACAGGGAAAGACGTTTTGTGGTCAAATAGTATGTTTGGTGGTATGCCCACCTATACCTACTATGGGGCAGGCGGCCATAACTTTATGTGGCAGTTACAAACTGCTTTCTCTATACTAGGCAAGCCGGCATGCTTTCTTTTTGTGGCAATGCTCTGCTTTTATATTCTAATGAGCGTGCTGGAGATAGATATGTGGGTGGGCATCGTAGGTGCCATTGCTTTTGCATTTTCCACCTATAATGTCATTATCATAGGTGCGGGGCACGAAACAAAAATGTGGTGTATTGCATACATGCCTGCAGTAATTGCCGGGTTATTACTTATATATCGCTCCAAATACTTGCCAGGTATAGCTATAATGGGCATTGCCTTTGCATTGATGCTTACTCAAAGTCATTACCAGATCATTTATTATGAAGGTATCATCATTCTTTTTGCTGTAGCAGGTTTGCTGGCTATAGCAATTAAAGAAAATAATATAAAAAGGTTCATCATTTCGTCTCTGGTTGCCCTGGGTACAGCGGCAATAGCTCTTGGACCTAATATGGCAGGTTTGCTCACTACTGCTGAATATTCCAAGGCTACCATGCGTGGTGGTCAAAGCGAACTGACCATGAACCATGACAAGCAAAAAACAGGTGGGGGACTAGATAAAGACTACGCCTTCTCCTGGAGTAATGGTATAGGGGAGACCTTCTGCATATTAGTGCCCGGCCTTTACGGACGTGCAGACGGTTTGAGTCCCGAAGCAAACTCTAACGTTTATCAAGCGCTAACAGGAATGGGTTTATCTGAAGATCAGGCGTCGCAGTTAAATGCCCGGGTTCCTATGTATTGGGGCCCCCAACCATTTCTTTCGGGACCTGTATATTTTGGGGCAATCATCTGTTTTTTGTTTGTACTTGGAATCATTATTATCCGCAGCCCACATAAATGGTGGATAGTAGCTGTGAGTGTATTGGCTATTATTATGTCTTGGGGTAAGCATTTTGCCGGCCTTAATTATTTCTTATTCGATACACTGCCTGGCCTAAACAAGTTCCGGACACCATCTATGATATTGGTAATACCTCAATTTCTTTTCCCGTTATTGGGTATATGGGCATTAAATGATATAGTCACAGGTAAGATACCCAAAGCAGAAGTCTGGAAAAAAGTAAAAACTGCAGCCATAATTACTGGAGGTCTTTGTCTGTTACTGGCTATTGGTGGCAGAATGTTCTTAGACTTTAAATCGCCAACAGATGAAAGGATAGAACAAGGTTTCAACCAGATGTTAGGTCAAATGTCACATAACTCTAATGCTGGCTCACAAGTATTAAAAGCTGCAATTGAAGATCGCAGTTCTATGGCAACAAACAGTGCATTGTGGAGCGCTGTACTTATAGCTGCTGCAGCAGGTTTATTGTGGGCTTTTTCAAAGAACAAGATAAAGCCTTCTATGCTGGTGCTTTCTATGGGTATTCTTATAGCCGCAGACCTGATAAAAGAGGACTGGAACTACCTGAACGATCGTAACTATACCGAAGCGAACGATTACGATGCCACTTTTGAGCCGCGTACTGTTGATAAGCAAATATTAGCGGATAAGGATCCGTATTACAGGGTGCTCGATTTGACAAGAGATACATATAATGATGCTGTACAAGCCTATTTTCATAAATGTATAGGTGGGTATCAGGCTGCAAAAATGGAGATATACCAGGACTTGATAGATATACAGATGAAAAACAAATTCAATGCACAGGTGCTGAATATGTTGAACACAAAGTATATCATTTTCAATGCAGGTCAGGATAAACAGCAGCAACAGCAGAACCCTGATGCGTGTGGCAATGCGTGGTTTGTAGACAACATAAAGTGGGTGGCTACTGCTGATGAAGAAATGCAATCTTTAAATGCAAACTACTTAGGTGATACAACAAAAGTGTCCAACGGATTTGAACCTAAAAAAACAGCTATTATAAGAAATACATTCAAGAATGATATTAATGCGTCTAGCTTCCAGAAAGACAGTGCTGCGCAGATAAAGCTGGCACAGTATGGGTTGGATGATATTTCTTTTACATCAACAAACAGTAAAGAAGGTTTAGGCGTGTTTTCCGACATCTACTACGAGAAAGGCTGGAAAGCATTTATAGATGGTAAAGAGACACCAATAGTAAAAGCCGACTATGTATTGCGTGCTATTAAAATACCTGCTGGTAACCATAAAATAGAGTTCCATTTCCACCCCGATAGTTTTTATAATGGCGACAAACTGGCTATTATTACCTGCATCATCTTGTTTGGCATAGCCATAGCAGCTATAGTGCAGGTGGTAAGAAAGGGCAATACAACAGCTCCGGTAAAATGAGCAACGAGCAGCCACATACGTTAAGAAGGTCTTTCCGTAAGCGGCAGGGAGTGAGTATGGGGTTTTTGATTACTGATTTTTTATTCAGGAAGATATTCAGGCAAAACAGCGGTGTGAAATGGGCGATCCATCACACCGCAACCATACACTGCCCTGAAAATATAACAAGAGGTAAAAATGTTTACCCTGGTGATTCCCCCGGTGTATATATTAATGCTTTGAATGGGGTGCGCATTGGCGATTATACCAATATTGGTCCCAATGTAGGTATTGTTTCTGCCAATCACGATGTTATTGACAACGACGTTCAGCTGAATACATCTCCCATAGATATTGGTCGGTTTTGCTGGCTTGGAATGGGAGCAGTGGTATTGCCTGGTGTTGTTTTGGGCGACTTTACCATAGTTGGTGCAGGTGCCATAGTAACAAAAAGTTTTCCGGAAGGGTATTGTGTACTGGCCGGTAACCCGGCAGTAATTATAAAACAATTAAACAGATCAGCATGTGAAGTTTTTGCAGGGAGCAAAACGTAATCCTTTTCTAAGCAACGCTTTTTTTATATTCATCATCAGGTTCTTTCCATCAGTAGCAAACCTGGCGGTGATCAGCTATTACTCAAGGAACCTGGATGCGATGCTGTATGGTACCTATTCCAATTTCTGGATCAACCTCAATCTGCTTTATCCTCTAGCCTGTCTGGGCATACATGTATTGGTTTTTACTTACCCTGCCAATTTCATTTTAAAGATCGTTAAGCGAATAAGCCTTTCACAATATAGCCTATATGGATTATGGCTTTTTATAATTGCAGCTCTATTTGCGCTATTGCAATCAGCGTCGCTGCACACATGGGCAGTTCCGTTCTGTTTCATCATTGTGTATGCAGCTACGTTCATTCTTGAGTCCTGCCTTATGGTCTGCAAAAAGTTTAGCGTGTTGGTCTGGGTGAATGTGATATTTAGCATACTATATTTTGGCATCCACAAGTATATCTTCAATTACTCGTTTTCATTACAAAGTCTATTTGCCGCGTTGTTGTTGTTATGCTCGCTTAGGTTGCTTATCTATGTTATTGTTGCCGCCAGGTACTTCCGCAGAGAGGTGCAGGCAGATGAGCCATCTTTTTTCGATATTAAGAAAATACGTGCTCTATGGCTCTATTTGGCGTTGTACGATGTGGTGCAGAACTACTCTGGCTGGATAGATAAATTTATAGTTGCTCATACACTCGATAGCAGGTCGTCGGGTATTTATTACAACGGATCGCTGAATATTCCATTTCTTCCTTTGCTGCTTGGTGCGGCGCTAAGTGCTGTGCTTATAGAGTTGTCTGATACCGGACAGGCCAATGAGACACCGCGAATACTAAAGCTAATGGACAAGACAGGACGCATAATGTCATGCATCGTTTTCCCTTTGTTTTTCTTTTTGTTGTTGTATAGGTACCCGGTAGTAGTATTACTCTTGTCTGCAAAGTATATTCCTGCTATACCCGTTTTCCTGGTTTCACTTTTGGTATTGCCATTACGTGCATACAGTTTTACATCTGTATTGCAGCGCGAACACCAGGGAGTTTTAATAAATAAGGGGGCAATTGCCGATGTGATTATTGGTTGTGCGCTCATTTATCCGTTGTATAAACTTATTGGGCTACCGGGCGTGGCTTTAGCATTTGTTATTTCAACCTATTTGCAAGCTAGTTACTATATTTATCACACCGCGCGGATATTGCAAGTCGGTTGGTACCGGCTGCTACCACTTGGCAATTGGCTGCTAAAATTAGTAATATTTGGACTGTTATTTATTGTTCTGCATTTAATCACCACCCATTATTTTACTAATGTAATTGCTGTAATTTTAGGTGCGGTTTCTACCATGGTTATCATACTATTCACGCTATGGCTGGAAATCAAAAAACAAGCAGTATAAATGGCACATCAACACAGGCGGCCTGAATTTAAAAATATAGATAATACGGGGTTTGCAGCCAACAGCAATGCTGAAGGCTCACGCCTTACCAATAAGGATGGCTCAACTAACCTGCGGAAGACAGGCTTGCGTTATTGGGAACACATAAGTACTTACCATACACTCTTACGCATGAGCCGCGGTAAATTCATGCTGTTTGTCCTATTGTTCTATACTTGTATCAATTTATTTTTTGCGTCTATGTTCTATGTAATTGGTGTAGAACATCTTATTGGTACAGACGGCTCCACAAGTCGTTTTTATCAGTTTATGGATGCTTTTTTCTTTAGCTCACAAACACTCACAACTGTAGGTTATGGACATGTAGCACCTAGTGGTATGCTCACAAATGCAGTAGCATCGGTTGAATCTTTGTTAGGTATCTTAATCTTTGCTGTAGTTACTGGTCTTATGTATGGGCGATTTGCCAGGCCGAGGGCCTATCTCCAGTTTAGTCATAATATTTTAGTGTCTCCATATAAAAGTGGCAGGGCATTGATGTTCAGGGTTGCAACCTATAAAAACAATAACCTTACAGATGCCGAAACACAAGTTACGGCTGCAATGCACGTAATGGAAGATGGGAAGATGGTCACCCGATTCTATCAGTTAAAACTGGAAATCAGTCGGGTAAATTCTTTGGCACTGAGCTGGACAATAGTACATGCCCTGGATGAAAACAGCCCCATGTATAACTATAATTACCAGGAGCTTAAAGACAGCAAAATAGAGGTCATTGTAGCTATTAAAGCTTTTGATGACCACTTTTCCAATATAGTACAGCAGCGTACATCTTATACGCTTCAAGAGGTAGTGTATGGCGCTAAGTTCCTCCCTATGTTCCATCGGGCTACAGATGGCTCAGAAACAATACTGGAACTGGATAAAATAAACGCATACGAAAAAGTTGCGTTACCCGAAATGGATTTTAATACAGAAGCAGTAGAAAGTACTACTGCAAAATTATAAATTTGTTCATGCCATCTTCAAAAACTGCAGTATCTAATTCTCATTTTTACCTCGAAAAGGAAGAACGTTACGGAGCGCATAATTACCATCCGCTGCCCGTAGTGCTCACCAAAGGCGAGGGTGTATTTGTGTGGGATGTGGAAGGCCAGCGTTATTTCGATTTCCTTTCAGGCTATTCAGCGATCAACCAGGGGCATTGTCACCCCAAAATAATACAGGCGCTTATTGAGCAGGCTACAAAAATAACACTTACATCACGCGCCTTTCATAGTGATCTCTTAGGCGAATATGCCGAGTTCATCACTCGTTACTTTGGTTACGATAAGGTATTACCTATGAATACTGGTGTTGAGGCTGTAGAAACTGCGTTAAAGCTTGCTCGTAGGTGGGGATATGAGGTTAAGGGGGTGCATAAAAACAAAGCAAAGATTATAGTTTGTGAGAATAACTTTCACGGCCGTACCATCAATGTTATCTCTTTTAGTTCCGATCCCGATTCTAAAAAGAATTTCGGTCCTTTCAATACAGGCTATGAGTTGATACCTTATAATGATATTACTGCGCTGGAAACTGCCCTGCAGGATCAGGATGTAGTTGCTTTTCTTGTTGAACCCATACAGGGCGAGGCTGGGGTGGTAGTGCCAGATGATGGATACCTTGCTAAAGCTGCTGCATTATGCAAGGCTGCAAATGTACTGCTGCTGGCCGATGAGATACAAACCGGTTTAGCACGCACCGGCAAAATGCTGGCCTGCGATTATGAAAATGTAAGACCAGATATCCTGATATTAGGTAAAGCATTGTCGGGTGGCACCATGCCGGTATCGGCAGTACTGGCAGACGATGAGATCATGCTCACCATCAAGCCGGGTGACCATGGTTCGACTTATGGCGGCAATCCGCTGGCATGTAAAATTGCTATAGCATCTCTGCAAGTACTGAAGGAAGAAGGTATGGCAGAAAATGCTTACACACAGGGCATATATCTTCGTGATCAATTGAATGCACTGGGGCATGAAAATATAGCATTAGTAAGAGGTAAAGGGCTGCTGAACGCTATAGTGATAAAGCATGAAGACAAGAATGCTGCATGGGATATCTGCATCCGCCTTAAAGACTGCGGTTTGTTGGCCAAACCTACCCATGGTGATAAAATACGTTTCGCTCCACCACTTATTATAACACGGGATCAGGTTACAGAATGTGTCAGTATCATTAAGCATAGTTTAGAATCATTTTAAAATGCCCAAAACAAACCAGCAGCACCACGAGGAAAAGCATTTTACCAGTTCTGAACTGGTAACAGATATTGTGATTGGTATGTCTGATGGGCTTACTGTGCCATTTGCATTAGCGGCTGGTCTTAGTGGCGCTGTGGGTATTACTGCTGGTATTGTAGTAACGGCAGGGTTAGCAGAAATAGTTGCGGGCTCTATAGCTATGGGGTTGGGTGGATACCTTGCCGGGAAAACTGAAATAGATCATTACGATGCCGAATTGGCGCGTGAACAACTTGAGGTAGAGAAGGTGCCGGAGATGGAAAAGCAGGAGGTAAGGGATGTGTTTGCCGGTATGGGACTGAGCAAGGATACTCAGAATATGATAGCCGATGAAATGGCGAAGGACAAGGATAACTGGGTAGATTTTATGATGAAGTACGAGTTGGGGCTTGACAAACCAGATCCTAAGCGTGCACGTAACAGCGCATTAAATATCGGTTTCTCATACATAGTAGGCGGATTGGTTCCGCTTTCGCCTTACTTTTTTGTGAAGAAACCGGTTGATGGTTTGCTCTGGTCGTCTATTATTACTGTTATTTGTTTGCTGGTATTTGGTTTCTTTAAAGCAAAATTCACCGGCCAAAATCCAGTAGCCGGGGCTATAAGAGTAGCCTTGATAGGTTCTGTTGCGGCAGGAGCCGCATTCTTTATAGCACGATTGATAAATGGGGGATAGCTTTATTAAACTACTCGTTGTAGTACACCATCAGCATAACTGATATCTTCAAGGTACAGACCGTGTCCCGCAACGCTGAAGTCGGCCTTGGTACAGTCGCGTCCTTCAATTATAGTTCTGAATTGCTCAATAGTTATTTTGCCGCGCGCTACTTGTAATTGTGTGCCCACCAGGCCACGCACCATCCCCCGCAGGAACCTGTTTCCCTCAACAATGTAATGCAGCTCGTTATCATGTTCTTCCCATACCGACCGTGTAAGGTTGCATATGAACGTGTTGGATTGAGTATTACGTTTTGAAAATGTTTCAAAGTTGGTGTATTCAGGCAATATGGCCGCAACTTCATGCAATAATTCTCGGTTAATGGCGTATGGGTAGAACAAGCCCCTTTCATACATAAAAGGATCTTTAGCATGATATATACGGTACCTGTAGCGCCTGCTAATAGCATGGAAACGTGCATTTAGGTCGTCAGCTGCTGTATATATCCGCTTCACGCATACAGCATGCGGCAGTATGGCATTCATCTTATATTGAAAGTTATGCAGGGGCTGCAAAGTGTCAAAATGATAAAAATTGCACAGGGCATGTACTCCGGCATCGGTACGGCTGGCACCGAATGAAATGATAGGCTCACGCAACAGTGTACTCAGGGCCTGGTTTATTGCCAGTTGCACAGTTATCTGATTGCCTTGTACCTGCGAACCATGAAACGCTGTACCATCATATGCCACTTCAAGGAAGTAACGGGCCATAAATGCTAAAAGTTAAAAGGGTAAAAATAATCTGTAGCGGCCATTACTTGGCTACATGGCGTTTCTTTTTTTGTAATTGATGCCCCAGGATACCAAATGTAACCGCCAGCACCAGGAAGAAGATACCCTTATTCATAGAATCCCAGAAGAATTCAAAATACCTGGTGTATAGGTTAATGAGCAGGAAGAGGATGCCCATATCGCGCGCCAGGTCGTCTTTATACTTTATACCCATCCAGAATGATATTATGGCTGCCCCTGCAAAGACTATAGAATAACCAATAACATGCACCTGCCGCACCTTAGCCCATTCAGATAGGTAGTTGATATTGCCAAAAATGGATACTCCCCAAAGCGCCAGGAAAAAGAGCACAAGACCCATAGCGAATGTAATGCGCTGGGCATATAGGACGCTTTTAATATTCAACTGTATAAATGAGAAGCCCAGCAATACCAACCCAAACAAGGCGAAACGTACCGGGTAGTTCATGCCCCAGAAAAGGTATTGATCACTATGTGCAGAGCTGAAACTGCTGTACCAAGCCAGTAAAGCCAGTACTGCACATATCCACAACGATCGAGCGCGGAATGCTATACTGAGTATGAACAGCAGTACGCTGGCTACCAGGAAGAGCAAGGTATAGCTGCCCGTGGGCGTTACCATCTTGGCAAAATATACCAGCGATGTAAGTACCCCCAAAGCTCCGAAAACATGATACACTTCGTACGCCGTAGTGCTCAGGTGTGTCTTCCTGGCTTGTATGTACCAGAACCATGCAGCAGTAAGTAATGCAGTTGCTATGGCTATTGTTATATTGCCCAGGGAGAAATATTTCTTTACTTGTTCTAGCAGCTTTTCATCTATGAAAATAGCGCCAAATGCCAGCAAGGTGCAAGACAACGCTATGATAAAGAAATATTGAGCTATCTGTTGTCTTTGCGATGCCTGTACCGTTACTGTGGTTTTCAGGCGCTGCACTTCATCAGGGGGGAGTACGTTTTCTTTACCCCATTCGTCAAGGGCATTTTGTATTATTTCGTATTCCTGCTTGCTTACTTCCATGGGCGCATGGAAAATTACGCAAAACAAAATAAAAAAAAGGCCCTGGACAGGGCCCTTACATATAAAGGATAAGAGAGAAAAGTTTTATCATCCCGCGGGATGTATATAGCGTGTTTTTGTGCGTTATTGTGTCACAAATATGATATGATATTTGCGTTGTTCAAAGCGTAAAACAGTTGTTAACGAGTCGCTAACAAGTGGTTAACAAAAGTGTGAATGATAGTGCAAGAAGCCAGCATCTGTTTTTCAACTCTTGTATCTGCTGATAGATGTATTACATTTGACTCCCTAAAAGGATACTACATGTCGTTGTTTGAGCGCATTTCTGAGACTGCTTCCTACATTAATGAGAAACTAAACGCCATGCCGGTCATCGGTATAATATCCGGCAGCGGGTTGGGCGGCCTTACTGATATACTGGAAATAGAGACCGAGATTGACTATGAACTGATACCACACTTTCCCATATCTACAGTAGCAGGGCACAGCGGTAAGCTGGTATTTGGCAAGCTGGGCAAGAAGCAGGTGCTGGTCATGTCGGGCAGGTTCCACTATTATGAGGGGTACGATATGGATACGGTTACCTTCCCTGTTCGCGTAATGAAGGCGTTGGGTGTGGAAACCCTTATCGTGTCTAACGCTGCCGGCGGCATGAACGAGAATTTTAAGGTGGGCGATATGATGCTCATTACCGACCACATCAACCTATTTCCTGAACACCCCTTGCGTGGGCACAACGATGAGCGACTTGGTGTGCGCTTCCCGGATATGAGCGAGCCTTACGATCCTAAACTGATAGCCCTGGCACAAAAAATAGCCGCAGAAAAGCAGATACCGCTGAAATGTGGCGTGTATATAGGTCTTCAGGGGCCCACTTTTGAAACCCCGGCTGAGTACCGCTGGCTGCATGTAATAGGTGGCGACGCTGTAGGCATGAGTACCGTGCCAGAGGTTATAGTAGCCATACATAGCAGTATGCGGGTTTTTGCCATCAGCATTATTACAGATATTGGCATTAGCGCAGTGCCTTTAAAAATAACCCATGAGGAAGTGCTGGAGGCTGCAAATGCTGCTGCTCCAAAGCTTGCAGCACTGGTTACCGAATTGATAAAGGAGATGTAGTTTGTTGAGTTATCTTTGCACGTCGTGCGCTGAGGGGGAAACGGGGTTTTGCCTCGTATCGTTGTTGTGGATGCCGGTTTCATAGATCAATAAAGTTTTGAGCCGTGTGTGCCATTGCTGGTACTTATTGGCCCGGTTAATAAAATAAGGAATTTGAAAAAAAAGGCAAGATTTATATACCTGTACCTGCTGCCCCTATTGTGCCTGCTCTTGTGCAGTCACTTTGCCGGCGCGCAATCTACGCTGAATACAGGACAGCCTACCACGCTTACCAATACACCACAGAGAGATACCAACGCCAACAAAAGCAATACCTCTAAATGGAAGCGGCAGGATGCGCGTATCTACTTCAAAAAACTGAACTCAGAACGTATCTATACACCTGATACTGAAACGCATATATTTCACCGCTTGCCTTTTTCGCAGCCGTGGAACAGGGACCTGGGCAACTTTGGCAGCCCTACCCAAAGCCTTATGTTTACCCCAGAAGACCGGCTGGGCCCTACGCTGGGCTACCATGTTATGGATGTCTATCGGTTTAATTTAGACAGCCTCAACTACTACAATACCACGCGGCCATATTCTGTGTTTTCGTTTCACCTGGGCAGTAAGCTGGAGCAACTGAGCCAGATAATGGTGACGGAAAACATAAAGCCCAACTGGAACTTTAGCGTGGAGTACCACAAAACAGTATCGCCGGGGAGTTACCTGACGGCACGCAACAACCATGATAACGCCAATTTTACCACCAACTATATAAGCCCTAACCAGCACTACGAGGTGCGTGCTGCCATGGTATATAACAAGGAACAGCACGATGAAAATGGTGGCCTGGCTAACCCCGGCCAGTTGGATAGCTTAGACTACAACGACCGAAAGACAGTAAGCACACGGTACCAGAACGAGCTATACAGCATTACCCGCTCACCAGTGTTTAATGTGCAGCGCGATTTTGGGGTATTGCTGCAGCATAGCTATACATGGGGCAGAGGAG
>Ga0206829_10213_pt1 | contig 19515 bp, 6 predicted proteins | sample Alteio_BWOrgCont_75_FD_152862 | JGI IMG/M metagenome (GOLD analysis project Ga0206829, IMG submission 152862) | Enriched cells from forest soil in Barre Woods Harvard Forest LTER site, Petersham, Massachusetts, United States -... | ecosystem: Environmental > Terrestrial > Soil > Temperate forest >... | reverse complement strand
CTTAACGCGGACTAAAAACGTTTTAATGATTGTTCCGCAGGTTTTGCAGGTTTCAAGATTTAATCGGAAAAGGGAAGTTTTTATGCGAAACAGGTTTGTAGACCTGAACTTATCATTTATTCCACTCAGAACCTTGGCGGTGTTACCGGTTTTGGGGAGAATAGAGAATGACTTAAAGCTTTTAATTGGAGTTTTTATAAAATTGTTGCTTGTTTGTCTTTTTGTTTTTTCTTTTGTTTTTATCGCAACTCCATCCGCTTTTGCCACTTCACCGCAATTGAAAATTTCGGGTAACCAGATTGTAACTGCCAGCGGCGGCTGTACCGTCCGTTTAAAAGGCGCGGATATGTCCGGGCTCGAATACAGTCTCTCGGGTGATGGTGATGGAGCCCCTACCACCCTTATGCCAAACGGCACTACCATGACCAATTATGTGGCTCTTACTACTGAATTGGTAACTGTTTGGCACGCGAACTGTGTCCGTCTTCCAATTAATCAGGACAATTGGTGTGGATGTCATAGCGGCGGGGAAAGTGCGGCTCAAAAAGCTGACTATCAGTTGATGGTCGAAGCTGTGGCAACTTATTGTGAAAATAACAATGTTTACCTGGACCTGGATCTTCATTGGTCAGGAACCTATGGCGGAACTTCAACCACAGCTCCTTGTAGCGGCGGCAATTCGTGGAGCACCTCTACCGGTCAAGAGAATATGCCGGACTGGAATGCCGTCACCTTCTGGGGATTAGTCGCCAGTGATGCCGTTATCAAAAATAATCCTGCCGTCATGTTTGACCTTTATAACGAACCGCATGACGTTTCCTGGTCGGTTTGGAGAAATGGCGGTTCAACTGGATCCTCGCCCTCCCAAACACCGGGGCTTCAGCAATTGTTGACAACTATTCGTGGCGTGGGAGCCAATAATATTTGTGTCGCGGGCGGCTTAAATTGGGCTTTTGATTTGACGGGTGTGGTAGGAAAAGCGTCGGGTGATAGCACGGTTTATGCTTTAACTGATACGGGTTCGGGCAACGGTGTTTTGTACGCGACTCATGATTATTCCAGCAAGGGATATACGGTAGGAAGCGGATGGGATCCCTATGTCACTATCGCGACTTCAACAGTTCCGGTTATCGTTGAAGAATTCGGGGCCACATCCGGAGATGGAATTGGTTGGACGAATTCGGCCCTTGCCTGGATTAACGGAAGCAACAGTAATAATTATGTTTACTCAGCCACAGCTTGGGCTTTCAGTGCAGATGTAAGCCCCACCCTTTTGACCAGTTTTAGTGGTTATCCTACCAGCTCCTATTTTGGTGCTCCGGTTTCAACCTGGCTGTATCAATTGAATGAAACCCCTACGCCTAATTGTGGCGGAGGCACTCCAACGCCGACCAATACACCCACGAATACACCTACCAATACGCCGACGAATACGGTTACGAAAACACGGACTAATACACCTACAAATACAGCTACCAATACTCCTACTAATACCCCAACGAAAACAGTTACGAATACAGCTACCAATACTCCTAGTAACACCATAACGAATACTATTACCAATACTCCAACTTCTACTTCAACTCATACAGCAACCAATACGGCGACCAATAGTCCCGCCAATACAGCTACAAAGACAATCACCAACACTCCCATCAATAGCCCGACGAACACAACGACCAATAGTCCGACCAATACAGTTACAAAGACGGTCACCAATACCCCAACGAATACGATGACCAATACAGCTACAAAGACGGTTACCAATAGCCCAACCAATAGCCCGACGAACACGACAACCAATACTCCGACAATTACCCCGACCCATACGGTCACTAATACCGCGACGAATACGGCTACAGGCACGGTTCCCACTGATACCGTCACGAATACTCCTACGAATTCACCCACCAATACTCCGACTTCCACCATGACTCATACGCCAACCAACACAGCTACCTCGACAGTGACTAATACACCCACTAAAACCCCGACTTTAACGGCTACCAATACGGCCACTCATACACCCACCAACACGGCGACTTATACCATTACCAATACACCAACGAATACAATGACGGGAACCACTACAGCTTCACCCACCAATTCACCGACCAATACGCCCACCAATACAACGACTAAAACGCCTACCAATACCGCCACGAATACTCCGACTTATACCCCCACGCTTACATCTACCCCTACTAAGACAAATACACTGACATCGACTCCAACCCATACAACCACCAGTACACCCACGAATACTTTTACGCCTCAACCCACCTCAACTCATACCAGTACTCCAACCATTACAGCAACTTATACTTTAACGCCCTCGCCCAATATTGTGATTTCTTCCCCTTACCCTAACCCCTCTAATGGCTCACCAATCACGTTTAATATCCAGGTGCCGGGCGAATCCACAATCACGCTGGATGTCTTTACCCTGGCTTTCCGAAAAATCTACAGCCAAACGATCCAAGCTGATGGTTTAGTAACGTTCGAATGGAACTTAAGGGATATAACGGGAATTCAAGTATCAAATGGACTTTATTATGTCCGTATTCATGTTACGGGTCTTCAATCTGAAACGAAAATCTTAAAAATATTGATATTGCGTTAAAATTGACATAATTCTTGTGTCGCCAGGCGAAAATTTGAACCTTTCGTTTGGCTTTTTTTGTGTTTAGCGTCTAAAAAGATAAAATTACCTGATATAATTCAGAAGTTGTGCATACTGATAAACCATCTTCAAACAAGTTTTCAGAATGTATATCGTTTTAAGTAGGGTTGAACGACGGCTAAAAACGTTGTTTTTGACTTTAAGAATCATTAACAAACTTATTTAATGGAACAGGTTTAAAGAATTTAATGACGACAATTAAAACTAACCTTCTTCATCATTCAATCGCGCTTTTTCTTTTTCTTATCGGCGCATCTCATGTTTTCGCGGCTTCTTTCCAACTGAAAGTTTCCGGTAACGAACTCGTTACAACCAATGGTGATTGTCCCATTCGATTAAAAGGGGTGGATCTGGACGGTCTGGAATATTCCAGTCAGGGTGATGAAGCTTCCGGTGTGCCTACGGTTAATTTAAGTGGTTATACCATGACTGATTATGTGACCATTGCCACCGAGGCGGTGAACGTTTGGCACGCTAACTATTTCCGCCTTCCGCTGAGCCAGGATCTTTGGTGCGGATGTTCCAGTGGTGGGCAAACCCCCAACCCGGGTTATCAGGCCGAAGTTCAGGCGCTCGTCAATTGGTGCAATACTAATAATGTTTATATAGAGCTTGATCTTCATTGGTCTGGTACCTACGGGGGAACCTCTTCCACAACTCCCTGTAGCGGTGGCGGTTGGGGTACTTCTTATTTGAACCAAAGCTCAAATGACGGCGAATTGCCCATGCCGGACTGGAACAGCGTGTATTTTTGGAATTCCCTGGCCAGCACTGCCTGGATTCAAAACAACCCCGCGGTTTTGTTGGGGCTTTTTAACGAACCTTTCGACCCCAGTTTTAACGACCAAAGCAATTTTTGGAACATCTGGCTCAATGGAGGCGCTACAGGATACGGTGATGGTCCTGCGAATACGCCCGGTATGCAAAAACTCCTAAACACAATCCGTACCGCTGGGGCCAATAATATCGTTGTGGCTGGCGGTTTGAATTATGCCTTTGATTTGAGGGGTATTATTGGCGATGAACCGTCCAGTTCCACTGTCTACAAATTAACCGATACGGCTGCGGGATATGGGGTGGCTTACGCGGCTCATATCTATTCCAACAAAGGCAACAGCGCCAATTGGGATTCCCAGGTGACGGCCGCTACGGGCGTGGCCCCTGTTATTATTGACGAATTCGGTGCCACCTCGGGCGATGGTGTGGCGTTCGAAAATTCTCTCATCAGCTGGCTCGATGGAGGAAACAACAAAAGCTATCTATTTAGCGCATCGTCTTGGAATTTCGCGCCAGATAACACGCCCGCAGATTTGACCAGTTGGGGTGGTTATATAACGAATGCCTACAATGGCGCTCCGGTCTCGACTTGGCTCAATAATTTGCATTTAACGCCTACGCCTACTTGTGTCATGGGCGGCCCTACACCCACCTTTACCAATACTCCCACCATTACTCCTACGCCTAACTACTGTCCTGTCACTTTGATTGATAATTTTAGTAATGTTGGAAAAGCTTATGGGACCAATTTTTGGGGAGGTGTATGGGCGATATCCATACCCGCCACAGGAACCACTACCACGGCTCATTACGGGGTCGTGCCTCCGGCTGGTGAAACCAACGCAGTCAGTATGACGGGTAATGTTGGAGCCGGCGGTTATTCAGACTATCAAACGCCTCTATACAATAATGCGGCGCCATTTAACGCTACCGGTAACGGCCTCGTTGGTGTTGGGTTTTATATTTATGGTGATGGAAATCCTTATCGTGTCAGTGCGATGTCTGCCGGAGTTACCGATTATGATTATTATGGAATTAATCTTTCTCCGCCTGCGGGTCAATGGACCTTTTATGAGATTTACTTTTCAGATATGACCCGTGAGTCCTGGGGAACCCAGGCAGGATTGCCTACTAATTATGGTGGGACTGACTTTACCGGAATTCAATTTGCGACCGTAAACACAGGCGCCTTTAATTACGAATTGGCCCAAGTTCAGCTTGATTGTGCCTCGGGTATCACTCCTACTCCGACGCCTAACTACTGTCCGGTGACGCTGGTGGATAATTTCAACTATACAACCGCTCATAACAGTCTTTGGCTGCAACCTTGGGGAGTTGTTACTCCCACCACCGCGGGACAAGGTTCCATTACGATCCATTATGGGATCACCCCACCGGCGCCGGGCAGCACCTATGCCGTCAGTATCCAGGGTTCCATTCCGGTGACGACCGGTTACGCAACCTATTACACGAATCTTTCCGCCAGTAACTCGTCTTTCAACCTGGCGAGTAACCAGATCATTGGGGTGGAATTGTATCTTTACGGGGACGGCGGATCTTACCGCGTTCAGGCCGAATCCGCTGCAGTTACGGATTTTGACTGGTATGGGTATACGGTTACTCCTCCTGCCGGACAATGGACTTTTTATCAGATTGCCTTTTCTTCCATGACACGCGCGGCGGGGGGGACTCAAACGGGATTGCCGACAAATTATGGCGGGTTCGACGTAACGGGTTTACAAATCGCTGCTCAGCCAGGTGTGGGTCCGGGCGGAGCTTTTAGTTACCAGATGGACCAACTCGGCTTTTATTGTCTCTCGGGTATGACTGCCACTAATACACCCACAGTTACCGCAACTCCGACTCTAACTCCGACAAATACCGCCACCAAGACACCCACCAACTCTCCCACCAGTTCGGCTACTAATACACCTACCAATTCACCAACACTAACTCCAAATCTAACAGTGGCTAGTACAAGCACACCCACAAATACTCCCACGAATAGCCCTACTAACACGGCTACTCTGAGTCCAACTAATACGGCGACGAATACGTTGACTAATACGGCTACTAATTCTCCAACGAAAACGACTACCAACACTCCCACTAATACCCCGACAAATACAGTAACTAATACAGTTACAAATACTCCAACTCCAACAGTGACCAATACGGCAACCAATACGGCTACAGGTACGGTTCCGACGGATACGCCCACTAATACACCCACCAATTCACCGACTAACACAGCGACTTCGACTCCGACCAATACGCCAACCCCCACACTAAAGATTCTTTGATTGGCAGAAGTTTCAAAAGTTTCCGCAAACTTGAGAGTGACGTTATAAATTCCAGCCGGCACGGTAAAAATATAATCCTCATTGGTGGAGTATCTTTCATTTTGATAAAGAGCCGGGTCCGTTGTACCAGTAATAACGGCGGCGGTAGTTCCCACCGAAGTAGTTCCCGTATAACCCCAGCTTCCGGCTGTATAAGCCTGGTCCGCTACCCAGGTAATACCCGTTGTGCCGCTGACATATTGGGGGCCACCCGCATTAACGTAAAGCGATGTAAAGGGTGTATAAACCGTGGCGGTAGGGGTAACAGTCGGAGTAAAGGTGGGAATAACCGGGGTAGCTGTGGGAGTGGCCCCTGCAATGGGATAAAGATTGTAGTCGAGGAAATTACCCGAAAGCATCAAAAGAGACATAACCGTCCAGGATTCGTCGTAGTAGGTCCCGCCCACCAGAAGTTTTGAACCCGCCAGGTCCGAGTAGGTGTTATCCATGTAAGATTGATAAGTTCGACTGACCATTCCCCCCACACCGGATGGCCCTACAAAAGCCGCCGATTGAGTTCCAGGATTTTGAAACAACGTGAGAGTCGGCAATTGGGCGTTGGGTGTTCCGTTCAACTGGTAACCATCCACAATGTTGGTGGCCCCGATAGCAGAGAAAAAGGCGCTGGTCAAATTCAGATAGGTTTGGGCCGTTGTTGTTCCAAACCAAACATAATCTTCGGCAATTCGAAAAGGCGTCCGACAAGCATCATACTGATAGTTATAAGGCGGATTATTCGTGTTGGTGGAAACTCCCGCGCTAGTACACCAAGCCGAATCCAGCCCATTGGTTGCGTTACCATAACCCTGGCTTAAATTATTATTTAAGACGGTATAGCAGTTGACTGCTACGGTCGTCCAACCGGTTTGGCTTGTGGCTTTTTCGAATTCGCGATAATAGGCAGGATCAAAGTAAGAAGGATTAATCGGGGTGAAGCTATCTCCGCCGATGATCGTTTGGCCAGAAGTTTCGGTAGTATAGATTTTATTAATTTGAGCGACAGCTAAAGTTTGATAAGGGGTTCCACCAATCGTACCAGTAGGCCATTGTTTGGCGGCCATCAAGAGCGCCCAGGCCATATCCTCGTCCGCGTCAGTGGCTCCTCCGGTTCCGTCAGTCGCACCGCTGGCGTCAATGTACCAATTCATCAGACCGTTCGTGTCCAGATGAAGCTGTTCATACTGCCAAATTTTATTGAAAAGGTTTTGGTCGTTCATATAAACGGCAATCACCATGGCATAACCGATACCTTCCGAAACCGTAGAATCGATCGCCAATCCCGAATCGTTTGGCCTTTGAATTCTTAAATAGCCGCCCGCTCCATAGGAAGTAATACAATCAGCGTACCATTTGTCATAAGCATTAATGATGTCCTGGTTGTTATAAATAGAGGCATGAAAACCAAAAGGATTGTTTTGATTTTGAGGAAATGGATAACTACCGGTTGTCCCATTAATCGCTTGGGAATAAACCACCGCAGCAAAACCATAGAAAAAAGTTAGTAAAAAATAGATTGGTCTCTTCAAAAAAATCCTCATTTTTTTAATGACGACATCATAGCAATTACCTTAGAACCAGAACTTTGAATATTTTGGTAGAAGATTTAGAACCAGAGGCATGAATACGAACATAATAGAGTCCGTCAGCCGCCTGACTTTCCTTCGTGTCCTTCAAATCCCACTGAAAACTGTAAAAACCATCAACCAGGGCGCTTTGACTGTATATCTTCCGGAATGCCAGGGTAAATACTTCCAGCGTCACCGTCGATTGATCCGGAGTCTCAACATTAAACGTCATTGGTGACCCGCTAGAAGGGTTTGGATAAGGTTGGGAAATCACAATATCCGATGAGGGAGTCACGGTATAAGTCGGCGTAATCGTTGGAGTATTGGTCTTGGTGGATGTCGGCTGAGGCGTGAAAGTGTTCGTAGCCGTACCTGTAGGCGTATGAGTCGGTGTCGACGTTGGGGTGTTTGTCTTGGTGTAAGTAGCGGTAAAAGTGGGCGTATTGGTTACCGTATTGGTCGGAGAATTAGTCGGAGTTTTGGTTAGTGTGCTGGTAGGTGTGGAAGTAGGAGTATTAGTCGGCGTATTGGTCGGTAAACCGGTGGGTGTTTTAGTGGCGGTGTTGGTAGGCGTGTTGGTTACCGTCGAAGTCGCTGTTTTGGTCGGTGTATTGGTTAACGTATTGGTCGGTGTGTTGGTTGGCGTTTTGGTTATAGTTGAGGTGGGCGTATTAGTGGGCGTATTGGTGACTGTATTAGTAATCGTGTTGGTAGGTGAATTAGTCGCTGTGGCGGTAGCTGTTTTAGTGGGTGTATTCGTCGTCGTATTCGTGGGGCTGTTCGTCAGTGTGTTTGTTGCTGTGTTCGTAGGAACCGTTCCTGTAGCCGTATTAGTTGCCGTATTAGTAACCGTATTGGTCGGCGTATTGGTTGCCGTATTGGTGACTGTATTGGTGGGCGTCAGGGTCGGGGTATTGGTCATCGTATTCGTAATCGTGTTGGTTGGAGTACTGGTCACCGTGTTGGTGGGACTATTGGTCGGCGTGCGGGTAACCGTATTCGTGGCTGTGTTCGTCGGAGTATTCGTAGACGTACAGACTGGTTCGCTGGTAATTTCAATGGCCGTAAATTCAGCTTTATCCACTGAAGCGGTCCCGACGATATCAATCAGTCCGCCTATGACATTCACCAAAAAACTATGGTCGTCAGAGGCGAATTCCCCCACGTCAGAGAAAATATCAAGGTTCGGCAACACCGTAGTGCCGTTAATAGCGACGCTGAAAACCCGTTCACCAGCACCGGTCCAGAACAATTCGCAGTTTTTCAGGGTAACCATATAGGTTCCGTTGGGAACGGTGAATTTATATTCCAAGGGGGTCGCGTATCGCTCGGACTGATAAAGAACCTGTTGGGTGCCCGAGTTGATGATAGCATTGCCCACCGTATCCGCCGTACCGGCAGTGACATAACCAAAACTGCCAGCGGTATAAGCCTTGTCCGCCGACCAGGTGACACCGCCAATTACAGTGGACGTGGATGCCCCGCAATCGATAGCTTCATAAACTTGGGCGCAGGGGTTAACGGTGTTGGTGGGAGTTTGAGTGATGGTTGGTGTATAGGTCGGAGTTGCGGTATAAGAAGCATTCGGTGTAAAGGTTGGAGTGGCCGGAGGACAGGTGGGATTGGGAGTAGCCATCCAGGTGGAAACAGCGCTACCCCAGGCGTTGGGAGTCCATGTCCAGTTAGTAAGCTGATTAGGACAGGAATCGTCGGTAAAAGACCAAGCGGTAGCCCCCACCACTCCGGTCGTGGTAACGGCCCATCCGGATGAGCCGATCATATTAGAATCATAGGTAGCATTATCTTCCGCGTTGGGATTTCCACCCGTCCCACAGCTCGTAGTTCCCCCAAATTCACCCAAAAAAACAGGCACCACCGATAAAACACTGGAGGGTACTTCCCCATTCCAACTGGCAGCCGTAGTTCCGTCATTTGATCCATATAAATGAGCCGAATAAACGACTCCATTGCCCACATTAGTTACAGGCCCTGGAGCGCCAATGACTCCAGTCAAGTCGGCACAATAGGACATACCACCCAATAGACAAACATTGTTGGCACCCACACTACGTACAGCATTCAAAAGTCCCTGCATACCGGGAGTCCAAGCCGGCGTCCCACCTGTACTCCCCCCCTTCAGCCAAACCGTCCAAGAAGGAAGATTGTTGGGTTCGTTATAAAGATCAAACAAGACCGCTGGATTATTTTTTGTCCAGGATTGGCTGGCAACCGAACCCCAGAAGGTAACGGCGTTGGCATCCGCCATAACTTGCTGGCCTGTAGCCGTACCCCAGCCTGCGCCAATAATTGGCGTAGTCGGTGTAGTACCGTTGTAAGTCCCCGACCAGTGAAGATCCATGATGACGTAAACATTTTGTGAGGCGCAATAGTTAACAATAATGGAAACAGCCGATTGATATTGGGAAGCTGTAATTTGGGTAATCGCGTTGGAATTACCAAACCAGAAATCCTGATTCAAGGGAAGTCGAATGACCGTCGCATGCCAGGCTGTAATCGCCTCAGTGACCGCGGCCATCGTATCGCCCCCACAGCCATTGGTGCTATTTCCGGTAAAACCTCCGCAGTTGGCGCTGCTGCCGCCCGGCCCATAACCGTAGGGCGAGAACTCCAACCCATCAATATCCACACCTTTTAAGCGAAGGGTGCATCCGCTTGAGGTTGCGGTGGCAAGCTGATTGCCCGTAACGTAAAGAGTATTCAATTGGGCGTAAGCAGGCTTTTCCAACAGGCAAATCAAAACAAAGCACAGAAAAGCCAAAATGAAGGGCGAGGTTAAATAATCCTGAAATCGTTTCAATGCCGCCCTCAAAATAACCGTAATTTCAAAACGGTCTTGTGAATTAAAAAGAAATACCGCTAATTTTACCACTAAAAATCTATTCTTACAGATACAGACTTTTCGGGTTATTAGTCCTTACTTCATTTATTCGATCAAAAAAGACTAAAAACAACGAGTGTTTTTAGTGGATAGATTTTAATTTAGATCATTGTCCTAAAACCACTTCCACCTTCACGACTTTTTTTGAAGAAGGAATAGGGATAAGGTTTCCGTCAATCGTCTGACCATCCGCCTTTAGAGTTCTCACTCCATTGCAAACACCTTTGGGATTCAAAACAAGAATTTGGTATTCAACACCACGGTAATTACGGGTGACTTTAAATTCTTTCCATCCCTTCGGGATGCAGGGATCAATTCGAAGTCCGTCAAAATCAGGCTTCACGCCAAGCAGTCCCTGCGAAACCGTGAGGAACGTCCAAGCCGCAGTGCCAGTCAACCAGGAATTTTTGGCTTCGCCCGGTGTAGCCGCGTCACGGCCCGCAATCATCTGGGAATAGACATAAGGCTCACCACGATAGATTTCGATCTGTTCTTCTTTGGCCGAGGGGCAGATAGACAGGTAATATTCCAAAGCCCTGTCGCCGTCGCCCAAAAGACACCAGCCCAGGTTAATCCAAGTATTGTTATGACAGAAGATGCCAGCGTTTTCTTTATAACCCGGCGGATAGCTGGTTACCTCTCCCAGCTCTAAATGGTAAGTACTGTAAGCGGGTTGCTGCAGAATGACACCGTTGGAAGTGTAAAGATGCTTGTGAACGCTTTCCAAAGCCTGCCTCGCCCTACCATTATCTTTGCCGGCTCCTCCCAAAACGCACCAACCCTGGCTTTCAATAAATATTTTTCCTTCTTCGTTCACTTTAGAACCAACCGGGTTGCCCTTGGCGTCATAAGCCCGGGTGTACCATTCCCCATCCCAAGCCTGTTCCTCCACCACTTTCAACATGCCGTCATAAGCTTTCTGCAAGCGGTCTTGATCTTGTGGTTTCTTTAAATACTCATAAAGAGAAACCATCTCTCTTGAAGCATAAAGGAATAGTCCCGCGATCATGACAGACTCTGCCTTTGAGCCCTTCACATCACCTGCTAATTGAAAAGACTCATTAGGTTCGGTAGAAAAACAATTCAGATTTAGACAGTCGTTCCAGTCCGCGTGGCCGATCAATGGCAACCCGCGGCCTCCCCTGTTTTTCAGGGTATAGGCGATGCTGGTTTCCAAATGATGCAGCAGGTTGTCCTGAGAACCCGGTTTATCAGCGTAGCCCACCGGAGCTTCCAAGATAGAGGTATCCCCCGTTTCCTTGATGTATGAGCAAGTGGAAAGAACCAACCACAAATGATCGTCATAGAAATCCCCGCCGACTTCAGCGTTACCTTTTTTGGTTAAAGGCTGATACTGGTGATAGCAGGTACCGTCGGATAATTGGGTGGCGGCAATATCTAAAATTCTCTGGCGGGCCCTCTCCGGAATCAAATGCACAAAACCCAGTAAATCCTGGTTGGAATCACGGAAACCCATACCACGGCCAATTCCGGTCTCATACAAACTCGCCGAACGGGATAAATTAAAAGTTGCCATACATTGATACTGGTTCCAGGTATTGAGCATGCGGCTGGCGTGCGGATCGGGGCAATCCACCTGGAATTTGGAAAGCAATCCGTCCCAAAGTTTTTTGACGGACTGAAAAGCATCCTCCACCGCTCCCGGTTTTTGATACTTGGCCAATAATTCTTTGCCTTTCGTTTTATTCATCACAAAGGGCTTGTCGAACTTTGGCATATCTCCCTGCTCCACATAAGCTAATAAAAAGGAGAATGTCTCGGAAGCACCGGGCTCCAGTTTTAAATTGATCTGGTGAGAACCAATGGGATTCCAGCCGTGAGCTATCGTTTTCTTTGAATTGCCGGCAAAAGGCACCTGGGCCTCATGCAATCCATTATGAACTCCGACGAAAACATCCCGGGAAGTGTCAAATCCAGACAGTTCTTTGGTGCAGGCAAAAAGCGTGTAATGGCTGCGGCGTTCGCGGAATTCAGTTTTATGATAAATTGCCGAACCTTCGACTTCGACTTCCCCAATAGAATAAGTACGCTGGTAATTAGTCATATCGTTCAGAGCTTCAAAAAGACAGAACTCAACGTAAGAAAACAGTTTCAAATCTTTGGTTGTCTTACCCGTATTCCTAACCGTTGTCTTCCAGACTTCCAGATTTTCTCCTATGGGCACAAAAAACAACATTTCTACTTCCACCCCATCCTTAGCGCCAATAATTTGCGTGTATCCCAAACCGTGACGGCACTCATATTTATCGAGTTTGGTTTTGGTGGGTTTCCAGCCGGGATTCCAGACTGTGCCGTTGTCGTTGATATAAAGATAACGCCCGCCTAAATCCATGGGCACATTGTTATAGCGGTAGCGGGTTAAGCGGCGGAGTTTGGCGTCTTTCCAAAAAGTGTATCCTCCCGCAGTGTTCGTACAAAGCCCGAAGAATTCGTCCTGACCAATATAATTGAGCCAGGGCAGGGGCGTATCGGGACGGGTAATCACATATTCACGCTTCGCGTCATCGAAATAGCCGTAGGGATTTTTCACAAAGTCTCCTTAAAAATTATCATAAATTTAACCAGAAAATTTCAAAACACCCGGACGTTATGCCCTTAAGAATTAATTCAGGAAGAATGTTAGTAAAAATTTAGGATTTTGGGGAAGGAAAGTGCGGGTAACTGTCGATTGACTGCCGCACAACCAGTATCGATTTAGCAAATCGATCAACTCAACAATTGATCGGCTTATCTCAGGATTAATACCTTGAGGATTTTTGTGGAGGATCGAGCTCCCTCGACGTGAATACGGACATAATAAAGCCCGTTGGAAGCCTGAACTCCCGAAACATCCTTTAAATCCCACTGAAAGGCTTGAAGACCTGTTATCTGTTTGGTTTGGCTGTTTATTTTGCGGAAAGCTAATGTAAATACATCTACCGTGACCGTCGACGGGCTCGGCACCTGGACATCAAAAGAAATCGGCGATCCATTGGACGGATTCGGGAAAGGCGCGGAAACAATAACATCGGGTGAAAGTGTAGCCGTATAAGTCGGAGTAAACGTCGGCGTACTGGTTTTAGTCGCTGTCGATGACGGAGTAGCCGTGTTCGTTGCGGTATTCGTCTGCGTTGAAGTGGCTGTATTGGTTGGCGTATTTGTTTTTGTATAAGTCGCTGTAGCGGTTGGCGTGTTAGTAGATGTACTTGTCGCCGTTGAGGTTGCCGTGTTCGTTGGTGTATTTGTTTTTGTAAAGGTCAATGTGGCCGTTGTGGTGTTAGTCGCCGTGCTTGTTGGTGTTGACGTTGCCGTGTTCGTTGGCGTATTTGTTTTCGTTGATGTTGCTGTGGCTGTTGGTGTGTTAGTAACGGTACTGGTCGGCGTTGAAGTTGTGGTATTCGTCAGCGTATTAGTTGCGGTTGGAGATAGTGTGTTTGTCGGCGTATTCGTCGGCGTTAGCGTTGACGAATTGGTTGGCGTATTCGTTACTGTCGGAGTCTGTGTGATGGTTGGCGTATTGGTCGGAGTCGAAGTCGCTGTGTTAGTCGGTGAATTGGTGGGTGTATTAGTGGGCGTATCCGTCGGAACCGTACCTGTAGCCGTATTGGTTGCCGTATTGGTCACTGTTGGAGTTGGAGTATTTGTAACTGTATTAGTTACTGTATTTGTCGGGGTATTAGTGGGAGTGTTGGTAGTCGTTTTCGTTGGAGAATTAGTAGCCGTATTAGTCAACGTATTCGTCGCCGTATTAGTTGGACTCAGAGTAGCCGTGTTAGTAGGGCTATTCGTGGGAGTATTTGTGGGTGTGCTTGTACTAGCCACTGTTAGATTTGGAGTTAGTGTTGGTGAATTGGTAGGTGTATTAGTAGCCGAACTGGTGGGAGAGTTGGTGGGTGTCTTGGTGGCGGTATTTGTCGGAGTTAGAGTCGGAGTTGCGGTAACTGTGGGTGTATTAGTGGCAGTCATACCCGAGAGACAATAAAAGCCGAGTTGGTCCATCTGGTAACTAAAAGCTCCGCCCGGACCCACACCTGGCTGAGCAGCGATTTGTAAACCCGTTACGTCGAACCCGCCATAATTTGTCGGCAATCCCGTTTGAGTCCCCCCCGCCGCGCGTGTCATGGAAGAAAAGGCAATCTGATAAAAAGTCCATTGTCCGGCAGGAGGAGTAACCGTATACCCATACCAGTCAAAATCCGTAACTGCAGCGGATTCGGCCTGAACGCGGTAAGATCCGCCGTCCCCGTAAAGATACAATTCCACCCCAATGATCTGGTTACTCGCCAGGTTGAAAGACGAGTTACTGGCGGAAAGATTCGTGTAATAGGTTGCGTAACCGGTCGTCACCGGAATGGAACCCTGGATACTGACGGCATAGGTGCTGCCCGGCGCCGGTGGGGTGATCCCATAATGGATCGTAATGGAACCTTGTCCCGCGGTGGTGGGAGTAACAACTCCCCAAGGTTGCAGCCAAAGACTGTTATGAGCGGTTGTATAGTTGAAATTATCCACCAGCGTCACCGGACAGTAGTTAGGCGTCGGAGTAGGAGTGATACCCGAGGCACAATCAAGCTGAACTTGGGCCAATTCGTAATTAAAGGCGCCTGTGTTTACGGTCGCAAATTGAATTCCGGTAAAGTCAGTCCCACCATAATTAGTAGGCAATCCTGCCTGGGTTCCCCAGGACTCACGGGTCATATCTGAAAAGTAAATCTCATAAAAGGTCCATTGACCCGCAGGCGGAGAAAGATTAATTCCATAATAATCATAATCGGTAACTCCGGCAGACATCGCACTGACACGATAAGGATTTCCATCACCATAAATATAAAACCCAACACCAACGAGGCCGTTACCGGTAGCGTTAAATGGCGCCGCATTATTGTATAGAGGCGTTTGATAGTCTGAATAACCGCCGGCTCCAACATTACCCGTCATACTGACTGCGTTGGTTTCACCAGCCGGAGGCACGACCCCGTAATGAGCCGTGGTAGTGGTTCCTGTGGCGGGTATGGATATCGCCCATACACCTCCCCAAAAATTGGTCCCATAAGCTTTTCCAACATTACTAAAATTATCAATCAAAGTGACAGGACAGTAGTTAGGCGTAGGAGTAATGGTGGGAGTATTGGTAAAGGTGGGTGTAGGGCCGCCCATGACACAAGTAGGCGTAGGCGTTAAATGCAAATTATTGAGCCAAGTCGAGACCGGAGCGCCATTGTAGGCATTCGTTATATAACCACCCCAACTGGTCAAATCTGCGGGCGTGTTATCTGGCGCGAAATTCCAAGACGATGCGCTAAATAGATAGCTTTTGTTGTTTCCTCCATCGAGCCAGCTGATGAGAGAATTTTCGAACGCCACACCATCGCCCGAGGTGGCACCGAATTCGTCAATAATAACAGGGGCCACGCCCGTAGCGGCCGTCACCTGGGAATCCCAATTGGCGCTGTTGCCTTTGTTGGAATAGATATGAGCCGCGTAAGCCACCCCATATCCCGCAGCCGTATCGGTTAATTTGTAGACAGTGGAACTGGACGGTTCATCGCCAATAATACCCCTCAAATCAAAGGCATAATTCAAACCGCCAGCCACAACGATATTATTGGCCCCAGCGGTACGGATTGTGTTTAGGAGTTTTTGCATACCGGGCGTATTCGCAGGACCATCACCGTATCCTGTAGCGCCTCCATTGAGCCAGATGTTCCAAAAATTGCTTTGGTCGTTAAAACTGGGGTCGAAAGGTTCGTTAAAAAGCCCCAACAAAACCGCGGGGTTGTTTTGAATCCAGGCAGTGCTGGCCAGGGAATTCCAAAAATACACGCTGTTCCAGTCCGGCATGGGCAATTCGCCGTCATTTGAGCTTTGGTTCAAATAAGAAGTACCCCAACCGCCACCGCTACAGGGAGTTGTGGAAGAGGTTCCCCCGTAGGTACCAGACCAATGAAGATCAAGCTCTATATAAACATTATTAGTATTGCACCAATTGACGAGCGCCTGAACTTCGGCCTGATAACCCGGGTTGGGGGTTTGCCCACCACTGGAACATCCGCACCAAAGATCCTGGCTCAGCGGAAGGCGGAAATAGTTAGCGTGCCAAACGTTCACCGCCTCGGTGGCAATGGTCACATAATCAGTCATGGTATAACCACTTAAATTAACCGTAGGCACACCGGAAGCTTCATCACCCTGACTGGAATATTCCAGACCGTCCAGATCCACCCCTTTTAATCGAATGGGACAATCACCATTGGTTGTAACGAGTTCGTTACCGGAAACTTTCAGTTGGAAAGAAGCCGCGAAAACATGAGATGCGCCGATAAGAAAAAGAAAAAGCGCGATTGAATGATGAAGAAGGTTAGTTTTAATTGTCGTCATTAAATTCTTTAAACCTGTTCCATTAAATAAGTTTGTTAATGATTCTTAAAGTCAAAAACAACGTTTTTAGCCGTCGTTCAACCCTACTTAAAACGATATACATTCTGAAAACTTGTTTGAAGATGGTTTATCAGTATGCACAACTTCTGAATTATATCAGGTAATTTTATCTTTTTAGACGCTAAACACAAAAAAAGCCAAACGAAAGGTTCAAATTTTCGCCTGGCGACACAAGAATTATGTCAATTTTAACGCAATATCAATATTTTTAAGATTTTCGTTTCAGATTGAAGACCCGTAACATGAATACGGACATAATAAAGTCCATTTGATACTTGAATTCCCGTTATATCCCTTAAGTTCCATTCGAACGTTACTAAACCATCAGCTTGGATCGTTTGGCTGTAGATTTTTCGGAAAGCCAGGGTAAAGACATCCAGCGTGATTGTGGATTCGCCCGGCACCTGGATATTAAACGTGATTGGTGAGCCATTAGAGGGGTTAGGGTAAGGGGAAGAAATCACAATATTGGGCGAGGGCGTTAAAGTATAAGTTGCTGTAATGGTTGGAGTACTGGTATGAGTTGAGGTGGGTTGAGGCGTAAAAGTATTCGTGGGTGTACTGGTGGTTGTATGGGTTGGAGTCGATGTCAGTGTATTTGTCTTAGTAGGGGTAGATGTAAGCGTGGGGGTATAAGTCGGAGTATTCGTGGCGGTATTGGTAGGCGTTTTAGTCGTTGTATTGGTGGGCGTATTGGTCGGTGAATTGGTGGGTGAAGCTGTAGTGGTTCCCGTCATTGTATTCGTTGGTGTATTGGTAATGGTATAAGTCGCCGTGTTGGTGGGTGTATGAGTGGCCGTATTGGTAGCCGTTAAAGTCGGGGTTTTAGTGGGTGTATTAGTCACTGTCGAGGTAGCTGTGTTGGTTGGCGTATGAGTCATGGTGGAAGTCGGAGTATTGGTGGGTGAATTCGTAGGAGTATTCGTGACGGTATCAGTGGGAACCGTGCCTGTAGCCGTATTCGTCGCGGTATTAGTGACCGTATGGGTCGGGGTAATTGTCGGAGTATTGGTTGTCGTGTTCGTCGGGCTATTGGTTGGGCTATTGGTAACCGTCTTTGTAGCTGTATTGGTCATCGTATTCGTTGGGGTATTGGTGACCGTCTTTGTAACTGTATTGGTCGGACTATTGGTCGTTGTGTTCGTCGGGCTATTGATGGGAGTGTTGGTGATTGTCTTTGTAGCTGTATTGGCGGGACTATTGGTCGCCGTATTGGTTGCTGTATGAGTTGAAGTAGAAGTTGGAGTATTGGTAATAGTATTCGTTATGGTGTTACTAGGAGTATTGGTAGCTGTATTCGTAACTGTTTTCGTTGGGGTATTAGTAGGAGTATTGGTAGCTGTATTTGTAGGTGTATTAGTCCGTGTTTTCGTAACCGTATTCGTCGGCGTATTGGTAGGTGTATTCGTGGGTGTATTGGTCGGCGTTGGAGTGCCTCCGCCACAATTAGGCGTAGGGGTTTCATTCAATTGATACAGCCAGGTTGAAACCGGAGCACCAAAATAGGAGCTGGTAGGATAACCACTAAAACTGGTCAAAAGGGTGGGGCTTACATCTGCACTGAAAGCCCAAGCTGTGGCTGAGTAAACATAATTATTACTGTTGCTTCCGTTAATCCAGGCAAGGGCCGAATTCGTCCAACCAATTCCATCTCCGGATGTGGCCCCGAATTCTTCAACGATAACCGGAACTGTTGAAGTCGCGATAGTGACATAGGGATCCCATCCGCTTCCTACCGTATATCCCTTGCTGGAATAATCATGAGTCGCGTACAAAACACCGTTGCCCGAACCCGTATCAGTTAAAGCATAAACCGTGCTATCACCCGACGCTTTTCCTACCACACCCGTCAAATCAAAAGCCCAATTTAAGCCGCCCGCGACACAAATATTATTGGCTCCCACGCCACGAATAGTTGTCAACAATTGCTGAAGCCCCGGTGTTTGGGAGGGCGAGGATCCAGTTGAACCGCCATTTCTCCAAACCGACCAGGAAACGTCATGCGGTTCGTTATAAAGGTCAAACATGACGGCAGGATTATTTTTGATAACGGCATCACTGGCGACTAATCCCCAGAAGGTGACGGCATTCCAGTCCGGCATATTCTCTTGACCGGTAGAGGTGCTCCACGAATTGCCGCCGCTACAAGGAGCTGTGGTTGAAGTTCCGCCATAGGTTCCTGACCAATGAAGATCCAGGTCCAGGTAAACATTGTTATTTTCACAATAAGTTGCCACAGCTTCGACCATCAACTGATAGTCAGCTTTTTGAGCCGCACTTTCCCCGCCGCTATGACATCCACACCAATTGTCCTGATTAATTGGAAGACGGACACAGTTCGCGTGCCAAACAGTTACCAATTCAGTAGTAAGAGCCACATAATTGGTCATGGTAGTGCCGTTTGGCATAAGGGTGGTAGGGGCTCCATCACCATCACCCGAGAGACTGTATTCGAGCCCGGACATATCCGCGCCTTTTAAACGGACGGTACAGCCGCCGCTGGCAGTTACAATCTGGTTACCCGAAATTTTCAATTGCGGTGAAGTGGCAAAAGCGGATGGAGTTGCGATAAAAACAAAAGAAAAAACAAAAAGACAAACAAGCAACAATTTTATAAAAACTCCAATTAAAAGCTTTAAGTCATTCTCTATTCTCCCCAAAACCGGTAACACCGCCAAGGTTCTGAGTGGAATAAATGATAAGTTCAGGTCTACAAACCTGTTTCGCATAAAAACTTCCCTTTTCCGATTAAATCTTGAAACCTGCAAAACCTGCGGAACAATCATTAAAACGTTTTTAGTCCGCGTTAAG
>Ga0206829_10212_pt1 | contig 19556 bp, 15 predicted proteins | sample Alteio_BWOrgCont_75_FD_152862 | JGI IMG/M metagenome (GOLD analysis project Ga0206829, IMG submission 152862) | Enriched cells from forest soil in Barre Woods Harvard Forest LTER site, Petersham, Massachusetts, United States -... | ecosystem: Environmental > Terrestrial > Soil > Temperate forest >... | reverse complement strand
TCTTGAGCCGGGAAGATCGATTAAAAACCCTGAGCGTTGAAATGGCTCAGGCGGCGGAGCAATACAGCAAGGCGGCGGCCCAGTTAAGCGCCAAACGATCGCAGGTGGGCGAATCTTTAGCCGCGCAAGTACAGGAAACCCTCAAAGAGCTAGGTTTGCCCCACGCCAAGATGGGTGTTCAAATCGCGCCAATAGAAGAAGCCAGCCCCGTATCGTACAAGGGGAAGACCATGCATTTGTCGCCCATTGGCTGGGATAAAGTGGAATTTCTTTTTTCCGCCAACCCTGGTGAACCGCTGCGGTCGTTAGCCAAAGTGGCCTCCGGCGGGGAAGCTTCCCGGGTGATGCTGGGACTAAAAACCGTTTTGGCCGAAAGCGACGAAGTGCCGACGATGATTTTTGATGAAATTGACACGGGGGTTGGCGCCCGCACCGCTGGGCCGGTGGCCACGCTTTTGGAAAAATTGACTAAGACAAAACAGGTTCTATCTATTTCCCATTTGGCGCCGATCGCCGGGTTGGGCGAGCATCATTTTAAAGTGAGCAAGGATGTAAACGAGGGGAAGACGTCGATTAAAGTTAAGATTTTGGCTGAAAATGACCGAATTGAGGAGCTTGCCAAGATGTTGGGCGGAGAGCCGGTTTCTGACACCTCTCGGCTTTACGCTCAGGAGTTATATGCTAAAATGCGAATACGTTGAAGCAGGCAGAGGCGGGTAGTAATAAAAAAAGGGAGACGATAACTTATGAAGCTTTTGAAAAAAATGCTTTTTTGCCTTTTGCTGGTTTTGGGTTGTGCGGCTATAGCGAATGCTGAGGATATTATTTACCTGAAAGATGGTTCCGTGGTTCATGGGACGATCATCAAGCGTTTCCCGGAAACTGGTTCCATCAAAGTTCGTAAGGACAACGGAAAAGAAGTCGTTTACAAAAAGAAACAAGTTTCAAAAGTCGAACATTCCGGTTCGGAAGTCTCTTCTCACTCCAGCGCAGTGGCTGAAAAACCGAAAAAACATGAACATCACCACGCGGAAGTTTTGGGAACCGCCGCCAATGGCGTGAATAACATCGGACGCCCCGGTTACTTTTTCAGCGACACCGCTTTTGTGCCGAACAAGGGTCAAATTATGGGTTCAGCCGGAATTGCCTTTTATTCCGTGGGCAGCCAGTTGATTGTGCCGGTCGGCGGAGCTTATGGCATCACCGATCAAATTCAGGTTCATGTCAGCACGAACTTCTACACGTTCAGCGGAGTTAGCGGACTGGGTAACATCACCTTTGGTGGAAAGTATAAGTTTAACATCGACAAGGAGAATTTATACGTTGCCGCCGGATTGGATTTATCGGATGGTCCTTTAACCGGTTCGGGTTTCACCAGCTTCAATATCGATCCTTACGGAATTGTGACCTACAATTTCGCGGATGGTTTGGAATTGAACGGCCAGTTGGGAATTTTTATTCCGACTACCGGCACGAAGATTGGCGCGTTTACTTATACGCCTCCCTCGTACCTTCAATTGAATGCCGGCGCTTCTTATCCCCTGGGGGACAAGTTGACCGGTATCGCGGAATTGGATATCAACGGTCAGGGCAGCGGCGCGACGCCTTTAATTGTGGGTATCCGCACCGGGCGTGATGTTCAGCTCCAGGCTTTTGGCGGTTTGGATTTAGCCGGCACGGTTGGTGTTTTGGTCGGCGGCAATATCGCTCTCGTCTCCGAATAATTTAAACGTCTCAAAAGCCGGTTCGCCTTCGGGCGGGCCGGCTTTTTTTATTGGGGATCTTATGGAAAGCTTTTTTCCGTTCCTTGAGAAACTCCGCGGCTTTACCCTATAATCCCTTGTCTTCAATAACTCGTTGGAAAGCAAATAAGCTTGAATAATATCATTTATCGCAGGGCCAGACCATCCGATACTCGGCCCATTTTGAACCTCATCAATGTTTATTCCGCCAAAGGGGTGATGCTGCCCAGGCCCTACGCGCAGGTGATGGATAAAATCCGTGACTTTGTGGTGGCGGTGGATGAGACGGCACCTGCGAGCTTGAAAGGCATTGTGGCTTTGCATGTGGTGGGGGAAGATTTGGCTGAAATCAGGTCATTGGCTGTAGATGAAGCCCTGCAGGGGAAGGGCATCGGCAAAAAGCTTTTGGAATTCTGCTTGAATGACGCCAGGGAACTGCGGTTGAACCGAGTGTTCGCCCTGACCTACCAAACCGAATTTTTCGATAAACTAGGGTTTCATAAAGTGGAAAAACTGTCTTTACCCCAGAAAATCTGGGGTGATTGTGTGCATTGCGCCAAATTTTCGGACTGCGATGAAATCGCCGTACTACTCAACCTAGGAAAACCATGACTAATACGACAACTTCGGCAAATCCCGAACGCAAGCAGACTGCCCGGCCCTCGATGGCCCGGATTATGGGCAGCAAATATGTGGATCTGCTAATCAGCGGTTTTGTTTCATGGTTGATTTGTTTTACTTTTGCCTGGCAGACCAATTGGCCGACTATTACTTTGTTTTTATGGGTGGGCGAGCTTTTTTGGTGCCGCGACCGGCTGGTACCAACGGTAGGCGAGTATTGCCTGGGAATCCGGTATCTCACTTCGTCTTCCAGCCAGGTGGTGGCGGATATCCAGGTGGTCCATCCCAAATTAAAACTGAACGGATTTCTACTGGCAGGGGGGGTGGTGGAACTGACTTTGGCTTTTGTTTTTTTCTGCGGCTGGACTTTTATGGGCAAGGCGGTGGTCAGCGGATGGGTTCTCGATCCAGCCTACACCATTTTTTATTGGGCCCTGGTGGGTTTCGCCTTTTTTGTTTGCAGCGGCTATTTATTAAATGGGTCAAAAGTGGCCTTGGCAGTGATACCGGCGGTGCACGGCATATTGGCGGTGGATTTTTACAAAAGCTATCCGGTGTGGAAAGACCTAATGCAGAATGATCTTTTATACACACCCTGGGTCTGGGCGGCGGTAATTCACCTGTCCAAATCCGAACCGATGATTTTTTTAGATTTTTATTTTTTGTGGTCTCTCTTTGTGGTGTCGGCTTTATATTTTTCAAGAAAGATTCTGGTGAATTAACCCATGGCCAAAGAAAAAAGCGAGAAAAAGCCGAAGGCATCAAAAGGATTTCTGACGCCTCTCATTGTTGGCGTGGTTTTTTTATGCGCCAGTTGGTATTACTGGCCTCAATTTTTAATTTTTTTCATGCTTCACTATTTCCAAGGGTTTCATTCCTCTATCAATCCCATGTTTGTCCTCTCAATCTATCTTTTTACGGTGCTTTTGGTGGTTTTTATCCTGGCCCGGTTGTTTAAAACGTGGCCGCTTTTTCTTGGGACTTTTTTACCCCTGGTCATTTATCTGGGCTATCAAGAATGGATTTCTTATCACTCAGCCCTCCACCAATACATTGGTGCCAGCGGATTGCTAACTTTGTTGTTTAAGGTTTTTTCGAATAGGGTTTGGTGGTGATTTCAAAAGTGGTTCATTCTTAATTGTTCAAACCTTGGTTTTTCTCCCAAATTCTTTATAATTTGACCTCTTAACCCATCCGAAAGGTTGTCATGGAAGCCTACAACTTCACCGAAATTGAACAGCGTTGGAAGAAGTATTGGAAAGATAACAACGTTTTTGCCACGGATTTATCCAAAACCGACAAAAAATACTACACGCTGGTTATGTTTCCTTATCCTTCCGGCGACTTTTTACACGCGGGCCACGGCCGAAATTACATCATTGGCGACGCGGTTTACCGCTATTTCAAGGCCCAGGGTTACAACGTTCTCAATCCCATGGGATTTGACGCCTTTGGATTGCCCGCTGAAAATGCGGCCATCAAAAAGGGCGTTCACCCCGAAGATTGGACTCTCAATAACATCGAGCGCATGAAGGGCCAGTTTTACGACTGGGGAATGGGTTATGACTGGGATAAAGAAGTGGTTTCGTGTCTGCCTGACTATTACCGCTGGACCCAATGGATTTTTCTAAAACTCTATGAAAAGGGCTTGGCCTACCGCAAAAAGGCCTATGTGAACTGGTGCCCGACGGACATGACAGTTTTGGCCAATGAGCAGGTGGTAGATGGAGCCTGCGAGCGCTGCGGGGCGATAGTTGAACAAAAGGATATGGAACAGTGGTTTTTTAAAATTACCGATTATGCCGACCGTCTTTTAACCGACATCAACCGTCTGGAAAACTGGCCTGAACGGGTCAAAACCATGCAGAAAAACTGGATTGGCAAGAGCGAAGGTGCGGAGGTTCAGTTTACGGTAGAGGGAAGCCAAGAAAAGATTACGGTTTTTACTACCCGCCCAGATACTTTATTCGGGGCTACTTATATGGTACTGGCACCGGAACATCCTTTGATTCTTTCGTTAGTGAAGGGAACGCCTAAAGAAGCGGAAGTGAAAACCTTTGTTGATAAAGTAAAACGCCAGAGCGCTGCCGACCGTATCGGGGTCGACGCGGAAAAAATAGGGCTGGATACGGGAATAAAAGCGGTGAATCCGGTGAACGGAAAAGCCATTCCGGTTTATATCGCCAATTACGTTTTGATGGATTATGGAACGGGCGCCATTATGGCCGTACCAGCCCACGATATCCGCGACTTTGACTTCGCTAAAAAATACGACATTCATATTATTCAAGTGATTGACCCGGCAGACGAAGTGAAACACGCATGGAAAGCTTCGGGGCATGTGTATGACCCTCAGAGTGAGTTTTACACGGACGATGGAAAATTAATTAACTCTGAATTTCTTAACGGCCTGCATGTCGACGCCGCCAAAGCCAAAATGTCGCAATGGCTGGAAGAAAAGAAAATCGGAAGGAAAACGGTTACTTATCGTTTAAGGGACTGGTTGATATCCCGACAGCGTTATTGGGGCGCGCCCATTCCTATGATTAAATGTGAAAAATGCCAGTGGGTGCCGGTGCCGGAAAAAGATTTACCGGTCAAATTACCACGGGCTGTGGAGTTTAAGCCTACCGGCGAATCGCCGCTCAAGAGCGTGCCGGATTTTGTGAATACCCAATGTCCCAAGTGCGGCGGACCGGCTAGACGGGAAACTGACACGATGGATACTTTTGTGGATTCCAGCTGGTATTACCTGCGTTATGCCTCGGCCAAGAATGACAAAGAAGCTTTTGATACCAAGACCACTAACAGCTGGCTACCAGTGGATCAATATGTGGGTGGTGTAGAACACGCCATTCTTCACTTACTTTATTCCCGGTTTATCACCAAGGTTTTAAAAGATCTGGGCGTGATTAACTTTGACGAGCCTTTCAGCCGCTTATTTACCCAGGGAATGATTACTAAAAACGGCGTGAAGATGTCAAAGAGCAAGGGTAATTCGGTTCAGCCGGATGAGCTACTTAAGAAATACGGCGCGGATACTTATCGGCTTTACACTTTGTTTATCGGTCCGCCTGAACGCGACGCAGAATGGGATGACAGGGCAGTTGAGGGCGGTTTCCGCTTTTTGAACCGGGTTTGGAAACTGTTCCAGGAACTTTTGGACAAACCGGATTTTAAAACGACTGGAGAACCGGTTGCGGTTACTGAGGCGGACAAAGAAGTGCGCCGCAAGACGCACCAGACAATTCAAAAAATCACGAATGATTTGACCAGCGGGTTTAAATTCAACACTGCGGTTAGCGCCATGATGGAACTGATCAACAGTCTTTATGATTACAAAGACATTCCGGAAGCTAAAACAGCGATTCTAAGAGAAGCGGTGGAAGCTTTGGTGAGACTGATGGGGCCCTTTACACCCCATATTGCCGACGAAATGTGGAGCCGTTTGGGCAAAAAAGGCAATATTTTGGACGCCGGCTGGCCTGCCCATCAACCGGAACTTTTAAAATCGGATAATGTGGAGATACCTATTCAAGTCAACGGCAAGGTAAAGACCCGTGTTACAGTGCGGGTGGGGTTAACTGAACGGGCGATTCGGGATTTGGCCGATAAGAATGCGGACATTCAAAAGCATGTGGACCCGGCAAAAATTCAAAAAGTCATCTGGATTCAGGACAAACTGGCGAATTTTATTTTGAAAATTTAGGGAGTTATGGTGAAAAAAACGTTGATTAGATTTTCAGCCATAGTTTTGTTGTCGGTGGGATTAGTGGGATGTCACCCTGCGGTAGTGGTGGTGCCTTCTTATATACAGAGCATCGGGGTAGAAACGGCGGAAAACCGTACCAGTTATTATGGTTTGGAAACCGGATTAACCGAAAATACCATTCAACAGCTTCAAATCGATGGAAGAATTCCCATCGCGGATCCGGATCGGGCTGATTTAGTGGTTCATCTGATTATTCAACAATTCCTTATTACACCTATCTTCTTTGACCCCAAAACAAATAATGTTCTGCAATATCAACTGACCCTGACTTACGATATGACAGTATTGGATAAGAAAGAAAACAAAACGTTTATTGAGGATAAAGGTCGTCAGCATAGTATTTATTACTATACGCCTCAATATACGGGAGCGATTAACCAAACACAGGATCAGGCGTCTGCCCAGCTATTGTTGGAAACAAGCCAGCAGATTGTTCAACGGGTTTTGGAGGGTTTTTAATGAACGCTTATTGTCGAACAGCGATTTTTTTGTTCTGCATGATTATGCCGTCTTTGGCTCTGGCTGATTTAGAATGGATCACCGGCGAGACGCCCAAAGCCACCAATGAAAAACCGGGCTCCACCATTATTCGGGATGCGCCGGGAGAAGAAAACCATTCCATGACGACGGGCAATCAGGACGTTGTTGTTAGCTTGTTAACTACTTGTACGAAACTGATAAACGATTATCCGGCGGACAGCGTTAACTATTTTTATCTCGATAAAAATAATCAGATTTCCTATTACGCTTATTTTTTAATTAAACCCAGCAGCCGTATTCATACGGTAGCGGTTGAATGGTTCGCTCCGTCCAACGTTCGCATCGCCAAATATGAGCAGGCTTTTCGCGTCGGATTTGTAGACCGTCTTTTAACCCTGCAAAATGAAACCTATCAATGGTTCCTTTTGGATATGACGCTGGGTATGGATCATTTAAATCCAGAATTCGGTCAAACGGGTTTGCCGAGGGATGTGGGCCTTTATACCATCCGCCTAACAGTGGATGGCCAACTGGTGGGGATCAGCTTTTTTTACGTGAAGGCTTCCGAGAAGAAACCGGCACCGGTTGCGACGGTGGCACCTGAACCTACCGCAAGCGCCCAGGCCGCGAGCGTTATGGGAAATTTACCGATGATGCAGCCTTATTCTAAAGCGCCCATTTCCAAAACCATTCCGGGTATTCAGTGAGAGATAATCAAAAACTGGGACTAATTCATGTATTTTGACGATTTTTTAGGACGTCTAAAAAAAAGCGATCCCGCCAATATGGTGCTCCTGTTCGGCGAATCGGACAGCGTTATTGCAGAAGGTTTGAGGCTCCTCAAAGAGAAATTCAAAAAGAGCAAGCCTGGGGGAGTGGTTCAGTCTTTTGATGGGCTGGAACACGACCTGAACGACATTATTTCCGCTGCCCAAACCTCCGGTCTTTTCAGCAGCAGCCAGCTTTTGATTTTTAAAAATGCCCAGAAGGACAGCTGCTTGGGCGGCCGGTCCGAGTCGGCGCTGAAGCTCTTGGAGGAATACTTTAAAAATCCCAATATGGATTCCTACATGATTTTTATGGCACCCGGAATGAAAAATACCGTGAAAGCGGTAAAGGCCGTTGAGAAAATTGGATGGGCGGTTCAGTGTTCAGATCTGAGGGAAGACAAACTGGCGGGGTTTGTGAAAGAACAGGCCCAAAACAGGGGACTGAGCATAGCGGACGACGCCGTTCAATGGCTGATTCAAAAAGTGGGAAACGATATTGCCTACCTTCAAAGAGCATTGGAACAGCTGGCCGATTATATTTATCCCGCCAAAGTCATTACAGCCCAGCATGTGAAGGAACTGGCGGTGCCGGGGGTTGAATCTGAAATATTTCCTTTTCTGGACGCGGTGGCTCTGAGGCAAACGGATAAAGCGCTCAAGCTGATGGGCCAGTTGCAGGATGGAATTGATACGGGAACCACCATGATGTTGTATGGCCGCATGAGGGAACTTTTGCTGGTGGCTTCGTTGAAAACGTCAGGGTTGGCCCAATCGCAGGCCGCCTCGAAACTGGGAATCCATCCTTTTCGGGTTCAGAATCTTTGGGCGCAGGCAGGCTCTTTTAATCCATCTGAATTGAAAGAAGCCCTGAAAGACTTGATTCGTTTACAGGCAGGCTTAGTGATGGGACGGGTGAGCAAAGAGGCGGTAAAGATTCAATTAGAATGGTGGGTGTTGAAGTGGGGAAAAAATAAAATGGCTGTCCGGTAGAACCGAACAGCCATTGGTTAAAACTGTTTAAGTTTACTTTTTGACGAAAGTCTTGTGAACGAAAGAGGACAGGCGGGCAACCGTACGGGAAGCCGTTTGTTTCTTCATGATTCCATGAGAGTGGGCCTTATCCAGGACCTTCATGGCCACTTTGAGTTTGGCCTGGGCTTCTTCGGCGGTTTTGGACGCGCGAACCGCTTTAACGGCGGTACGGATCTTATTTTTTTCAGCTGAGTTACGGGCAGTACGAGTTTTGGTGCGGCGGACATCTTTAATAGACGACTTGATGATCGGCATGAATCCTCCAGTGATTTAGCCCCTCTTCTAAAGAAAAGGGTGAAAACGGAGGCATATCGTAAGCGAAGCAAGGGGACCTGTCAAGAATGGTTAAAAACACAGTTTCAGCGAAAACTCGTTCGGGTGAAACGGCTTCCCGGGTCGCGGGACACTTTAGACTGGTGTCGGTTGCCACGGCGATTAGCAGGGTTACGGGTTTTTTCAGGGACCAGCTCAACTCATGGATATTTGGAGCTGGATTAGTTTCGGATTCCTATTTTGCCGCCCTGCGTATCCCTAACCTTTTGCGGGATCTTTTCGCCGAAGGGGCTTTATCATCGGCTTTTATACCAACCCTGTCCAAAAGCCTGGAAAAGGAAAAACTGGAGGACACCTGGAAACTTATTTCTCAGGTTTTCACCCTACTTTTAGTGATTGTGGGTTTGGTGGTAGCCATGGGTATTTTAGCCGCGCCTTATATTGTGAGGGTGGTGGCTCCGGGGTTTTTAGGCGACCCGGACAAGTTTGCGTTAACGGTTAATTTAACCCGTATTTTGTTTCCGGTTCTTCTCTTTGTTTCAATGGCTGCTTTGTGGATGGGAACACTGAACGCTCACGACCGCTTTTTAGCGCCAGCTTTCGCTCCCGTGGCCATGAATATTACTTTAATTTTGGCGGGACTTTATTTGTTCTACGCGCCGTCGATGCAGAATGCCGATGAGATTCATAAAATTCATCTTTGGACGTTTGCCACCACCCTGGGGTTTCTTTTTCAATGGCTTGTTCAAGTGCCTGCCGCAAGGGGACTGGGGGGGGATTTTAAATTGATGTGGCCGCCGAACCATCCCGGTATCGCTGAAATGCTCTTTTTGCTGGCACCCGCCGTGGTTAGTTTGTCCGTTACCCAGGTGGACTTTCTTTTGAATCAGATTTTCGCCTCGTTTTTAAAGACGGGAAGCATTACCTGTTTGAATTATGGAAATCGGTTGATGCAGCTGCCGTACGGTGTGTTTGGGGTATCCATCGCCACGGTTGTTTTGCCGCTAATGTCGAGACAAATGGCGGATGGAGATGAAAAAGGTTTTGGCGACACCTTGACCCATGCCATTGGAGCCGCGGCTTTTATCATGATTCCCAGTACGGTGGGGCTTTGTATCGTGAGCCTTCCGATCTGTCGTTTGGCTTTTGAACACGGTCATTTTACGGAAGAGTCCACTTTGATGGTGGCTTCTGCCACTTGTTTTTATGTCGCGGGTCTTTTTGCCCACGCGGGAATTAAGATCACCGCCCAAGCTTATTATCCGCTTCGCAAACCCAAATGGCCTTTCTGGGCGGCGGTTATCAATATGTCCTCCACGGCCCTTTTAAATTTGTCCGCTTTATTATTTTTAACCGATCCCAATCAAAAATTTCTGGCTTTGCCCCTGGCCACAACCGTCGGTGTTTTTTTTACTTTTTTATTTCTATGGTGGGGTTTGGACCGCCACGGCGTTAAATTTGAGTATGGGTTTGTTTTAAAAGAATTGGCAAAAATTTTATTAGCCAGCAGCTTGATGGGTTTGGCGGCCTGGGGAACACTACGGTTTTTAATCCAAGCCCAAATACCTTTTGAAAAAGCAGTGCAGGTTTTTGGCCCGATTGCCGCAGGAGCGTTGGTTTATTTCCTGGCGGCCAAAATACTTCAATGTGAAAGTTTTGAGTGGATGATTTCGAGAAGAAAAAAACGTGCCGGTTAAACTGCCTAAGTCTTTATTATTGGGCACCTTTAAAACTTCCCAGGGCTGGTGCGCCGCGGCCTGGACTGATAAAGGCCTTTCGGTCTTTATTATTTCGCAAACCTCAAAAGAAAGGGCCGTTCAAAAAGCGACGAATTACTTGCCGCCGCTCCCTCGTTATTTTTGGAACAAGCCGCTTGGTTCGGTACCGGTGCTGATCAAAAAAGAAACCCGAAAAGCTTTAGCTGGAAAAAAGTTTAAAGCTGTTCCCGTGGATTTGTTTTTCATGACGGGATTTCAACAGGCTGTTTTGTCTGCAACCGCGCAAATCCCATGGGGTCAAACCCGGACTTATGGATGGACTGCGGCTAAAGCCGGATCACCGAGGGGTTTTCGGGCAGCGGGTCAGGCCTTAAACCGCAGTCCGATAAGCCTTTTGATACCCTGTCATCGGGTTATCGCCAGCGGGTCTAAATTAGGAGGCTATGGCGGAGACCTTAATTGGAAGATAAAGCTGTTAAAGCTCGAAAAAATGCGGGTTCAACGGTCCTCAGATGGTAGTTACAAGGTGCTCCAAGCTTTGATAAAATAATCAAGATTTGAGTTTGCCGTACATCATCCGTCGTCAGCCCTGTGAGGGCTTATACGAGAGGAATCCATGCTCCAGGGCAATATCGATAAGTACAAGCTCATTGAGATTAAAGGCAGCGGTACCTTTGGAACCGTCTGGCTGGCCGAAGATACCTGGATAGGCAAAAAAGTCGCCCTGAAAATCCCCCACAACCAAAAAGAAGAATTCACGAAACTCATCGCTGAACCCAAGCTATTAGCCTCTCTCGACCATCCCAATATCGTTCAGATTCTCACGGTGGACAAAGCCGAAAATACCTTCTTTATGGTAATGGAATATGTGGACGGCAGGAGCCTGGCCCAGGCAATGCAAGAAACACCTATGACGTACAAAGAAGCGGTGGAGATTATTCTCCAGATTCTTTTCGCCCTTGGCTACGCCCACGAAAAAAACATCATTCACCGCGATCTAAAACCGGGCAATATCCTGATGACATCCGAAAAGAAGGTTAAGATTACCGACTTTGGAACGGCAATGATCTCCGTAGGGCAGGGCGGCGCGGGTATCGGCGGCACACTTTACTACATGGCGAAGGAACAGGTTCTCGGACATCCGGTACCGGCTTCGGATGTTTATTCGGTCGGCGTCATTTTGTATGAAATGGTCACGGGTAAACTGCCTTTTTACGATGAAGTCCCGATGGCGGTTTTGAACAAAATCTTAAAAGACGAACCGGATCCACCGAGTAAGCTCAATTCCTCAATTCCCAAAGAACTGGAAGCGGTTATTCTTAAGGCGCTGCAAAAAGAAGTTTCCAAGCGGTATAAATCCGCGTTGGAAATGAAAAAAGATCTGGAAATTATTCCAACTCTGATTTTGGAAAAGCCCATCGGCATCGGCAACCAAACCCAGGAAATTATCACTCACACCATTATTCAGGCAGCGAGCCGCAAATCACAAAAAGAAGTGGCTGATATTAACAGCCTTCGATATCAGGGATACGCTTACAAACTGATGAGAACGATCGGTACCAGGGGTAAAGAAGAAGGGAATTTTATTTCCCCCGTTTCGGTTGCAGTTGACGCTCAAAAGCGCGTTTATGTTTGCGACTCCTTGAAAAGCAATATTCAGGTTTTTGATCACGAGGGGAAATACCTTTATGCGGCCGGTAAATATGGGCCCGTAACCCGTGATTCCAAAGAAGCGACCTTTTTAATGCCTGTTTCCATCGCGGTGGATCAAGGCGGTAATCTGGTAATTTTAGATTCCAAAAGCTGTTCTGTGCAGGTTGTCGGCAAAACGGGACAAGTGATAACGCGCTTTGGTGAGCCGGCCTCACCCACCACGGGTCGTATTGAAAGCGGTCGAGGTGGCTTTTATCAACCTCAGGCTTTGACCTTGGATAAAAACGATAATATTTATGTTTCGGATACAGGCAATCATCGTGTTCGTGTCTTTAATCCAGCGGGGCAGGTTTTAAATAAATTTGGTATTCAGGGAGCCAGACTGGGTGAATTTAATAATCCGGCTGGGTTGACGCTGGATGCTGACTCCAACTTATTGGTGGTCGATGAAAAAAATTACCGGGTCCAGGTTTTCACTCCTAAAGGCCTTTATAAAAACAAGTTCGGAAAAAGGGGATCGGGAAGAGGCGAGTTTATGGCCCCGGCAGGTGTGGCGACCGACTCCAAACGCAATATTTTTGTGACAGACCGGGATTATCGAATTCAAATTTTTGACCCGGAGGGTTATTATCTAACTGACTTCGGCATGCCCCAGGGCAACTATAAGATATCCCCGAAATATTACGGTATCGCTATCGATGCGGATAACAATTTGTATGTAACCGATGTGGGTAATTGCTCTGTTTTGATTTTTGAATTGAAGAAGTGAGAACTATATGACAATTCCTGCACAAAACGAACCAACAGTGCCGATAAAAGTAGAATCGGCCGTTCCTACAAATCGTATTGTTTTAACTCCGCCAAAAAGTACGGGCAAACCTCAGATTATGCTGACCGTTTTGGCCGGACCCGAACAAGGCCAGATTTTTAAAATTGCCAGACCCACGACGACTATCGGCCGTTCCAATACCTGTGAAATTGTTTTGTCGGATCCGCTTTGTTCCCGTCAGCACGTTCAAGTTGTTTTAGGCATGGGTGGAATTACGCTTAAAGATATGGGAAGTACGAATGGCACGACGCTCAATGGAGTCAGGGTGAACGAAAGTCCTTTGAGAAATATGGATGTCATTTCGGTCGGCGGCACTCGGCTGCGTTTTTCCGTGGAAATATCCAAAGAGACCCAGGACGTTAAAAACTTTAAGATCGATGAAATTGCCCATAAAAAATTAATGACGCTTTATGAGGTCGGCAATATTGTCAATTCGGTTTTGGAACTCAAGACCCTCCTGAGCATTATTATGGCCATGGCCATTAAGGTGATGCAGGCGAACCGTGGTTTTCTTTTGCTTCGGGAAAAGTCAGGCGAAATGAAGCCGGTTGCCACACACGCGTTGACATCCGCGGAGGCTCAGGCGCCTTACAGCCAAACCATTGTGGACACGGTTTTGAAAGAAAGAGTTCCGGTATTGGTTTTGGACGCGGTAGGGGATATCCGCTTTGCCAATCGGGAAAGCTTAAAAGCCCTGCCGCTTTCTTCCGTGATTTGTGTTCCTATTTGGGAAAGAGACAACATTGTGGGAGTTATTTACGTTGATAAAGCTGAAGGTACCAGCACCTTTAGTGAAGAGGATATGTATTTCCTTTCTGCTTTCGCCAATCAGGCGGCAGTCGCCATCACCAACGCCAAACTGTTTGATGATGTGAGAAGAGAAGAACGTCTCCGCACCTCCTTGCAACGCTATCTTTCGCCCAATCTGGTGGATGACATGGTGACCAAAAATTCCTCCGAACTTAACCTTGGTGGCGCCAAGAAAAAAGTGAGCATTTTGTTTTGCGATATCCGCGGATTTACCACCTTGACGGAAAAACAACCGGTTGAGACAGTTGTTTCTCTTCTTAACGAATACTTTAGCGCTATGTCCGAAGTTATTTTCGCCAACCACGGAACCTTGGACAAGTTTATCGGAGACGCGATCATGGCTATTTATGGAGCGCCATTGGAATCCGCCGAGAATGCCTATGAAAGTGTTAAGTCGGCCATTGAAATGAGAAATAAATTGGCTCAATTGAACGCCCGGTGGTTGTCGCAAAACCGACCGCAGATTCAGGTAGGATACGGCATCAACACCGGCGAGGCCATTGTGGGGAACATCGGGAGCGAACGCCGAATGGAATATACGGCGATCGGAGACATGGTGAATACAGCCTCCCGGGTTGAAGGCGAAACCGAAAGCAACCAGATTTTTATTACGGAAGAGACCTACAAACAGTTGGGCGGCCGTGTGAAGGCGAAAAAACTGCCTCCTGTCAAACTCAAGGGCAAAACGGTCGCGGTTCAGATTTACGAAGTTCTTAGTTTAGAGCCAAAAGCCTAACTCTTTTCTGTCCCATCTTTTTGAATTTACCCCAGCTTAAGGATTGTGATGTCCGATCTGTTTTTTTCATACGTTTACCAGTTTATGCACCGGTTTTTAGGCGTCAAACGGCCGCTTTCCCCACAGGAAAAAACCCTGGCATGGATGTTCAGCTTTTATGATTTCAATTACGCCCTTTCGGGTGTTTTCGTTAATATCTTTCTTTTTAAACGGCATGATGATTTTAAAACGGTGGTTCTCTTTAATCTCACCCAATATGCCGTCATTCTGCCCGCTTTCTGGATCGGCGGGCATCTGTCGAAACGCTGGGGCCATTTGCTCTCGTATCAATTGGGGTTTGCCTTCAGCGCTCTTGTTTTCGCCGTTACCCTGACACTAAGGGAAAACTCATCTGACCATCCCTACCTGCTGGGGTGTCTCTCGGGTTTGGGTATCGGTTTTTATTTTTTAGGCGAACACGCGTTGACGCTGGATATGACGACCGAAAAGACCAGGGATTATTTTTATTCGCTGACGAATCTATTCACGTCGATACTCAGCATATTGGCTCCGGCTTTGGCGGGCGGACTGATCGTTTCCTTTAAATTCAAGGGATCGGGACAGGCTGACCAAGACTCGTCCATGGGTTATTACATTGTCTTCGCGATCGCTCTGGCTATTTACCTGGGTTTGGTTTTTAAAAGTTTTCAGTTTAAAGCCAAGCCGGTGAACAAAAATTTTGAGTTCTGGAAGGTGCTTACCTTTTCACGAAATATGGGGTGGAACCGCTATATGGCGGCTCAATTCATCGTGGGTTTACGCGGCGGAGTTTTTTGGTTCCTGCTTTGGATATTGGTTTTTCGCTTCTCGCAAAATGAAGCCGTTGTGGGCGGTTACAGCATGTTTTGTAATTTGCTGGGAGTCTTGACCACCTACGCGCTGGCTCTTTGGGCAAAGGCGGAAAACCGCTGGAAAGGTTTATGGTTCTCGTCCTGGTTGATGGGGTTGGCCTGTATAGGACTGTTTTTTCAGATTAATTATTACACCATTGTATTTTACGCGGTTTTAAGCGCGATTGGTTCCAGTTGGTTCAACGTAGTCTCCAATGGCGTGGCTTTCAAGATTCTGGAAAAAGCCAGGGAAGCGAAAATTCGAAAATTGGAATATCTGGCCGTGCGAGAAGCTCCTCTGGCTGCGGGACGCATTCTTAGTTTGACACTTTTCTGGTTGAGTTATTCAAAGTTTGAAGAAAATGGACTCCATGCGGGGCTGCTCATCTTTGGATTTGTTCACATGGGAATGTTTATTGTTTTGCCCAAAGATTGAAGAGGGCTTTTTTAACCGCAAAAGCTTTGCCGTTTAATATCCAGCCATCTATCAATGAATAACTACTAGTCTGGCCAAAGCCCGTCCAAAAGGCTTTTGTAGATAAACTATGTAAACCCCGCTGGCGACTGCCTGGCCGTATTTATTTTTTCCATCCCAATTAATCACCGTAGGCGCCATAGGCTGGTTTAACTGCTGTTCAAATAAGGTCTTAATGTGCTCACCGGCGGAGTTATAAATCCTTAAAGTCATCATACCCGGGGCCTGGGTTGTCCCGATCACGACGCAGACGGTTCCGTCGGTTGTGATGTTAAACACGTTTTTGCAAACCTGAAACACATCAGCGACGACGGTGGGAGTAATTGTCCAAGTGGCCACAGGCGTAAAGGTTTGTGTCGGCGTCCAAGTAACTGTGAAGGTCGGCGTATTGGTTGGCGTATTGGTGTCTAAGGTGCGCAAGCCAATGGTATTGGTGGGCGTTAAGGTGGCTGTGTTGGTCGCTGTATTAGTGGTTGTGGCTGTGGCGGTATTGGTTGACGTATTGGTGGCGGTAAAAGTTGATGTGCTGGTTGCCGTATTAGTGGCGGTCGTTGTCATGGTATTGGTGAATGTGTTGGTCGGGGTATTGGTATTCGTAAAGGTATTGGTTGCTGTGGCAGTGGGTGTATTGGTTTTCGTATTAGTCGCCGTGTTGGTAGCTGTGGGTGTAGCCGTATTAGTTGGGGTATTTGTAGGTGAGTTAGTTGGCGTTGTGGTTGGCGTATTGGTCGGAGTAAAGGTGTTAGTGGGTGTATTGGTTGAAGTGTTGGTTGGTGAATCGGTAGCGGTATTGGTCGGCGTGCTTGTGTTTGTAGGTGTTTTTGTGGGTGTGTCTGTAGAACTATCGGTTGGACTATTGGTTGGGGTGTTGGTGGAGGTATTTGTCGGTGTGTTGGTGCTGGTATTCGTACTGGTGTTGGTGGGTGTGTCGGTCGGTGTATTCGATGGAGTGTTTGTGGAAGTGCTAGTGGCAGTGTTTGTAGACGTATTGGTTTGTGTGTCGGTTGCTGTGTTGGTAGGTGTGTTGGTTACTGTATTTGTTGGGGTAAATGTCGGCGTATTGGTTGGTGTGTGGGTGGGCGTATTTGTATTAACCGATGTATTAGTTGGCGTGTCAGTAACCGTGTTGGTGGATGTATTTGTGGCTGTATTGGTCGGTGTGTTAGTTGTTGTGGCTGTGGCGGTATTGGTTGGAGTATTGGTCGGAGTATGTGTGGATGTGTTGGTAGGCGTATTGGTCACAGTGTTAGTTGAAGTACTTGTGGCGGTATTTGTCGGTGTGTTGGTGGGTGTGTTTGTGAAAATCGGGGTATTGGTTGGCGTATTGGTAGAAGTACTGGTGGCTGTGTTAGTTGATGTGTTGGTCACCGTATTAGTCGGGCTGTTGGTCGGTGTGTTGGTGACCGTGTTAGTGGATGTGTTTGTTGGAGTATTCGTCACAGTACTCGTTGGAGTGTTGGTAGGTGTATTAGTGGGCGTGTTGGTAGGAGTATTTGTATTAACCGAAGTATTGGTCGGCGTGTTGGTCACAGTGTTAGTCGAGGTGTTGGTTGGTGTGTTAGTTACGGTATTGGTTGGAGTTTTTGTAGTGGTGTTGGTTGGGGTGTTAGTGGGAGTAGAAGTGGAGGTATTGGTCGGTGTATTGGTGACCGTGTTAGTGGGTGTATTAGTTGGAGTATTTGTCACAGTGCTGGTTGGCGTGCTGGTAGGTGTATTAGTGGGCGTGTTGGTGGGAGTATTTGTATTAACTGAAGTGTTGGTCGGTGTATTGGTCACGGTATTAGTCGGTGTGTTGGTTGGCGTGTTAGTTACGGTATTGGTTGGAGTTTTAGTAGTAGTGTTGGTTGGAGTGTTAGTGGAAGTGGACGTGGCCGTATTGGTCGGTGTATTGGTGACTGTGTTAGTGGGTGTGTTTGTAGGAGTATTCGTCACAGTACTCGTTGGAGTGTTCGTAGGCGTATTAGTGGGTGTGTTGGTAGGAGTGTTTGTATTAACTGAAGTGTTGGTCGGTGTGTTGGTCACGGTATTAGTCGGCGTATTGGTTGGCGTGTTAGTTATGGTGTTTGTCGGAGTTTTAGTGGGAGTGTTGGTTGGGGTATTAGTAGCTGTATTGGTAGCGGTATTGGTCGGCGTGTTGGTAGGTGTATTAGTCGTCGTATTGGTGGGTGTATTCGTCACAGTGTTAGTTGGAGTGTTAGTAACAGTATTAGTCGGCGTATTAGTGGGTGTATTGGTTGGTGTCTTAGTAACCGTGTTTGTTGGAGTGTTGGTGGGTGTATTGGTGGGTGTGTTAGTCGGTGTATTCGTGTTAATCAGCGTGTTGGTCGGTGTGTTGGTAACAGTACTAGTGGGTGTATTAGTTAACGTATTAGTCGGGGTATTGGTTGGAGTTTTAGTAGAGGTGTTGGTGGGTGAGTTTGTCGGAGTTTGAGTTGGCGTGTTAGTGGGGGTATTCGTAATAGTATTGGTTAGGGTATTCGTTGGCGTATTGGTGGGTGTGTTTGTGGGCGTACTGGTGTTAACCGGGGTATTCGTGGGTGTATTAGTAACTGTATTAGTCGGTGTATTGGTGGGTGTATTGCTTGGAGTATTCGTAGGAGTTTTAGTAGGAGTATTGGTCGGAGTGTTGGTAGAACTATTGGTTGGTGTATTTGTGGGTGTATTAGTAACGGTGTTGGTAGGGGTATTAGTGGGTGTGTTACTCGGAGTATTGGTCGGAGTTTTAGTGGGAGTATTGGTTGTCGTATTAGTTGGTGTGGGTGTAACCGTATTTGTCGGGGTATTGGTCGGACTGTTCGTAGGAGAGTTGGTAGGTGTGTTGGTAACCGTATTGGTGAGTGTGTTGGTTGGAGTATTGGTCGGGGTATTCGTCGGAGTTTTAGTAGGAGTATTGGTAGGTGTGTTGGTAGGACTATTAGTCGGCGTATTCGTAGGTGTGTTGGTAACTGTATTAGTGGGAGTTTTGGTAGGTGTTGGTGTATTTGTTACATTGGGTGTGTTGGTAGGCGTATTGGTCGCGCAAACAATGGTAATGGCGACCGCATTACTGGTAACAGGACCACCGCTTGCCCAACTGGCTATTCCAGCGTCTGTGACTACCTGGCAAAAATCACTGGGGAAGTTGGTGCTGTAAGCGCCCACCGTGAAATCAATGGGAACGCAATCTCCTCCCGGTAATCCGGTGACTACCCAGGACAAATTCGGATAAGTAGTTCCGGTTGGATTGATGGTTACGGGATTGCCGCCCACCGTGACTATCCATTGGCTGTAATGAGGTCCCTGAAAAGCCCAACTACGTGGATTGGTAATGTTGTCTGTCACTGTAATTCCCGTGCTGCCGGGTCCCGCGCCTACCGCGTTACAAACCATGATGGTCATCGCGATAGCACCGCTGTCAGGATAATTGGAAGTGGGTCCGCCCGTTGTTTTGGTCAGACTGGGATTGGGTGGAACGGGTGTATAAGTCGGGGTCAAGGTAGGTGTGTTGGTGGGACAGGGGATAGTAGCGGTAACGGGGACAGCGTTCACGCTTACGGGACCGTCGGAGATATAGGCGCCGTTGATCAATTGGGCGCACCAGTTATTTGGAAAATAAAAATTTGTGTAGACGTAAGTGACGGACTGGCAAAAATTCCCCGGCATTCCCGCGGGATAAACGATTGTACCGTTACCGCATTGGGGACTGGAAGGTTGTTGTTGTACCGGCGTCGGCAAACAACCGGAACCATACTGCATGCCGGCGCCCGACATGTTGTCCTTGATTGTCACGGGGTTTG
>Ga0206829_10211_pt1 | contig 19722 bp, 22 predicted proteins | sample Alteio_BWOrgCont_75_FD_152862 | JGI IMG/M metagenome (GOLD analysis project Ga0206829, IMG submission 152862) | Enriched cells from forest soil in Barre Woods Harvard Forest LTER site, Petersham, Massachusetts, United States -... | ecosystem: Environmental > Terrestrial > Soil > Temperate forest >... | reverse complement strand
CTGTTAGTTTGCAAAACAATTCCGGCAATACGCAGGTGCATATTACAGACCTGGTGGGGAGAGAAATTTATAGTGCTGTTTTAAACACAAATGAATTGTCTGTGAACGTGAGCGATTGGAGCAATGGGATGTATTTCTGCACGGTTTGCGAGGGGGATGTGAAGAGCATGGTGAAGTTTGTGGTGGGGGCATTGAGGATTCGTTAGGTTAGGTTATATAAACTCTCATTTCGTGAGACTGCTTCGTTCCTCGCAGTAACGCGAGTTGGCAGATGTTGAATTGTGAATTTTATTGTCGGATTCAATCTACAATCACCCCCTCATCTGCCCCAAGGCATCCACCAGTGCATCCAATTCAGCAATAGTAGTATATACATTGGGCGTGATGCGGCAGCCATGCACGGCGGCTTTGTCGTTGTCAATAGCTACGGTGTATATTTTGTATTGCTTTAGTAATATGCCGGCCATATCTGCGGGCTTCATACCTTTTACACCCACATTGGCAATGGCGCAGCTTCGTGCGGGGTCTGTTGGTGTGTAGAGAACAAGGTGGGGCATGTTGCGCGCTTTGGCGGTCCAGTAGTTTTGCAGGTAGCGCAGTCGGGCTTCTTTTCTTTCGGGGCCTATCTTGTTGTAAAAATCTATGGCATCGGGTATGGTTAGATCGGTGGCGCAGGGTATGGTGCCCGTGTGGTTGAGACGGGTGATGTCGTCATCACCCTTGCTGCTGTCTGCAAATATCGGCCACACTCGTGGTATATGCTCCTTCTTCACATAGAGCATGCCCGCGCCCAGGGGCACAGAGAGCCATTTGTGCAGGCTGGCCCCGTAATAATCGCAATGCAGGTCTGCTATGTTGAATTTTATATGCGCCAGTGCATGGGCGCCATCCACCATCACCTGCACATTTTTGCTGTGCGCCATATCGCATATTTTTTGCACCGGCAATATCTGCCCTGTGATGTTGACCATGTGGCATACCATGAGCAGCTTTGTTTTGTGCGTAATGGCATCGGCATATAGCTGCACTATTTCATCATCGCTCTCAGGGTCTGCCGGCAGGGAAAGCACCTTGTTCACTATCCCATTGCGTTTCGCTATTTGCTTAAACATATCCAGCATGGCGCCATAGTCCTGCTCGGCCATGATGGCTTCGTCACCGGGCTGCCAGTCCATACCACTTATTACAAGGTCTAACGATTCGGTGCTGTTGCGGGTGATGATGAGTTCGTCTGTGCTGCAGCCTGCCAGTTCTGCCAGTTGGTTTGCGGATGCTTTTTTATTATCGAACTGCACCGTGCGCATATAGTAGGCGCCCTGCAGGTTCACCTCGCGAATGTGGGCCATGTATTTTTCCAGTATCTCCTGCGGTTGTATGCAGTAATAACCATTCTCCAGGTTGATATAATCGGGCTTCAGCTTATAGCCTTTGCGGATGTTTGCCCAAAAGTCCTCATCATCGGGGGCGGCATCATCAGTTTGCTCAAGCATTTTTCCGAATGCCGAAAGGTTAAGCATACTGCCGAGGCCGAGGAGGGAGGTATGTTTGAGGAATGTGCGTTTATCCATTGCGTAAAAATTCCGTGATCAATATTACTTCTATTTAGCTTTTTCTATCCTGCCTAACTCTTCCCTGAATTCTTTCATTCTTTCAACAGGAACCGGAGTTTTTTCGTTAAAATCAAAGCCATTAAACTGACCATATATTTTTCTATTCCTTTTAATGGTCTCTGCGCTATCCAATACTAAGCCTGTGCCGGATAGCACATAATACATGATGGGGTCGTAGTCTGTGACTGCATTGTTATTACTATCTGTCCACTCTTCCCTGTCGCTCCAAACACCCGAATAGACAAGCCTCGAATCATTGAACAGATGTGATGGTTTTGCAAGAAAAACAGGCAATTTCTGAGAATCAATAACCTTATCGGCCTGTATCTTTAACATCTTTAAATAACCAATACCAGGCCGGTCATCTACTTGAAGAAACAGCTCGAAAACATTATTCCCTAAAGCAATTAATCCGGGATTGAGGCTATCATCCGGCACATAAACGTCTGTCCTGTCACTGTATATATCCCCGCCATTATGCAAGACAACTATTAAGCCCTCATCATTTCCATTCACCGAAAAGGCTTTGTAAGTAATTGAAAAGCCATTGCCTACACTCACAATTGTATCAGTGCTATAAACCACAGTATCTCTCTTAGCGCCGTGTGGGCCATAATCAATAGGCTGTTGAGATTTTTTATCATCTTCCTGGCCAGATGTGCAACTGCCCAAAATAAATATTATCGAAAGAAGCGAAAGCAGTTTTGGCATCTATCCTTAAAATTTTAGAAATGCGCGTTTGTCCATTGCGTAAAAATTAAACCTAAGACCAGGTGAAATCTACAAATAAATAGCTAAATGATATGTTTTTTCTAAACTTTTGTAGTTTTATAAAAATTAAGCAATGCATAGACTAGCTGCCTTTCTTTTTTGTGTGTTCATCCACATTAGCTGCACCGCACAAAGCCCTGATGAACTTAATAAACAATCGAAGGAATTATTAGGCAAGGAAGATTTTACCAATGCTGTGCCCCTGCTGAAGAAAGCGGCAGAAGGCGGCAATGCAGAGGCGCAATATAATTATGGCTATTGTTACCAGGAAGGCAAAGGAGTGACACTGGACCTTAAAACAGCCAACAAGTGGTATATGAAAGCAGCGAAGCAAGGCTGGATAGATGCCGAATTTAAACTTGCATACAGCTACGCAAGCGGAAGGGGGTATGAACAAGATTATAAACAGGCTTTTTATTGGGCAATGCAGTGCGCTTTGCAAAATGACCCGGAGTGTATGTATAATATTGCCACTTGCTACCAACAGGGACTTGGAACAAGCCAAAATACGGACAGCATGTTGTTCTGGGTCATCCACATTGGCTCGCTTCCTGATATTGAAAACCTGCAGCAGAGTGCAAATATTACTGCGGCAAGACTAAACCTTGCTATTATGTATCGTGATGGAGATAAAATTAAGAAAGACCTCCAGAAAAGCTATATGTGGTTTCTTATTTACAATGAAAGCAAACGCGATTATTCCTTCCAGGAACAACTAAGCCATATTGATGAGATAAAGGCCCTTGAAAAAGAACTTACGCAAGCTGATAAGGAAAAAATAAAACAAGAGGCAGAGATGCAATTAGGGCGCAAGCTGAAAAATGTTGACAAGCTTTATACAGCAGACATTGAATAGCATGGAGTAATGCATTCTCATTGCAAAAACAGGTCCCTACTCTATCTCATTGTCCCGCAGTTCGCGGGTTAGTTTAGTGAAGCCAACTACATTGTTCTCATCGTCATGAATGGCAGTGATGAGAATGCTGCCCCAGAATATGCTGCCGTCTTTTCGCACCCGGCGGCCTATATGCCTGGCACGCCCTTCTTTTATCGCCATATCCAATAATTGACGGGGTAGGCCCTCTTGCCTGTCTTTTGGCAGATAAAAAATATTAAAGTTCTGTCCTATTATTTCCTCAGCCTTATATCCTTTTATTTTCTCTACTCCTTTGTTCCAGGTAAGGATAGTGCCATCGGTATCCATTAAAATAATTGCATAATCCTGTATCTCCTCTATCATCCTGCGGTGCAATTGCTCCAACTGTTCTTTTTTCTCCATCTCATGTATTTAGTAATATATAAAACCACCACCCCTGCTATATTTGTGCCATATAGCATACCGCACACCACAACATTATATACTTTCAGCAGAACCACCACTATCTGAAACTGCAGAAGTCTTTACCAGGGCATATACGTGCATCGCTTCAATATGTACCGGGGGAATAGTATATAATGTCAGTAAAAAATCGTGCCAGCAAAACTTTAGCCTTTAAGATAATAAACGGGCATAACCCAAGGGCAGCCCTGCTCTTTATTTTACTACATGCCACCTTTGCAGTTCCCAAACTTTGTTGCCTACAAGAGGGGTATCATTGGGGTAGTTCAATCGCATCTTTATAATACCCACGGCCGTATCTACATAAAACCAATCATCATTGCCCGATGCATAGCCATTTTGGGTGTTGTAAAATATCTCCTCCACATTGTTAAAAGATAAAGTATTGAGGGTGTAAGTAGGATATATATTGCTTACAAACCCCAAACCCTCGCCGCCGGGAGTTTGGTTCCAGCCCAGTTGCTCGGGCATGGAGAACCAACCTTGCCAGTAAAGGCTGTAATTGGAGAAGGGGCAGGAGAGGTCTGCAGCGTTTTGTTGTAAAACAATAGACCAGGTCTGCACCATTTGCGAAGTGCCAACACTGTCTTCTAAAAAAAATACGCTGCACACCTCCACATTATTACCACTCAGCTGCTGCATGGTATCTAAATTATAGTTTACATAAAAGCTGTCCACCCTGCCGCTAATGGAATCGCGATACACCCAATAGGTGCCGGGCTTATAGAAGAAAGCTTTTTTAAGCGAAGCATTTACAGTCTGTAGTAATTGCTCTTTCTTGCATTGGCATCCCGGCAGGCTAAGCCATAGCAGGCCTGTGAAAAGCAGAAGCGTATTTAAAGATGTCTTTAAGGGTGCCCGTTTCATAAAAGGGTTTTTATTTTACAATTTTCCAGCGTTGCAATTCCCACACACGGTTGGGGATGTAAAGCGAACTATCGTACCTGCGCATCTTTATAATGCCCACCGTGGTATCGGCAAAATATTGGTTGGTGGTGACATAATTTTTGGTGACACTATCGTAACTCTGTATTGAGCCCTGTTGCACATTGTAAAAAGTATTGCCCGCAAGGCTGAAACTGGGCAATATGTTGACGTTATAATTTCCATAGTTGTTTGGCACAGGCGCTAAAAACAATTCAGTGTAGGCAAGTGGTGCATAGTCGCCGCAAGGCACGTCTGCATCACCAATGCTCATGCCGGACGCGTTTATGTCATAAGTAAAAAAGCAGGGATAAGGCTGGCCGCCCTGGTAAACATTTATATAGCCTGTTATGTCGCTGATGTACTGGTTATTGTTATATTCCGTGGATATATTGTCTGCCACAGCATAGCTGTCCACCTGTCCGCTGATAGAGTCGCGGTATATCCAGTAAGTGCCGGGTTGCCAGTCGAAAACCGCTTTGTAGGCTGTGCTTACCGGCCCCGGCTGAGGCAGATCTTCATAGCCGCAGCCCTGAAAGGCAATTAAAAAGATAAGGTAAAGTTTCTTCACTTCATTTGGGTTTTACTTGCAACACGAAAACACTATGCAATATAACGAATTTGTTCTAAGCTTAGTATGTAACACAGCGCTCAAGATTCGTCTAAGACTATGCCAACCCGTTTTTTCATTTCACAATTTTCCAGCGTTGCAATTCCCACACCCGGTTGGGGATGTAGAGAGAAGAGTCAAACCTGCGCATTTTTAATATGCCCACCGCTGCGGTGGCAAAATACTGGTTGGTGGAAAAGTAGGAGTTAGAGACAGGATCATAAGTCTGCATTGTACCCTGCTGCACATTGTAAAAAGTATCACCGGCAAGGATGAGACCGCCAAGCGAGTCCAGTGTATAATTTGTATAGGCGCCCTGCTGTGGCGTTAAAAACAATTGAATGGGCTGAACGGGCGCATAGTCGCCGCAGGGCACCTGCCTGCCGCCAATGCTCATGCCGGTCGCATCGATGTAGAAGATAAAAAAGCAAGGATAAGGCTCCCCGCCCTGGTAAACATTTATATAGCCTGTTACGGAAGTAATATACCGGGAATTGCTATTGCTGTAGTCTGCGGGTACATTGTCGGCAACAGCATAGCTGTCCACCTGGCCGCTGATGGAATCGCGGTATATCCAGTAAGTGCCGGGCTGCCAGTCGAAAGCTGCTTTGTATGATACACTTATCGGTGGCGGCGGTTTAGTCGTACTCCAGCAGCCGGATATGAAAACTATCAAAAAGATGAGGTAAAGCTTTTTCATGTCGATTGGTTTTTAATGCCCATGAAAACAATATGCAATATAACGATTTTTTCTAAGCCTAGTATGTGCCGCAGCGTTGCAGATTTGCGAGAGGCTATGCTGAATAGGGAGCGCAATAAAAACAGTAAATTACGTACATGAAAAGACCATTCATTTTTTGCTTACTACTTTTTTCATTAAAACCAATGGACAAATATTATTAAGAATAGGCTTGGTCAATAGTGAGACTATAGGTCATTCAGTTGTCATGTATTATATTTTGCCAGACCTGGATTCAGTAATTAATAACATTAAAAATGTTTCTTCTTTCAATGAGCGTGCATTATTAAAAATTTGGGGAATGCCGCTAATTGAAGACAATAATGTTATCGGTAACTGTAGAAGCTCTTCCATAAATCATTTAATGTTTAATAAAATTTTTAAAAGAACGTATGAATATTCTGATAGTGTAAAAGAAAGGGGCACCTTCGTTACATTAAGGTATATTAAACTTAAAGACGCCTCATATTGCACCATTGATCTTTACAATAAATACTGGGCAGATTATGATGTAGACTTTTCTTAGGCCGCATTATTAACAATGGAAAAGCTCAGCTACTTCAACTTTAGCAAAATGGAAATTGAGAAATTTAAAACAATAAAAACCACCTTATCAAAATTGATAGAGCACTCTCATCTTCAGAATTGAGCAAACCCAGGTTAGACGTAATCTCCGATTAGTCGCAGTAGCCACAAATCGCAACCCTCACTCGCCCTCGTTTGTAAAGAGGACGCATTGTTTTGGTCTGCAACGCGCTTCATAAACCTACTTGCTGGCTGCCGCCGCCGAAAAAACAAATAGGGCAAGCCTTACAGCAAACACCAACATGATCCCAAATTTATAAGTATCGAAAACACAGGACAACCCGGGGCCAATTCCCATCTATGGAGAAGAATATCTACAAAATAGGAAGCAGACAAGGTGAGCACGCCATCCAAGCCATACTCTTACCTCGCCTGCCAATATTTTTATGGTTTCTTTTATTGCCCGCCAACTACTCCAGCGAATGCAAACCCAATGTATTGCCCTCAGTATCGCTGAAAAGAGCAACATAAGCTACGCCCATTTTTGTTTTAGGCATCACTATCTTTCCACCCGCACTTTCTATTTTGTCAATCACGATCTGGATATCGGGGTTTGCATTAATGTAAACAATTGCACCATCGGCGGGCGCTTTGGCATGCCCGCTTTGCGGCAATGCAGCAGATACCTTTCCCGGTGTAGCCTCTGCCACTCCGGGAGCTGGTGCAAAAAACGTCATTTCTGTTTTTATCTCTTCAAAATATTGGGTTTGCATTTCAATATCGAAGATCGTTTCATAAAATCTTTTTGCTCTGTCCGTATCAGCCACAGGCAGGTCTAGCCAATTAACAACGTTGGATTCTGTAATTATTTTTTGTATCATGGCTTTGCCCGGATTTGCTGTTGCTGTTGTCATTTTGTTTATATTTTTTTATAAATGAATAATACTAAGAATAAAGGTGACGTGGTGTGCCGGGTTCCAGGAGCGTCAACAAGTCGAAATACTCCCTCACTTCTGTAAGTTTGCCATCCCTGACTTCGCACATCAGCATGATGGGCAGTATAAATTTCGTGCCAGCTACCGGTTTATGAGATGATGTGGATGGCCACGCATCAGTAACAATACCGGTATGCACATATTCCCAGCAAAGTTTCGTTCCCGCTTCATTTTGAAATACGTTCATGGGCTTAATACCCAATTCCCCACTGTGTTTTCTTGCGGCAACAGAACGGGTAGCCAGCTCCACCATTTTATCCACACCACGAAAGACCTCCCCGGTAGCCATTATCTTCCACTCTCCGTCTATGGCAAGAAGATCTTTCCAATCCTCAATATTGTCTGATGTAAATGCAGCCGTGAATGCTTTGATAAGATCAGGGGTATTCATGCTTTGGCCTTCGTCCTTTTTTACTGCTATTGTCGTTGCCATTGTTGTTTTGTATAAAACCGTAAATGAATTTGTACAATGCAAAAGTGGCTTGATTGCCTGAGGGAAGCATTACATAAGCAGGAAAAGAACTTGCATAATTCACATATGGGCGCATAAGCAAATTATCACTCCGGGGATTTGCTTCACTAGCCGCACTGGTGCAACCACAAAAATATAGCCCCGCAAAAGCAGGGCCATGATAAGTTTATTAAAAGGGGCTGAACCTAGCTGTGTAACTTGGTACACCACATGGGTTATATAAGTGCCCGCCGGGTATGCAAAACGGGGTTTGTTTTTGTCAGTTTTTTTATTGACGATGCAAAGATGCGGCAACCAATAAATTCCTGGTAATATTTTTTGCGGCTTAACATCCGTTTTGTAAACAAATAACAAATGCTTAAGGAAGGGTCGTTCCTGCATGGGCCAGTGCTATTGCGCTAATCACTATTCTTCAAGGGGTTTCTCACTTCGTTTGAAAGGTCACTCTGGCTGAGCTTCTTCTTCACAAAAAAGTAAAGGTAGGGCACAATAAAAAGAATACTTCCAGATAGTTCCACCTTTACATCGTGGAATACACGTACACTAAAAATCCCGATGCCAAACGTCCCATTATTGTGGTGGACAAACACATTGGTTTCGACCATGAGGATGGCGAAGGCATTATGGGCGGGAAATTCCTGGACGAGTTCTTCGACCTGGCAAACAGTGGCAAAACAGAATGCGAGGTGTGGATCAATAGTCCGGGCGGGCAGATGATGGAGGCCTACGACATGGCCAGCGTGATGAAGCGCAGCAGCATGAGGCCCGACACCCTGAACATTGGTGTGGCGGCAAGCTGCGGGGGCTGGTTGCAGCTTAGCGGCAGGAAGGTGCGCATGATGGACTATGCCACTTTTATGTGCCACAACCCCAAAAGCGAAGCCGGCAGTAAAGACGCAGCTACAGAGGCCATGACCTTATCGGTGGCGAAACTGATAAGCGAAGGCAGCGGCAGAAATGGCAAAGCAAAACTAAGCCTTGATGAAGCCCTTGCCCTGATGGAACGCACCACTTTTTTAACCGCACAAGAATGCCTGGACATGGGTTTGTGCGACGAAATAGTAAGCAGCGGAACGAATGCGGCCTACACCCAAATGAGTGACAAATGGGAAGCCGGAAAATTTTACCTGAACAATACGATCATCAATAAAAACAACACAATGGAAAATATCCACTTAGTTACCAACGAGCTTGAACTGAATGAAGGCAGCAGCGCAAAAGCCATTGCGAAGGCCATTGCCAAAATGAAAAACGAACTGGACACGGCCAAAGAAAACCTGAATACTGTGAAGGCAGAGCTGGACAAACGCAACGATTACGACGATCTGAAAAATCAACTGGACGAGCTTGCCGACAAATGCAAAGCCCTGGACTGCGAAAACAAAAAACTGAAGGAAGAGAATGATTGCCTGAAAGCAAAAAACATGGTGGATTCTTACACCAACAAGATAGGCAATGATGAAGCTGTAATCAACGAATGGGTGCGCACTGCCAAGATACTGGGCATAGACAAAGTGAAGAACATGCTGGACAAATTGCCCGTATTCAGGAATGGCACTAAGCTGCAAACCGTAAGCCCCGCAGGCAACCAGGACGCTGCCAGAAATGTAAAGACCATGGAGCAGGTGATGCGCGAGAAGAAAGCTGCAAGAAACGTAAAAAAATGATCAATTATTAATGGTCAATGATTAATGGTTAATTATTAATGATCAATGATTAATGACCAGCAAAAACATTTTACAATTAACAATTTACAATTAACAATTAAATTATGCCAGCAGAAGCAATGAATATCGTAGACACCACGTATGCGGGTGAAACGGACCTCTCCATGTACCTCGTGCAACACACACTGGAACTGGACACGGTAAAGAAAGACTGTTTGATGGTGAAAGACGACATCAGGAAACAGTTTACTATCCCTTTCCTGGATATTACCAATATCATACAAGACAGGGCAGCACAACCCCAAAGCCAGGGCAGTATTTCCATCACCGGTAAACAATTGGCGCCGCGTGATTACATGATCTACTTTCGCTTTAATCCCCGCGACCTGGAAGCCAACTGGCAGGCCGTGAATTTGCAGACCGACCTTATAGACAGGGGGCTGCCCGCTACCACCAATAGCTGGATCATTCTGTTCACCCTGGCACGCGAAGTGGAATATAACGAGCAGGCCATCTGGCGCAGCCGTATAGAGTTTCACCCGGCGCACGGCAATGTAAACCCTACATCAAAAGGACAGGCTGCAGGCGACAGCATCTTTAATAAATATGATGGCCTCATCACTAAGATACTGAACGATGCCACTACTATACAAGTGAGTGGCGCGCAGGTGCTGACCATAAATAATATGCAAAGCCAGATGGACGCTGTATATGCAGCCGTACCTCCCGCATTGCTGTACAAATATGGCATTGATGGTTTGCGTTTTCACTTCTCTTATAATTCGCAAAAAATATGGGAAGAAGTGCAGCAGAGCATGACCTTTAAATCCACCGACCTGACCGAACGTGGCATCAACAGGTATCGTGGTTATGAATGCGTGGCACTGGCAGGTATGCCTGACAACACCATCATCTGCACTGTTTCAGAACCGGGGCCTAAATCGCATTTCTGGTTAGGACTTAACAGCGCCACAGATGAAACGAATGTGAAGATGAACCTCGTAACAAATGACGGCGAATTATGGTTCCTGAAAATACTGATGAAAGCAGATACACAGGTAGGCTGGGGCACTGAAATTGTTATTTCAACAACGCTTACACCATAGGACAGTTAGCAGTTTGCAATTAGCATTTTGCTTTAACCTTTAATCATTAACAATTAACCATTAATAATTATAAACATGGCAACGACACCACGTTTCGGGTTATTACCCAGCGATGACAATACAGGCAGAACGCAGACATGGGACTACCAGGCACCTGCGTATGCATCTACACAGGCAATCATTACGCAGGCCGGCAACACCATAGTAAACATGGCCCTTACAGGCGCATGTGCCATTACCATAGCAGTAGGCTCTTCAACTACGCAGCCTTATGCGGGGGATAAAATACAATTCATATTTATCCCCAACGGCTCCAGCCAAACAGTAACATTCAGTACGGGCTTTGCTGTAACAGCATCCACCATAGTATGCACAGGCAATAAATACGCCTCAGTAGATTTTACGTTTAACGGAACAGCATGGCAGGAAACCGCCCGTTCAATAACAGTATAATTCATGTCAACTACATTAGTAAGAAACCAGGATAAAGCAAACCGCATAAATGGCAATGTAATTGTGCAGGACTATCAGAACCCTGCATACGCATCCAGCCTTGTCATAACAACCGGCGCAAGTGTGGAGGAAACCATTGTAAATATTGCCCTGACAGGTAACCTTACACTGACTATAGATACTATAGACCCGCTGATAGGTGATATCTGCAAGTTCTATTACACAGGTGGCAGCGCGGTTTACAGCGTTACGTACAGCACAGGTTTTGCGCCCTCCAATATAGAGGACGTAGCCATAAACGGATACCTTGTTTCCATATTCGAATACAACGGCACTGCCTGGATAAAAACAAGCGTTGGCGCTGGTACAGATATTCAAAGCCCTGCATCAGCCGCTACCCTTTCTGTTACCACCACGCAAAGGACTACTAAAGTGATCGTGGGCACATTATCAGCCAACATGACTGTAAATGCAGTTGTTACAGATGAACAAAACGGCGACCTGCTTTACTTTGCTTTGAGCGCAGATAGCGGCGGGCCTTATACAGTTACATTCGGGACCAACTTTGTTTCCAGCGGCACCATATCTGTGGCAGCATCGAAGTATGGCAGTGCAGAATTTATTTACAATGGCACTCTGTGGGTAATGATCAACAAATTAGCAACTGTATAAACACACCACATGGCACGCAAAACACAGGAAGAAAAAATGCAGGACCGGATAGACCATTACGAAAACGTACTGGAATCGTTGGAACACCTGCCACACATTAAGCACCTTTATTTTAATGCAGCAGGCGAGTATTTTCTGTATTGCAAAGAATATCATGGCAAAAAATATTCGCGCTTAGGCATACAGGCCGTTTACCTGGAAGAAGGCAGTGCAGAACCGCCAGCAAAGGAAGTGGCCAGCCGCGACAACGACGGCAAAGTGAAGGCCATCTATGTAGCCCCTGCAGACCCCGCCCTGGAAATTGTAAAAACCCTCACTATGGAACAATCTAAAAAACACTTTGCAGAATTGCTGAACGAAGCAAAACTGCAACTGGAAGATATGTTTGAACCGAGGCTGCCGAAGAAAACACCGAGAACAGCAAAAACAACTAAAACAAAAATTTAAAACCAATTTAAAACATCCTATACATGGGCCGCAGTACAATAACATTTGCCTTAGGGCAGGGAAATTCACCGGGCGTATTAGCCAACAATGATGGCATCAGCGCATTTCAGTTTTATGGCACAGGGCCGGGCAGCTTCGGCACCACCGCCTGCCAGGCAGTATTTTCATTGCAGGACGCAGTGAACAAAGGCATAACCAATGACTTTGCAGACGAGACCAAAGCCACCGCAACAATAGAGTGGGCGCCGTCCTCATCACTTGGCACACTGGCTGCCGGAGATGTGATAACGATTAACGTTACAGAAAAAAAACCTAACGGCACATCCACCGTAGTTACTATCTGCACTTATACAGTTGTGGCCGGAGATGTATCTGATACTACAGGCGATACGCTGAACACTAATATTACAGCGGCCATCAACTCACTTAGTTATCTTACTTCTGCCAATGGCACAGGTTATGCCTGCCCAACCCCGGCATCCGGAAATACTACAAGCATCAAGGCCCGCACAGGCCTGGGTATTAACCTGAATAGTGTTGATCCGGTTGTAACAGTTTCTAACAGCCATACAGTGCCCACTACCATCACTGCCTTCACGGGCGGAGTGTATAGCAAGAAAGCAATATGGTATTATACCATCTCCCGCTTCTTCGCTGTTAATCCTAATGGCAAAGCATGGGTGCAATTCACATCTTCTCCAGGTTCAAACTTTGCAGAAGTGGCCACCTTAATGAATGTAGCAAACGGAGAACCCCGCCAGATGGCCGTGCTGAATTTTGTTTCTAAAACAGTATCGCAGGTATACCCCGATCTTAATGCATTGCAAACGCAGTTTACCGGTTTGTTTGCGGCTTATAATCCTTGCGAGTTTTTGTATGTTCCGAATATTTCCGGGGTATCAGATATTTCCACCTTGTACAATTTGCAAACCTATGGATCTGCACAGAATGTAACCTGTGTTATCTCGCAGGATGGCGCTGCAGCAGGTGCGCAATTGTATGTAAACAGTGGTGTATCCATCAGTAATGTGGGCGATATACTGGGCACGGCATCTGTCGCAGCGGTATCGCAGGATATTGGTGAGGTGGGCGCTTTCAACATCAGCGATGGCACAGAAAATAATATCCCGGCCTTTACAAATGGCATATTGGTTAGCTCCGTTGCATCTTCATTGCTCGATACATTGGATAGCTACCGTTACCTGTTCTGTGTGCAATACACAGGCCAGCCCGGCACTTATATCAACAACGACTGGACATCTATCATACAAACCAATGCATATAACCGCATCAGCCGCAACCGCACCATTGATAAGGTGTTGCGCCAGCAGTATATCGCTTTATTGCCTTTGCTGAAATCGCGCATATACCTGAATGCAGATGGCAGCATGACGCAAACCACCCTGGACAAATACACCGCAGCCGCAGAACCCGGCATCGAACAAATGGTGAAAGACGGCGACCTGAGTCCCGGCAATATATCCGGCACAGCGTTGGCAAATGGTGTAGTAAACATAAGCCCCACGCAGAATGTACAAACACAGGGCTATATCGCCATCACCTACAATCTACTGGCGGTGGACATTGCAGACAATATTAACGTAACACTTCAATTCACTCAAAAATTATAATTTATGCCAGATAATATTCCATTAGAGTTAGGGGTCCTGTATAGTTGGCCGCAGATACAACCCCTTATTGCAGGCGTGCCATTTGTGGGCATCAAGAAGATCATGTTCGGCAAAACCCGCGACTATAAAGACGTACACGGTGTGGGTTCCATAGCCATAGGCCGCATTGCCGGAAAGGTGGACTTTAAAAAAGCGAGTGTGGACATACTGCTGGACGACTGGAAACGCATCATCGCAGCATCACCGAATGGGGACCCTACCCTACTCGCTCCTTTCCAGATACGCCTGCCCTTTGTGCCGGACAGCAATAACCCCAACCTGCCCACCACAGATGTGATGCAGAACTGCCAGTTCCTGGACGATGGCGCCACCTACAGCGAAGGCGACACGGGCTTCTGGCAAACCGTAAACATCATCTACGCAGGCCAAAAAAGAAATTAGGGTTTGGATTTGTTTATCATAAGATGGGACTGCCTTTTTAGGTGGTCCTTTTTTTTAATGCTCAATAGAGCCCGTCATATCGAACGCAGTGAGGTATCTCCTGAGAAATAGCGTTGTTTAATTGAAATTCTTTTGCCACCGGCTTTGCAGCGCTATGGGGCTTTGTTGTGTCGCACGTTTCGGGGCTTGCGGCGATATTTAAAGGTAGGGCATGTGAAAGAAAAAAATCTAACCAGTTATAATTTTATCAGAACTAAAACAATTGCACCATGATAGCATTAACATACGAAGGTGATACACCTGAAATGAGATTCACGATCCCAATAATGGATTCTACAAAAGCTTTTGAAATACCATTTAAGCATTTGGGTATAAATAGTTGTAAAGAATTACGACACCCTATTTCATGGTTGCATTGTGGAGATAATCCAAAACACGTTCCGACTTCAATTGTAAATCTTGTTCTGAAAGACTATCCGTTATTAAATATAGCTCAATATTGTTAGTCATAGGAATATATTTGCCCTTAAAAATTCAGTCTCCATTTGCTTTTATCTCGTTGAAAATAAACCCAAACTCGCTTTCATACATTTCTACTATTTTATTGGGCACTGGATCCTTATAATATTCACTAAGTTTATAACTTTTTACGAATAGTTCTATATGGTTTGTCATTTCATCACTACGAATATTATAAAAATTACACTATTCATAAGAGCTTGACGATGATTTTCTTAATAAGCCTCCGTGATTGCTTTATACCCCGCAATTATGCAATTTCTTAATTTCGGAGTCTTGTTTTGCTATAAAAAGCAAAACCCACTTGTGTGCCTTTCAGCAGGGACAAATGGGAATAACAGTGCAAATATAGGATATATTTGCGACATAGCAAATAATTATGACTTACGAAGATTTTGAAAAGGCTATCTCAACGGCAAGATTGAATAGGTATTTAAACGCTTGCCTTGGAGATAAATTAAAAGCTTTGGAGCTTTACCGCTTGAATATTGAGCTTTCGCAAGAATTTTATGCTATTCTTAGTTTATTTGAAATAGCCCTTAGAAATACAATAAATGAACACTATACAATACAGTTTAATGACAAGGAGTGGTTAAAAAATCAGTGCACTGGGACAGGCTTTTTAAATAATGTGGTTTTTTCAACCCAATATAAATCACGCAGGAAAGTGGATGAAGCCGTGAGAAATTTGGGTATGGGGTACACTCATGACCGTTTAGTTGCAGCAATCAGTTTAGGTTTCTGGGTAAGTTTATTTGCCCCCATGCAATTCAGAATAGCAGGTCAAACATTGCATAAAATTTTCATTAACAGGCCTAAAGGCATTTCAGCAAAAGACCTGTACAAGGATCTTTTGCTAATACTTGAATTCAGAAATAGAATTGCTCACTACGAACCAATATGTTTCAACATCAATCATCAAAAGGATTTAGCTTATGCTCAACAGCATTATGATCTTATTGTTGAAAAAACGAACTGGATGGGATTTACTGCCCGGAACTTTTTTGATGGGCTTGATAATATTCAGCAAACAATCATTACGGTATCAGCATTCTAAATAATAATGGAGATGAATAATTAATTTTCGAACAAGTCCATTTTCAATTAGGCCACACCACTCTTCCTCAAGAGATATCTCCTTCGTCGATAGGATGCCCTGATTATTTATTATTCGCGTCATTGCAAGAAGTGATGGCATAGCCAGCTGCCCTGCCACGACGACGCAACTCCTCCCTCTCATGGAGCGAAGCGTAATAATCTCACAAAATGAGTTTGTCCATTTGTCCGTGTTTACATGAGACTGCTTCGTTCCTCGCAGTGACGCGAATGGAGGTCGCTACTTATTTAAAATTAGGTGGCAGGTCCTTTATATCTTTTCCCAGATCAATTTCCAGTTTTGTGGCTTTATCATCGCATTCAATGCCAACTGTGAATGGGCCGAACGCTAAAAAGCTAATGGCCGCAACACCTTTGTCGGCCATTACAGTTCTTTCAGGTTGTGGAATGGAAGGATGCAAATGAAATATAACATTGCCGGATAAAGGAAGATTGTCGTTTGTTGAAAAAACCTGGAGGCTTATGGTAAACAAGTCTGTATCTGTAGAACTTTGTACCACAGTGCCTGTAACCTGCCGGTTATTACTGCTGGTTTTACCGCCCCATTGTCCTTTTTGGGGATCAGCATTCTTTCCGGGGTCTGCGATGGAAGCTTGCATTTCAACTTTCATTGCCTCTTTCTGGGGCAAAAAAGTATTTGAAAATGCCCGCAATTCGAGTTCCTGCGGATTAAGCATTTTATCCATGTCGGCCAGCATTTTCGGAAAAAACAACCTTGACCATAGATAACCAAAAAAGAAACCAATGATCGGGAAATAGACCAATAGTATGATTGCAGTATTGACTCCTTTGTTTTCATAGGCACCGGTGCTGACAGCAAATTTTTCGCCAAGATGATGAAGAAAATGCGGAATATTGGTAAGCTGTGTTAAACTCACACCTACAATAATTTTTGTTAGCCAATCGCTGATCTGGACAAGGTTGTCATTTTGCATAATGGTTTTTGAATTGTTCTTTATATCATCAGGCGCACTCGTGGGGTTAGATAAAACCCGGGGTATGCCAAACATAAAACCAATAAATGCGCCGCCACTAAAACAGCCGCCGGCCAATAACAAGCATGTCCCTATGGCGGTCCAATAGTCATTCCACTTGTGTTCCCCGTCAAATATCAGGTGGAAGCAGGACAGAAGAATAAATAAAACGCCGGAATAAAGCATTATCAGTAAAACATTCCACACCGGGTCGCCTTTCAGCGGATTTGCAGTAGACTTGAAATCTTCCATGGCATTGGTTTTAAACTGTGTTTCAACAGAAGAAAATGACACTAAGTATAAGGTATTTGCTGCTTTAATAAAATACCTAAAATTAGGTATTTTAAATTCACATCTTTTTGTGTATATGGGCAGTTCCTCAAGCTAGCCAGGCATTGGAAAATAAATTGCAGACCATTCCAATTCAGCCACACCTCTATTTCTCAGGAGATATCTCCTTACGTCGATATTGAGTTTTAATGTTCTTATCATTCGCGTCATAGCCGGGTGTGCAGCCACGACGAAGCAATCTCACGAAATGAGTGCGTACATTATCCCCGTGTTTGCGTGAGACTGCTTCGTTCCTCGCAATGACGCGAGCGGTGGGTATTTCCCACCAACAACGATATGCAGCCTATTGTCGTACTATAATCGCTTTTTGAGATAAAATTTCTTTATCTCCTTTGGAGATCGTTAGCAGCGCAGGTGGTGAACTGCGCTCTCCCATAACAATAATATGACAATCATAAACATAGCCGTCATTCTTAAACTCGTACGTATGGTTTCCGCCACTCCCATCGGCTATAAACTCGCCTTTTTCTATTATCATGTCCGGCTTATCACTCATCTTTGCAGACAGCAGCCAGGACGCATAGCGGTAATTGCCATCGCCCATGTCGTCAATTCTAATTCTGTACTTCTTTGTCTCTAAAATGCAAACCGGTCCTTTAAATGTTTTTATGGATGGGTGCAGGCCACTCTTTTCCCCGGCTACCAGTTTCGCTTTCATTTTTCTTTCGATTGCAGACTGATAATTTACCCTGGTTAAGCTGCCATTATCATCCAGCCATATTTCCCCGTCCTTAAGCATTATTCCTTGCCATCCCATTTCCGACCAATCTTCCGATGGTTTTGAGTTTACGATCATTTGGGTCAGATTATCATCAAAGACTTCACTATACCTTTTTAAAAATTCCTGTTTATTCTTTATTTCAGGAATCGGGTTTTCCCGGCGTAAGGGAAATGATATTTTCTCAGCCAGTTTTTCTTTGTCCTTATTTTTAACACAATTAATAAAATTGATGACCGCTTTTTTGCTGTCTTCGCTCATGTCCTGGCTAAAGACAGCGGAAAAATTCAGCAGCAGAAATAAAGAAGTTATAATTACCTGTTTCATGAGTATTGTTATTGTATTGAAGCGAATTTATATAAACTTCCTCTGAGCACACAGAGAAACGTCAATAACTTTTCGTGTACGATATGTTTGTACAGCGCGCGATAAGGCCCATATAAAAAGCAAAATGAGCAGGAACAATATTCCAAAGCTAAAGGTAAGCCCAGAAGCCGAAACTGACTAGTAACAATTTCACAACAGAATGAATAAGGAATATAAATCTAATCACTTAACAGATATTCAATAAATTTTTAAGGATTAATTAATGTTTATCAAGGATATGTCAGCCTGTTTTTCTGCAAGGGAACACTCTGCCCGGCATGGAAACTTAGAATTTGCAGGCTTTATTTCGTAAATAAATTCTCCAGTATCTTGCCCGTTTCCGGCACTAAGGCAAGCAGGATGCCACAGGCATTATATAAAAGCAGGTCGCCTGTTTGTTTGGCTATATTCATATTTGTAAAAGGGCACGGGCTAATAGCGCCCGGATAGTCTACATTTCCTATCTGCCATATTATATCGCCATACTCGTTCAATGCAAAAACATGTTCCTTGCGTGCATCTTCGCTTGTGCATTCCAATAACACAAAAACCATCTCTCTGTAAACAATATGTTCTTTGATGCTGGAAGGAAAAACCCGCGACTTGCCATCTGGCAGCAGGATACAATTCCCGATCACTTTTATTCTTTTTTCCGACATAGTATTCATTATTAATAAGGATACATGAAACAGAAGAGTAGCAGGTCGGATAATCCAAATTACCTTTTTTCAGACCACATTAAAATTCTTCTCTTACCAGGTATCTGATAGGGTGCCGGCCACTCAGTTCAGCCGGCTATAATATCAATACACTTTAAATTTACAAGTTCTCCTGCAATATAAAAAATCCTGTTTTCATAACAATATAGCTAGGGGTATATTCCGTCATTTTCCCCTTTTTGCCTGCTATTTCTTAATGCGCGCATCTAAAACATAACGATATCTTAACATACTTCATTAGGTTCGATTTATGTTTTTTTTATTAGTTCTCAGCGCTTCTTTCAGGGCGGGGACAGGTGCAGATTTTGCAGGCGTGTTGATGCATGCGCAGGCAGTTGCAGCAGCCGGAAAAGCGGCCTGCCTCCCACCCCATACATAAGCGCGCTTATCAATAACAGGCAGGTTTCTGCCAGCGGGACAAATATATTCGACACTTTATACGGCAATGCCTTAGAGATACAAGCTGTATATGGTGATACCTTACTTGTTTTCGGCATCGTCAATTTTCCAAACCAGCCCGGCACTTATGCTGTTGGCAATGCGGATACCCGTGTAGA
>Ga0206829_10208_pt1 | contig 19979 bp, 15 predicted proteins | sample Alteio_BWOrgCont_75_FD_152862 | JGI IMG/M metagenome (GOLD analysis project Ga0206829, IMG submission 152862) | Enriched cells from forest soil in Barre Woods Harvard Forest LTER site, Petersham, Massachusetts, United States -... | ecosystem: Environmental > Terrestrial > Soil > Temperate forest >... | reverse complement strand
TCGGACCGGATGCGACGTCGAGTAAATACTTTCCTGTCTTGGTCAAATAGCTATTCAAACGCATGTGGCACTTGTGAATGTAGTCCGCAGACACTGGTCTGAAATCTTCGAATACATCAGCATCACAGAACTTTCCGCTGTCAGACTTCTGCCATCCAAACTCATCATAGAATTGGGCAAGTTTACCGACAGCAACCCGATCCTGAGTCTGTTCAACGGACTTCATCGCGCTATTCGCAATCGCGATATGGGGCAGAAAGCAGATAATTCCATCAACAATCGGATAGACGAATGTTCCAGCATCGGAAATTAAAGCTTCTTTCACCAAATGCTGAACTCTGGCTCCATCCACGTGTGAAACATCGCCAGCGGCAATGGCCCGGTTCAGGATATCGATCTCTTCGGCAGCCATTACGCTCAAACGTAAGCCGCTGTTGGGGCACTGAAAGATAGGAACGTGGGCCTGAAGGGGTGTTTCGTCCAACGACTCCCCTGGGCGCGGTTTCATCTCTGTCCGCATATCATCCTCAATCAGCGCCTCGATTAGGCTCAGTGTAGCCGCGCTGTGCAACGGTTATCAATGGTAACAGGAGAAGCTCGGCGAAGCAAAATCAAGCCGAAATTAATATGTAGTAATTTCGATCGACCTTTCTTCGGACGCCGGAGCGTCTTTGTTATCATGCCTTTCCGCATTGACGGGAGATGCATCCGTGAGTAACGACAAGATGACGATCTCTTGCTCATCGCGCCAAGACAATGGGTCTGAGACGGTGAACCGTTCAACTGTTACCACGATCGGAATAAACGGTCGTTATCTGTGTTCGCGAGTTACAGGCGTGGAGCGCTATGCGCACTCGGTTGCGGCACACTTGATCCCCGCAGCTGCGCGAGCATCTTTGAGGGTGTTGGTTTTCGCGCCGGCAGGAGCAGACATACCGGCGTACATGCGGTGCCCGGAGGTCGAAGTACTTTCCTCCAGTGTGCCGAGGAACCCATTCCGACTCTGGGAGCAGGTAATCTTGCCCTTGTCTGCTCAAAAGGAACGAGTCGATTTATTATTCAATCTTACAAACACGGCACCTGTAGCTTTCTCAAGAAATATTCTCACGTTGCATGACGTATCGTGGCTTGAGAATCCGGAATGGTTCACCCCAGCGTTCAGATTGGGATACAGCCTCATGGTGCCACCGGCCGCGCGGCGAGCCCTCAGAGTTATCACTGTGTCAGAGTGTTCGCGAAACGAGATCATCAAGCACTTAAAGATCGACGCGTCGAGGATCAGCGTCATTCACGAAGGCGTCGGCGCTGAGTTTCGAGCACCGGACAAACAGGCGTCGCAACGAGTGCTCGATTCCTATTCACTTCGGCGTCCTTTCTTACTGCACGTCGGCACGGTGCAACCACGAAAAAACATCCAGAGATTAATCAGTGCGTACAGCCAGATGGACTCCGGCGACAAACCGGATCTGGTGCTCATCGGCGGCAACAACAAGCACTTCGCCGGCGAACAAACCTCCCAGAAGGCGGACCCTGGTATCAAATGGCTTGGCTACGTTCCCGATTGCGATCTGCCCGCTCTCTATTCGCAAGCGACAGCATATGTGTCAGCCAGTTTGTACGAAGGATTCAATCTCACAATTCTTGAAGCGATGGCCTGTGGTGCAGCTACGGTCCTCAGCAGCATTCCGGTTCATCATGAGGTCGCAGAAACAAATGCGCTCTTCTTCGACCCGCTCAATGAATCAAGCATCGTCTCGGCTCTGAACTGCATCTGGAAGAACGATAAACAACGCATGCAACTTTCCGAGGACGGCTTGCGGCGCGCATCACAGTTCAAATGGGAATCTCATGCGGAAAAGCTTTTGAGCACGGCGGTCGGGTCAGTAAGCACCCAGAGTAATCTCGTGCGGGACTGAGTCGACCCTCTCTTTGGGGATGAAGAGACAATCGCCCATACCCACCTTCGGTTCCAATAACTCTTTCAGGCGCAATGAATTCGCCCTTCTCTCAAACCCAAATATCCGGTATCCCCAAGAATTGGTCATTGCCGCAACGTCAAGAAAACTGTATCCGAACTTCTTGATCAACTGCGCGTGGAACTCGCCGTAGATGACCGGCCGATGCTTCTGAATAAACGCTTGAGCACCTCTCAGCAGCATGATTTCGGCGCCTTCAATATCCAGCTTCATCAACGAACAGCTGTCCAATCGTTCAGCCTGGGCAAAATTATCCAGTGTCCACAGCTTCACTGAAAACCGCTGGTGGCGCCGTTCCCCGTCGTTCTCACAAGCAAGGACTGCGTTTCCCGTAGATGCGCCAAAATCGTTCTCTAAAAACAGATCGACTGTTCCTTCATGATCTCCAAGAGCGACATTGAATATCCGGACGTTGGTAAGTTCATTCAACTCAATCGCTGATTGTAATCGTCGAAAATTGCTGGGTATCGGCTCGAAACCGACTAGCGATCCGCCGACGGTAGACAAGTGCCGAGCCAGTGGGATAGCTATAAGTCCCACGTTGGCACCCACGTCAAATACTGTGTCACCGGGTCGCACGCACGCCTTTAGAAACTCGACAAGCTCGACCTCGTACTCGCCGTTCCAGTATGGGTACGCCTCAGTGCGGCTGCGAGGATCCAGCAGCACCACGCTGCCGTCGTGCAGACGGGCTGTCAGCGCCAGATCACCTTTGAGCGGAGCAATTACCGCCGTCAGGATTCGGCCCAATCTGGATTTGGTCCGACTGGCCGGAAGTCTACGAGAGAGCGGATATAGGTTGGCGAGAACGCGTGCAGCGAACATGTGTGGATGGTCAGCCCTTGTCTTTGACGAACCGCATTATACAGACATTTCACTGACTCTTGGCAGTTCCGGAGGGACGATGAATTCTACTTCACGGTTGGCTTTTTCAGTGAGGCAGAAACGGACCGCTACGACCGATAGCACCAAGACGCCTGCATAGATGGGGTTGAAAGGTAAGGCGAAGCCTTCCGACAGCTTGCCCATAATCCAATGGTAGAGAGGATTCATCAGGACGAGCGCACTTAAACAGATCAAGGTTTTGCTGGATGCGGGAAGAGTTGAGAAGTTAGTCTGCCCGAACAGTGCTAATAGGGATGGCAAAACGAAGATTATGTCATACGGCGAATAGTAAAACGCACAGGAAATTCCCAGTGGAAACGCACAGATGATGCCTGGTGTAAGCCAGTCTCTGTTGTCTCGATATCGATTACCAAGCCAGCACAAAAACAGCAAACTGCAGCAATATATAAGTGCGGTAAACGGCATAATACTTGCATAGGGAAGGCGGGGCATCAGTCGATAAATCTGAGCAGTCAGGCTGACCGCTTCAGGCACCGAAAATATCAAGGGGTTTTCTGATAGATGCTTTGCTTGAGGAAGATAGTTGGAAAATGTCTCAGCTCCGAAAGAAACGTAGGCAACCGCTGCCAAAACGAAGGTTGACAGCCCGAGCCATGCCAAAACCTTGAAGCGCCGGCAGCCAAATAAATAAGCCAGAAACGGGAGGACCCAATGTGGCTTCATCAGCATCAGGCTCAACAACACGCCGGCTCCGCAGGCATTCTTCCTTTGCAAGCAAATGAACGCTAAACTGAGGCACAACAGTCCTATTGGCGCAAGCTCGCCCAACCGTATAAGACTGTGATAGGGTCCGGACGCTGCCACCAGCAGCAGTACTATTGCGGTAGAACGCGACGACATCTTTTCTCGACGGGACAGAATAAGAGTGGCTGCAACCGTGCACAACAAGAGAATCGCCGTCCAGACGTCACAAGACCACTTCGCCGGCACCAGCGATATCGGCAAGATCAGTGGAAGGGCAAACGGAAAAACTTGCAGGGGCGGAGGGTTGGCTCGTGGATCCACAGCCTCGGGAAAAAAATTGACTACGGTCTTCTTCATCACCGCTTCTTCATATGTCTGGCTCGGAGTGGGTCCACGGAGGATCGAGGACATTGCATAATACGACTTGAAGTCGCCGTATGTTTGCCACTTCGGTGCGGTAAATTTGTTCGCAATCACAGGAACGAGCAGAAGCATCGCGGCAATGAAACAAATAATGGTCGTAATGGCAGCACTACGATTGCGGTTGAACCTCATGCCCCCTGCCACCTCACTCATGCATCTTCGAGATGGCGGCAGCAACGGGTGAACGTGCGGCTGCAGGCGAGTCTACGAGCACTGACGCATATGCCTTCATGACGATGATCGTATAAGGGAAAAACGCAGCGGTGTAGAAGTCTTCTCGAATGAATGAGTCAACGCGTGTAAAAGATGGACTAGCTAATGCAAGATATCCCGCTTCGGTTCGAACAAACTTTCCGCGATCCATCCGCAGCCAGAAGCGCTTAAGCAGTTGCTGGTTGGGTGTAAAGCAGCCGTCAAACGTGACCATGTATCCTTGCGGCTTCAGTACAAGCTTGGCCATTGAAAGCAGGCGACTGGCCGTGGTGTCATCAATGTGGTGCAACAACCCATTTGCCATGACGATATCGTACGACTCCGGCTCAGAAAGCACGACATCCGAAATGTCCTCGCACCTGAATGAGCCTCTCTTCCCATAACGCGTTTTGGCATGTTCTATGTACTTTGGATTGTGGTCGATTCCTACGTAATCCACTTCCGGCAGATACTCGAGAACTTCGCCTGTTCCGCAACCAATGTCCAAAATTCTCTGGCCTGGGCGAGGTTGGACAAAATCATTCACGTATCGATCGCGGCGTTGCCCTATCAGTTCAACCCACAGTCGGTAAACAAACGGCAGCCCGAGGGCAGAGTGTATATTCAAGTTCATACCCGAATTCTCCGGACGCCGCGGCGCTCAGCCGAGTCGATCGCAAAATGAACAGTGGTCGTCATAGCATCAGACCTCATTTTGACCTTGCCAGAGCGCCTACAGAACTAGGCGTCTTCGACGATATAGGCGATCTCGTCGCAATGGCAACCAGCGATGTTCCTATCGGTAAATCAACGTGTGGTAGCACGTACTTCTCGCAGGCAAAGGCATGTTCGAGAAACAGGTTGATCGGCGCCGAAGGAACCGAAAAATCCCATGGAGCTGTCCTGTTTGGGTTGAGCAGTTTGTCAACTGGCTCTTTTATCTTTCGCGATAGCCAAACTGGTATGAAAGAAAAGGCATTAATATAGCTGATCTTTGACGGATTCAATCCAGCTCCGGTAAATGCTTCAGTGAGCGTCGCTTTGGTGTACCGCCGATAGTGATGACTTAGCTCGTCATTCGCGCCCCAAAGTGACGGAAATGCAGGAACTGTGATGAGCATGCGCCCGTTCGGTTTCAACAAATTGCTCCACTGAAGCAGTGTCTCCGTGTGATCGCTACAGTGCTCGAGAACATCAAAGGCAGTGACAAGATCAAAACTCTCGGGAGCGAGTGAATCCAACCCACGCTCGGCGGTGATGAATTGGACAGCGGGGTGAGAGTGTCGATATTTCTCAGCCGTGATTTCCATCTGCTGGCTGTCAGGTTCGAACGTCGTTAACCTGCCATATTCGGACAGCACTTCGATCATACCGCCAGAACCGGTACCAATGTCCAAAATAGACGGTTGTGCGCCGGTGCAAAGCTGCCGCAACATGACTCGGGCAATCTGTCGTCGGGCTCGAAACCACCAGTGCAATCGATCGATTTCGGCGAACAGGTCGTACTGAAGCCGATCCATCTCTATCTCCTCTCTGCCGGAATAGTGCTGGTGGCCGCCTCGGAAGAGAGCTGGCTCGTCCGCCTGCTGTTTACTGGCGCTACCCCAAAGGAGGCACCCTCGAGCCCCTGCGTCTCAGAAATAATGAAGAGAGGCCGCTGCTTCACCTCTTCGAAAATGCGCCCGATATATTCGCCCAAAATACCAACAGTAAGCAACTGAACTCCGCCAAGAAAGAGAAGGATAGATGCGGTAGCGGCGAAACCGGGCAGGGAAAGGTGGGTAAAGATCTTGAGGTAAAGAACGAGCAGTATGCTGACCAGACTGCAAACAGAGACGAACGTGCCTATTCCGGTGGCAACTCGTAACGGCACCACCGAGAAGGAAATCAGACCCGATAGTGCCAAATTCATCAACTTGCCAAACGTGTACTTTGCCTCACCGGAATACCTGGCGTCTCGGTCCAGAGGCACTCCGATTTGATTGAATCCAACCCACGCTCTCAAACCTCTGATGTACCGCGATTTTTCCGGCAACGAATTCAACAGGGCTGCGACCTTAGCATCCATCAACGAAAAATCACCACTGTCGATGGGGATATCAAAATCAGACAGCATCTTGAGCATTCGATAAAACAGCTTGTATGCGAACTGCTTGATTAAGCTCTCTTTCCTTGTGCGCCGAATGGCATAGACCACATCGTAACCGCGCTTCCATTGTTCAATGAAGAGCGGTATCGCATATGGTGAATCCTGAAGATCCGAATCCATGGATATTACAGCTCTTCCTGTCGCAACCGAAAGACCGGCCGTAAGAGCAAGCTGGTGACCGAAGTTGCGCGACAGCTTTACCAGCTTCACCCGATCGTCGTTCTGATTGTAGGCGCGGATAATGCGGGCCGAAGCATCGCGAGAGCCGTCATCGACAAGTATGATCTCGTAAGGCTCGCCTAGCCGCTCCATCACTTCCGTCAGCTGGCGATAAAGCTCAGGCAGATTCTCTGACTCGTTATAGACCGGCGAAACAATGCTGTATGTGACTTGAACCATCGGCACCCCAGCTGGCGAACGGCTTCAGATTATACTGCCAACCGCTCCGGCCACTCCTTGGGTACTTCTAATCGCTCTACCGGTCAGCTCATCCTTGACGTGTTAAAAAGAATCAACTGCAGGGGGAAACCTGACTTCAGATCATATAATTGCCGGGTCGCCCAGCCTCCGGTCCAGGGATTCTGTGCGCGAACCAGCACTAGCTGACAGTCAGGGGTGCATCGTCGGTGCCGAAATGAAGAATAAGATCATACTGTTTGAACTAAATGAAGTACCGTTTAAGGTTCTGGATTGGTACTGCCAGAGAAATCAAAGATCCAACTTTGCTTTCCTGTGCCAGCGTTCACAACAGTTCAAGACTCGTACTGAAGATAAGGTGATGTCACCATGGGTGACCTGGCCTAGCGCTCACAGAGGCGTGTTTGACAGCCATCATAAGATCTCCTTTCTCGGGCAGGATCTAGAGAGCGCTGATAAGAAGTATCCGCCGGTTTGGCAAATTTTGAGCGACAACGGCTTTCGAACCGGTGTGTTCGGTTCGTTACAAAGTTATCCTGTTCCTAAAGATCTGAGCAACTACGCATTCTACGTGCCGGATGTTTTTGCCCCATCCAACGAGACGTTTCCGGAGAGCTTGAACGCCTTTCAACAGCTCAACCTGGTCATGTCACGCGAATCAGCAAGAAACGTCTCTCACGGCATACCTGCCAAAATCGCCCTGCAACTGGCGACCCAGCTGCCCTCTCTCGGCATCAGCCCGGCAACCATCGCCGACCTGGTTCAGCAGTTGGTTTTAGAACGGGTGGACTCATCCAAACTGGCACGCCGACGAACCTACCAGGGTGTGCTCGCGGCAGATATCTACTTGCGCTTGCTCAATAAGACCAAACCGGAATTTTCGACATTTTTCACGAACCATGTGGCTTCGAACATGCACAGATTCTGGGCCGCGACTTTTCCCGAAGACTTTGACCCCAGCGAGCATAAGCCCGAATGGAGTGAGCGCTATAAAGCCGAGATCGAGTTTGCCATGCACAAGGCCGATGCATTCTTAGGGCAGCTTTTGAAGTTCGTGAATGCGAATCGCCACTACGCCATATGGGTAGCAAGCTCAATGGGACAAGGTGCCGAAGAGAAGATTCCTTATGTGGAATCGATGTTGCTGATTGCTGACAAGAACAAGTTTATGAAGCGACTTGGGCTCGAAAAAAACGACTGGGAAGAACGCCCGGCTATGGTGCCTGATTACAGCTTCTATGTTTCTCCAGAGAAAGCAGACAGATTTCGGCACTTGATCCAAAGCTTGATCATTGACGGAAAAACAATTCCGATTTACGAAGAGAGCAATAACTTTTTCCATATCTCGCTCGGGCATACCGACCTGGACGGCTCCGAACAGTTGGCCACATTAGACGGGCAAAAGATTTCCTTTGAAAATCTTGGACTGCGGTGCGTCGAATCGCAAGACTCTGTTTCAGCCTCTGCCTATCACGTTCGAGAAGGCATTTTCTTGATCTACGAAAGTCCGGCTAAACAGAGCATCGACAGAACCGTACTGCCCAGTACAGAAATAGCTCCGCTTATCTTGGAAAACTTCGGTATCCCCGTGCCAGGCTATATGAGACAGCACAGCCTGGTCGGCTGACCGCTCTGCATTTTTCCGGCGAAAGCCAGAACAGCCTGTAAGTGTCCGGCAATATGAGCAGAACTTCGGGAGATTCGCCGGGAACAGTTGTAAAATCTTCCGATTAGCTCGGGTCAAGAGGATCAAGCTGTCATCTCAGAACAGTCTCGGATTCGAACGTTAAGGCCGCAATGGAGGGCTCCCTTGAAGATTCTAGTTACCGGCAGCGCCGGCTTTATCGGCGGGTATCTTGTTCAGGATTTGCTCAACGCCGGACACCATGTCGTCGGTTTGGACAATTTCAGCAAGTACGGCAGAGTCGCAAGAACCTCTGACTCTCATGAGCGCTTCGAATTTGTCGAAGGCGACGCGCGCGATCCCAACCTTCTCAAAGAGCTGCTGGAAGACTGCGATCACTTTGTCGCGGGAGCGGCATTGATCGGCGGCATAAGCTACTTCCACGAGTTTGCTTACGATCTGCTCGCAGCCAATGAAAGAATCACGGCAGCCGCGTTTGACGCAGCCATTCACGCGCATAAAAACGGTAAACTGCAGAAGATTACCGTGATGTCGTCGAGCATGGTCTTTGAGAACACCACCGAGTATCCGACCCCGGAAGCAGCGGTTCATCGTTGCCCGCCTCCGAGTTCAACGTACGGGTTCCAAAAACTGGCAACCGAATACTTCGCTCGCGGAGCCTGGCAGCAGTACGGACTGCCCTTCACAATCGCCCGCCCGTTCAACTGTGTCGGCATCGGAGAACGAAGAGCGGTCTGCGACGTGGAAATAATGAGCGGCAACGTAAAACTTGCCATGTCGCATGTGGTCCCAGATCTCGTCCAAAAGGTCATCAAAGGACAGAACCCGTTGCACATACTGGGCAGTGGGCAGCAGGTGCGACATTACACCTACGGTGGTGATCTCGCAGCCGGCATCAGAATCACAATCGAACATCCCCGAGCCCTCAACGAGGACTTCAACCTGTCGACTCCTCAAAAGACGACCGTGCTGGAGCTCGCCGAAGTGATTTGGAACAAGATCCACAAAGGGACGAAAGAGTTTCAGGTCGTCCACGATGCGCCGTTCCAGTACGACGTTCAGGAACGCTCTCCAAGCACCACCAAAGCTGAAGAGGTGCTTGGCTTTACCGCCAATACATCTCTCTCCGACATGCTCGATGAAGTGATACCGTGGGTAGAGCAGCAAGTAATGACCGCCGCTATATAAATATGAGCACCACAGCAGAACGCCTCAACCAGAAGATCACGCTTCGCAACAAGCGAAGAGCGGGGCTTCAGTTGGCGATCATCGTGCCGGTATACAACGAAGGTGGCAACTTCAACTCGCTCTGGAACGCCATCGACGCATCCATCAAGTCACCGTTCAAAGCGTACATTGTCTATGACTTTGATGAAGACGATACCGTTCCGATCGTGCGCAAGCTCATCGAATCGGGAGAGAAGCGATTAGAGCTGGTGAAAAATCGAAGAGGGCGTGGAGTTGTAGGCGCCATTCTCTCCGGCTTTGACGAAGTCCGAGAAGGTCCGGCTTTGGTGGTGATGGCAGATCTATCTGACGATCTCAGCCAGGTAGATGCCATGCTGGAAATGTATCACCGCGGATACGATCTCGTTGCCGGCAGCCGGTATTCGAAAGGCGGCGGCATCAAGGGCGGTCCCGTTTTCAAACAGAATCTGTCTCGCATGGCTGGAGTTTCCTTGCGTGTACTCAGAGGCATTCCCACCAACGACTCAACCAACGCCTTCAAACTGTACGACAAGAAGATGCTTCAAGCGATTGAAATCGAGAGCAAATCAGGATTCGAACTCAATCTTGAAATCACTGTCAAAGCGTTTCTCGACGGTTACAACATTTGCGAGATCCCCACGGTTTGGACCGATCGCGCCGTCGGACAATCTAAGTTCCGTATTTGGGCGTGGCTACCGCAATATATTCGCTGGTATCTGTACGCATTTACCAGGCGCCGACGCAATAATCAGTCTATCGGGTGAGCACCTGGGGAGCATCTGCATCCATAAGCCACTTGGAGCCTGGCGACAGTTCCCGTGAGCTGTAGATACCATATTGTTTCAGCCGTGCATCCCCAGTTTCAGCTGAGCGAACCACTTGTGCGTTCGCCGGCCAGCGCCCACAAAGCCAAACCCGAATAGGCTTCCCAAACAGACATGGCGACTCGATGCCGCGCAGCCTCGCGTATTTTGAGTTCCCATCGGCGCCTACGCTAAGGGTAGCATCCGTTTGGGGGCACCATGTGTACCAGTCGTTCACTGCGGCACTGTGCGGCTCATGCGAAAACAGCAAGTTGCACTCGAATCCACCGTTGAAATGCTCAGGCTGTACTCCGTTACGCACAGCCAATCGGATCAGATCCCAGCAGGCTGAGTTGTATGAGTAGTAATTGAATGCGCTAAAGCAAGTTACCGCAGCGATAGACACTGCCGCGATCCACCCGGCAGACACTCTCATTCGCTCGAACGGTCTATTTATCAAGAGAAGGAGAAGACCAGGCAGGGCGAGTGGGAGAGTGTACTTATCGTAAAAAGCCTGCAACCGAAGAATCGAAGCGAGATATATTACTCCGAAAACGATTGCGTATGTGAAAATCGGCTTCGTGCGCACCTCTTCGAGCTTTCGCAAAGCGACATGAGCGAACGACTCATATAACATCGACAGGAGGGAAACAGAACATACCCAGGTCAAAATCCATCTTATCCACACGGCGATCTCTGGAAGTTCAATCGGGAAGGACTTAGGACCCAAGCCGTTCGCTTCAAATATTGCACTGCATGCGGGCATCGGCCGAATGAATGCGCAGACACCAGCCGCGTAAGCGACAGCCGCGAGAGCGATGATCACAAACGCAGATCGCCTATTTTTCCAATAGCCGCAAAACACTGCCAAAGAGATCGGAGCGACAAAGAAGCCACAATACAGAGGAATGCGCACAAGCCGGGAGACAATCTGCCCCAGAGAAGGTGACGGACTGTGCCCGGCAATCTCCAGCAAGCTTCGATAGTTGAGGGAGTGCTGTCCGGAATGGGATTTCCAATAGTCGAACACCAGCAGTCCGACTAGCGAAAGTACGAAAGGCAGGACGCTGACAGCAACACTTCTAACTGTTATACGCTGGCGCAGCAGGTTGGACGCAAGAGTGGCAAGAGGCATGCAAATTCCACATTGCCTCGACATCACTGCAAGTATCGACATGACGGTGATCCCGGGAGTACTGTACCAGTCCGCCTTGCGCCCAGCTCTAACAAACAGCCATGAGCCGATCACCAGGAAAACAAAATGAGGTGTATCGCTAATGAATCTAAAGGACAAGGCGAAGTAAATCGGATTGAGAGCGATCGAGGCTGTTATCAGCGACGCAACGTTCTTGTTGGCGCCAAGTTCCAGCGCTAGAAGATAGACGAAGCCAATGCCCACAATCGATACGACCAGAGTGGAGAGCTGCAGGGCCGTAAATGATGTACCCATAAGCAAGCACGCCACAGTTCCATACGCCAGCTGCGTCACCATCGTCATGGCGGCCCAACTGGGAAACTGCAGACTGCCCTCTCGAACCAACCGAAATATTGTTAATCCGTAGCCGGCGCCATCGTCGATCGGATAGTTTCCGAACGGTCTTACGAAGAGCGCCACGAGGAGAAAGAGGGCTATTACCAGCAGTAGCGGTGTATACGGGCGCAGATCGCGGCCGGTCGAAGGCTCAACCGCTTCATATTTTCGAGACAAGACAGTGTTTACTGCTGACATCACGTCGACCATTGCACCGACTTGTCAGTGTAACGATGCCACATTACAAGTGCATGTGTTTGTTCTAACGAGGAGTCAAAACCCGTTCCTACTCCTGCTCGTTGTCAGCAATCTCGAACCGGCTGAGACCGGTTGTTCCTCAAAAATACCAAAGTATTTGAGTTCAGCTTGAGCCTGGGGAGCGGATGTCGTTGCAGTCTTTCCAGCGAACGAATCGGGCAGTGAAAGCCACATCTGCTGGGGAGCACCAAACACACAAGGGAACTGCACACCTACTGATTTTGAGAATCCAGGGATGCTCGCGGATGTTCCATCCACAACTGCATCCGGGTGCCTGCACCACTTGTTCCAATCCACAACGGCAGCGCCATGCGGTTCCTTGCTGAACAGCAAGTTGCATTCGAATCCGCCGTTGATGTTGGCTGGTTGCACACCTCGGCATACAGCAATGCGGATGAGGTTCCAGCACGCTGAACTGTAGGAGTAGTAATTGAAGGCACTGAAGAATGTGAGCAACGACAAAAACAAAACAGCGATCCACCCTACTGACGTTCGCATTCGGTCGATCGGTTTATTCGCCAAGAGTAGTATCAAGCACGGTATCGCCAGAGGCAATACATATCTGTCGAAAATCGCATGCAACCTCAGTACGGACAGCAGATATACGGCACCAAGCAACGCGGCATAGACAAACATGATCGTCTCCGCACTGCCCTTCAATGCTCGCTGTTTGACGTAAGCGGCCGTTTCATACACCATCGAGAAAAGTGAAACTGAGCACAGCCATGTCAAACACCATCTTATCCACGGGGCAATTTCAGGAAGGCGCACAGACAGAACTTTGGGACTGAGTCCATCCGGATCCAACACATCAGGGCAGGCAGGCATCGGATGGAATGTCAGAAAAATTGCCATGCAGTACAGAAGTCCAGCGCCTGCAATACTCGAGAAGACCAGTCGCTTTCCCCGCCAATATCCGCAAAAGATGGACACGCCGATCGGGCCAAGAAAGAAGCCGCAGTAGAGAGGAATCACTCGGAGCAATCTGGAAATCACATGGGGCAGCGACGCAGCGGTGTCATTTCCGGTCAGCTCCAGGAGACTCTTGTAGTTGAGTGAATGGTGTCCCGAGTGTGTTCTCCAGTAGTCAAACGCGAGCAGGCAGAGGGCTGAGGCTGTTGCTGGGACTGCACCCGACAGAACTCTCCGAACAGTTGTTCGTCCACCAAACAGATTAGTGAAGAAGATCGCGACCGGCATGCACATTCCGCACTGCCTGGTCAGCACAGCCAAAACGGACATGATCGTGATTCCTGGCGTGTTGGCGAGCTTCTTACGGTTGGCGTTCCTGGCAAATAGCCACGTACCGAACAAGAGACAAACGAAATGCGGCATATCGCTGATGTACCGCAGTGATAACGCAAAGTAGATAGGGTTCAGGGCGATCGAAGCAGCCGCCAAAGCGGCAACATTTTTACTCATCCCAATCTCTAGCACCAACAGGTAGACTGCTACGATTCCTGCCAGGGAGACGATCAGGGAGGATATGTGCAGAGACAGAAACGAGCAGCCGAGCAAAGCACATGCAGCTGTTCCGTACACCAACTGGGTAACCATAGTCATGGCGGCCCAGGTAGGGAACTCGAAGTGTCCCTCTCGCACCAATCTGAAAACGGCTAGACCGTAGCCGGCGTCATCGTGCGCCGGATAGTTTCCGAACGGGCGCACGAGCACAGCAACAAGAAGAAAGAGCCCTATGACCATTGCAATAGGGACATGCTCCGTGATGCGCGAACCGGGCATGTTTGGTGACAGGTCGGCGTTAACCGAGCCGACCTTCCGGGGCAAAACGCTGCGGATTACTGACATCTAGCCACCAAGAACCAACCAGTCTGAGAGTGTAACTTCGCCCCCTTACAAGTACATGTGTTTGTTCTAAGCCACCGGTAATAATCAATGCCTAATGTGGCTTCAGGGCAATCACATCCAGGCTGGTTTGCACAAAAACTCAGTTGGAAGCGGGCACCAGATCTATCACCGTGAGCTCAGGGGGCGCGCAGAAACGAACTCGAGGCAACCGACCTTCCATGCCGATTCCACGATTCGTATAGATCCACATGTCGTTGAGCCGATTCAAACCGACTGCGTACAAGGTTCCCAGCCTGGAATGCGTAACGATGGGTCCGAAGAATGGAAGCGCCACCTGCCCGCCGTGAGTGTGCCCGCACAACAGGAGATCGACTCCAGCAGTCTTGCCACTCATAACTACGTCGTTATCCGGCTGGTGAGTAATGAGAATCGCCGGCATTTTGGCAGGAATTGCCTTTCTCGTGCTGTCGACCAGCTGCCGTTGTGAGACGAAGCAATCGTTTCCGATAATGCAGAGCTCACTTCCCCGAATGTTCAAGACTTTGTAGCCGTTCAGGAACTGAACTCCGGCAACACCAACCGGCAAGGCGAGGTCCGGCTCAAGGTCCCAGTCTCCCTTCACACAAAAGAGCGGGGCGATAGGTCTGATTTTCGCAAACATGTCCCGACAAATTGGCACAGCGTCGACGGAGTTCAAAGTGTCGCCTGTATAGAGAATGATGTCCGGCTTCTGCTCCGCGATTCGGCGCGGCAGCTCTTCCTCGAGGCGCACGGTGGGATCGCTGTGAACATCAGCGAAATGCACGATTCTGATCGGGCATGAACGCGCCTTGAGTCCGCGGATCGGAAGCTTGAGGTGCGTGACCTCGAGATGATACGGTTCTATGAAAAAAGCGTAGACAGCCAGCGCCAAGCCAAGCGCCACAACGGCGCCGCTGGAAAGAAGAGCCGCTACCAACCAAACAGCCGGATTGCGCTTAGTCTGCCCGACCGGCGCGAGAGGCGAGCGATTCGAAGTTCCGTTGGATACGCGAGGCGACATTGGACGAACCTGTGCGACTGATGAGTGACGGACAATGCTAACAGTCATCCGCTCGACAGAAGGCTGAAAGTGAGTGAACATTAGCGAAGTCATAACTGCTGCACTTACGGTTGGTTGCGATGCCTCCCGCGCCATCGCCCAAGAGAGGAGGATATGATTGCCTTGTTTTAACTTGGCAAAACGGCATTAGTACGGGCTCTTTCGCGATAGACTTGAATACCTATTAACTACTGTAGAGACAACACTATGCGCGAGATTCGTAAAGTCGTCATCGTCGGTGGCTGCGGCCACGTAGGGTTACCGTTCGGGCTGGTACTCGCAGACCGAGCCGACGTCGAAGTTTATTTGCTCGACGTTGATCAAGGAAAAACAGATCTCGTCAATCTAAAGCAGGCGCCGTTCATGGAGACTGGACTTGAGTCGCTCATGCAGCAGCACATCGGTAAAAGAGTTGTTGCCACTACGGACAAGTCTTGCATCCGGGACGCCGATGCAGTTATTACCGTCGTGGGAACCCCGGTCGATGTGCACCTCAATCCGACAGTGACCGACCTCAAACGCAATGTTGATGAAGTGATCAAGTACATGAGCGACGGCGCCCTGCTTGTTCTTAGAAGCACCGTTTATCCCGGTGTGACCGAACTCGTTTACGATCAGATCAAGAGCACGGGTCGCAACATTCTGTTGTCGTTCTGCCCAGAGCGCATAGCAGAAGGGCGTGCGTTGGAAGAGTTGGTCAAGCTACCCCAGATTATCTCGGCGTTCGACTCTGAAGCTCTGGAAATGGCTCGCAGGTTGTTCAGCCTCATTACAGACAAAATCATTGAGCTTTCGCCGATGGAAGCAGAACTGGCAAAGCTGTTTACAAACAGCTGGCGTTATCTCAACTTCGCCATCTCAAATCAGTTCTACATGATTGCCGAAGGATGCGGTCTCGACTTTTACAAAATCTATTCTGCCATAACTTCCGACTACCCGCGAATGAAGAGCTTTGCCAGAGCCGGACTCGCCGCTGGTCCATGCTTACTGAAAGACACACTGCAGTTGTCGGCATTTGCAAACAACAATTACTTCCTCGGTCACTCCGCCATGCTCGTGAATGAAGGGTTGCCGGACTTTATCGTCAAGCAACTGGACAAACACAACATCAAACAGATGACCGTAGGAATTCTGGGAATGGCCTTCAAGGGAAATTCGGACGACGTCAGGGACAGTCTCGCATTCAAGCTAAGAAAGTTGCTGTCCACCCGAGCGCAACGCGTGCTCTTCACCGATCCTTATGTCCAACATCCGAGTTTGAGCCAGCTAGAGTATGTCGTCGACGAGTCGGATGTATTGATCCTGGCCGCACCACACGATGATTACAAAAACCTGCAAATTCCCAAACACAAAATTGTCGTCGACTGCTGGGGATTCTGGCCGGAATCTAATCTCGATGATGCGGACAAGCGATCTTCAATGATGGTCGGAAGCGCCTAAGGCAGCAGGCTGGGACTATGTCTAGGCCATTATCCACTGCCTTGGTCTCATTGCCGATGCTCCTCCTGTTCTGCACAGTGGTCTTTTTCGCGCCACCGCGCTGGGGACCGTCGTCCGGGCTGGCGTCCTCCATCGACAAACATCACCGGCTCGAAACAGCAGCATCGCCAAAAATAGTGCTGATCGGTGGATCGAATGTATCGGTGGGAGTCGACAGTGCACGCATTCAAGCTGCTTTGCGGCGAGATATCGTAAATATGGGACTGGGGGCCTCGCTCGGTCTTAGATATATGATGGAAGAGGTCAAAGACGACATCCATCCTGGCGACTTGATCGTTGTTCTCCCTGAATACGACTACTTTTGTCAGACGACTAAAGGGGAAACGAACGCTCAATTTGATGGCTGCTACGATTTACTCCACCTTTGGCAAGTGTCTCCGGGCGTCAGAAAATACATTGCTGCTTCGTATATGGGCGCTTGGTTCGGTTGCTTGAATGTCATCGATGACTTTCAGCACCTAATTTCCAACAAGGGAAGGCTGTATGTCCAGGTCTTGAGGCAGGAGGCCAGGTTTGGCTTCAGCAAACCTCTGCTTGATCTATGCCATCCAAGGGATTCAATTTACCTGCACAGGGATAACTTCAACTCCTTCGGTGATTTCGTAGGGCACCTGAACCTTCCATCGCCAGGATTCGGCAACTGGCGCGTTGTTGACTTTCAAGAGTTTCGTCCTAACGAGGAAGCATTCCAAGCTCTGTCAGATTTTGGAAAACGCATGTCTGTTAAACACGTCACAGTACTGCTGATACCACCCCCAATACCGGGGCACCAAGTGTGGCAAAACAGGGTGGATGAGATTTACCAGCGATTGAGATCATTGGACGGAGTAACCACACTGGGTACACCAGCCAGATACACCTTCCCTGACGATCAATTCTTTGACGGACCGTATCATTTGAATTCGAAAGGGCGAAGTGTAAGAACGAGCCGCATCATCAATGATCTATCTCACTATCTTTCTGGGAAAGCGTTGTGTGCCGCCACCAATGCTCGAATGTGAAGGATCGGGTTTCCTCCACCTCAGATTCTAAATTTGTTAATTGGAGTTAGCGGTCACTCTGCCATGCTCGTGAATGAATGGTAGAAAGCCGTTAGTATTCGGCAATCGAAGGTCATGCTCTACTGCGCAGTGGTACTACTGTTGCAGTTGCCCTCTATGAGTTTCAGCGTACCGATTCATTAGCATTCCAATTAGCTTGCGAGCCCCGCGTTCGTTCAGATGGAAAATGTCCAGGAAGTCATCGTCGGAGAACTTAGAGGAGGTGCTCAGGTCAATGACGTTCGTTTTGCCGTAAGCAACGGTTTTTCGTAAACGTTCCAGGAATTGTTCGCGAGACCCTGGTGGCATCAGGGCAGTGTTCTCTCGAGCCAATGGCATGTTCACGACAATGGTCTCAATGTCGTTCTGCCGGCATAAGCGCAGCAGTTCTTCAAGGGAAGCAAACTCCACCTGACTTTTTTCAACGCTCATGTCTCCATAGACATGACGGGCCTGGGCGATACTTCTTCCCCAACGAGCCTTCCTGTCGCCTTGGAAAATCAAGGTCGGTTTATTCGGGTCATCAACATGAATGTAGGCTCTATTTTGAGAGACCCGGTTCTGTATTTCCTGAGCGCTATCATCGAGTCTTTGACAAATGACCTGGCGGCTTTGGTACACATAAATACAGCTGCTTGCCGCCTGCCACAATGCATCCTCAAACGATCTCTCGGCGCGCAGAACCGAGAGGGTCAGAGATAGTTTCTCGGAAGGCGTCCGGACGAAGTCAAACAGGATCATCGGAATCAAACTGAAAACCGGAAATTTTCGATCTGGGTCAACGAAATCTATCGGTGAAATCCCAATGAATAAGACTCCCGGAACCTTGCGCCGCAACAGCCAATCCTTTATCCATATATAGTCGCTGGAAATCCACTGTCCAGGATAAGCTAGGTTGATCGTCTGCGAATGAAACCCATGAGCGTGCAGTTCGGCATCAAGGCAGGTGAACAGATCACGGTCGTAACTCGTATTTTTGTTTCGGCAGAAGTCCCGCTCAAGCAATGAAATCGGTTTCGCAACGACCGAAGAGCCCAATATCGCAAAATCATAGTTAGCTCTACTTTTGAGCTTGCTCACAATGCTCGCCGACAGCTCCTTGGACGCGTTATCGGTGCTGAGGGTCAAAAGCAGCGTCCCGGCTAAATTGATCAACACGAATAGAGCTAAGGCAATGGCAGCCACACTTCTGTGCCGATCTCTTGAACGGCGTCGTGTAAGTAGCTCCCTCGAAGGGTCTTTGGCAATGCGTGGGGCGGTTTGAGGCATTCAGGGCCCAATGAGTGTCGGCACGAAGAACTGATCGGCTTATGAGATGGCACGGACTTGCCATTGTCTCTTATCGTAATCAAGAATCGCTCTTAAGCGTATTGAATCCAGCTAACTGTTTGGGATTTGGCCCGGCGGCGAGATCGATTATTACGACGAACTAACCAAATGCGCAGCGGTCGAACTTCCGTGCCCAAGATCGGTCAACATTGCCGCTGCCTGTGGGCCTTTACGGATCAGCGAAATTCCCGGCTCTGGCAAAGTCAGCTTGAATGACAGACCGTTAAGACTAACTACCGCCTACTTATTAGGTACAATTGCCCAAACCCTTGACTGCCGCATTTGAACCGGTTGCCAACAGCAGATGGAACTCTCCCTCCACGATTTTCTGATCAGACATCCCGGAACGCTGCGAGTAATCACGCTGCCGAAGTTTTCCGAGCTCTCTGATCCTGAGCAAGTGATGCTCCATCTAGTCGCTGATCGATTGGACTCCGCCAAGCAAGTCGGTTCGAAGATGGTCGAGGAATCGGAGTGGGTGCAGTTCTGCCGCCTGGTTGGCTTATATGGCTTTGCCAGCTTGATTGCACAGCGACTTAGAAAACTAAAGCAAACTGAAGCGCTTGCAGATTGGCCGTACCTCGACCAAATGACCGCGCGAATTGAACGGACAGCTGTTTCGGAGACCTTCCACTCAGCATCATACGACGACTCATTCAATGAGGTATTGAGGAAGCTCGGGCCAATGTCCGAAAAAATTGTATGGATAAAAGGCAGTTCGCTGCGGCTCATGGAGTACGAAGCACCTGAGCAGCGGTTCTGCACTGACTTCGATATTGTGGTGCGAGAAGAATTTGTGCAATCGACCGTAGACACCATGGTCCAGCAAGGTTACCAATTCATAGCTGGCTTTCCTGCATTTTGCAATCAGCTCGGGTTAGGACCTGTCAGCAAACTTTCTGATTTTCTTTGCGTACCGTCACCGCATTTGATGTCACGCGCTCTCGGCACGATGTGCCATGAGAGGCACCCAGCCATTGACTTAAAGCTGGCGCCATTTGATAGAGGGCTAACCCTTGTCGAAGGA
>Ga0206829_10203_pt1 | contig 20279 bp, 15 predicted proteins | sample Alteio_BWOrgCont_75_FD_152862 | JGI IMG/M metagenome (GOLD analysis project Ga0206829, IMG submission 152862) | Enriched cells from forest soil in Barre Woods Harvard Forest LTER site, Petersham, Massachusetts, United States -... | ecosystem: Environmental > Terrestrial > Soil > Temperate forest >... | reverse complement strand
TTACTTTAAGCCCCAATTTCTCAATTTTTGCGGAGGTTTGCTGAACCCTTAAAGATCTATCAGAATGAGAGGACTGTAAAAGGAATGGACAACGCGGACAATTTTTTCAGGTCTGGCCCCTATGTTGAACCTATAGCTGTCTATCACTCGCAAGGTGATGGACAAGGTTTGCTGATACCCAATGAGTAACATTGGGTACAAGCCGAAACATAAGCCTTGGGTGTACCCAATCAAAACATTAAAGGGGATTGGGTGCCCCATCGTTCTTATTTCTTTGTCATGTCCAGCACCACACCCTCGTTTTTCCATTCATTCACCAGGGTGCCGCCGTAGGATTTCATGATGTCTTCCAGTGAAATGTTACTGGGATCGTCGATCATTTCTTGACTGCTGCTAGTCGCCTGCCAGACCGGCGTGAAATTTTGGGTGTCCACCAGCTTGGTGTCGATACGGAAATGTGCAATGTAAACCTCCACGACGCTTTCCACAAAGTCGTTATTTTCATTCGGGTCGATCCAGGGGTAGGGGTGATATTGATCAGGCGGGTTGTAACGCGGCGGCGGCTTGATGGTCGTGGTAACGGCTTCCTGGGTGACCTTCGAGTTGGTAATTTTAATGAACAGCGCGGCGTCAAAGCCCACGGCCTGAACAACTTGCTTCTTATGGACTAAGGTGGCGGTAGAACCCGCCGGAAAATATTCATAACTGGGTTTGGCGGCGATGCCGAGGGCTTCAATCTGTTGAACCACCTGGTCTTCCACAGTCTGCCGGGAATCCATAGCCTTCACGTTGGAATGCACAAAGATATTTTGATAGTGCTTGCCCGGCGCCACCTGGCTTTGGATGGCCTTAAAGTGAGTGGTCGTGGCGCAGCCTTCCAGCCCCGCTCCCGCTAACAGCAAAATGATGACTAAGCTTTTCATACGATGTTCCCCGATAAGGTTTAACGATAACATAGGAGCCTGGCCCCTCTATTCATAAACTATGCCCTGGAACTATTTTCCCTAATCGTAAAAACCAACTCCACCATTTCCCCCGCCAGAAGCCCCACCGCATACCCGCCTAAAACGTCCGTCGGGTAATGAACACCCAAATAAATACGGGAAAGCCCCACCATCCCTCCCAGGAAAAGGAACAGCCATTTGTATTTGGGATAGCGAAGAGTCAGAAGCAGCATGACCGCAGCCACAAGCGCTGCCGCGCCTGCGGGAAAAGAATAAGAAGTCAACAGACCGCCGGGAGTCTTCACATCCGGCAAAGCCACGCAGGGCCGCACCCGGCCCACCCAGGGTCTGAAGAGACGTTCCGTCAATTCGTTAGCGACAACCACTGCCAAGATCAGTTTCACCACAAAAATCCGGCCCATGGTTCCCCCTTTTACCAAAAGCCACAGGATTAAAAGAACAGCGGGGATGAGAAGATATTTTAAGTCACTGAAAAAGAGGAAGACTTGATCAAGAATGGGATTGGACCAACCGCTATTGATCCAGCGAAAAACAGAAACATCGATCGTCTGAAATAGAGACATGGGCGCCTGCTTTCAAGCTTGCGGGATTTTTTGACCCTCTACACTTTATTTTAGGCAGTCATATGAAAGATACTGTGCCCCTCAACGAGTTCGAGAAAAAACAAAGGGGTCAGGCTGGACTTCCCCCGAAAAAATGGACACCTGAGATAAGTGTAGAATATCAGGATACGGGGGTGTCCGTCATGGAACGTCGAAGTAAAAAGAAATACAGCACCGAATTTAAGGTGGAGGCCATCAGGCTTTCCAATGAATCGGGCAAACCGATTACCCAAGTTGCCCGCGATTTGAACATTACACCTTACCTTCTTTACCGTTGGAGAGACCAGCTTCATAAAGAAGGGGCCAAAGCCTTCCCTGGAAACGGCAGTAAAGCCAATCTCGACCCTGAAACAACAGAACTTCAACGCCTTCGACGAGAGAACAAACGGCTCCAAGAAGAACGGGACATTTTAAAAAAAACGATAGTTTTCTTCGCGGCGGAAGAAGCCAAAAATTCCAATGCATCCGAGAACAGCAAGGACAACACTCAATAAGAACGTTGTGTGGTGTATTGGGTGTAACGCGAAGCGGTTATTACGCTTGGGCTAAACGTGAACCGTCGAAACGAGCCAAAGAAGACGAGGTTGTTTTAAAGGAAATACGGGAGGTTTACGCTATTTCCCGTAAGGCCTACGGTTCGCCCAGGGTTCATGCGACGCTAAAAAAAGAAGGGTTTGACTGGGGTCGAAATCGAATCGCCCGGCTTATGAAAATGGCTGGGATTCGAGCTTTGAGGCAGTACTACTATCGCCGTTGTACGCTGACAAACCACGGGAGGATGGAAACTCAAAATCTGGTGAACCAAAACTTTGAGGTTCGAAAACCCAATCGTATTTGGGCATCCGACATCACGCAGTTTCGTACCGGAGCTGGTTGGTTGTACTTGGCGGTGGTGATGGATTTGTTTTCGAGACGAATCATTGGGTGGTCGATGCAGTCGACACTTCGAGAAGTATTGGCGATGGATGCGTTGGAAATGGCGGTTCAGGGACGAAGCAAAACACCAGCCATTCACCATTCGGATCAAGGGAGCCAATACTCTTCAAGGGCCTTTATTAGCAAGTTGAAGGAACATCGGATTCAAAGTTCGATGAACAAAAGAGGAAGTTGTTACGACAACGCGGTGGTAGAAAGTTTCTTCAAAACGTTGAAGGCGGAACTGGTTCGCACAGTTCGATTCAACACGAAAGAAGAGGCCAGGTCGAAGTTGTTTGAATATATCGAGGTTTTTTACAACCGGCGGCGGTTACATTCGACGTTGGGATACAAAAGCCCGGTAGAGTTTGAGGAACGAACTACACTAAACTAGGTTGTCCAATAAATCGGGGGAAGTCCAGGCTACCCGCACCGCATGCCGACCCTCCATTTAATTTTTTATGGAGGTAGGTATAGTACCGATTTCATGACAGTCTTATGGAAAATCGGCACAGCGGGTAGCAGTGAACATTAGCACTTTAAAACCATTACCAATTAGCCCTTGATTCCTGCCCAATGCTACTTCCGCCTGGTAGGCTTGGCGCAGGGGGCAATAAACTAAACGTAGTAGTCTTTCTTTTTCTTTTTTTCCTCGTACATCCGCTTGTCGGACTGGGAGATGAGCTGGTCCAGGTCGCAGGGTTTGGCGGGGTCGTAGAGGGTGGAGCCCAGGCTGAAATCCAGACGGTAGGGATGGTCCTTTGATTTGTTGCGGGCCTCCACCCTGTCGCGCAAACGCTGGATGATGGCTTTGCCTTCCTGGGGTTTGTCCGAGACGAGAACCGCGAATTCGTCCCCGCCCATGCGGGCCACGATATCGGTTTTGCGGAAATGCTCCTTCAGGACAGCGGCGAATTCCATGATCATCGCGTCGCCGGCCTGATGCCCCCGGCTGTCGTTCACTTTTTTCAACCCGTCCAGATCGATGAAAAGCATGAGCAGGGGCAATTTGGACCGGTCGGCTATTTTTTTCTGCTGATCCGCCAGAGTCATGAAACCCCGACGGTTGAGGAGCCCCGTGAGTTCGTCGTGGATGGAAAGATTTTTGAGTTCGGCCTGGAATTTTTTTCTTTCCGAAATGTCCATAAAGGCGCCTAAAGCGTAGGTGATCTGGCCGTCGCTGCCGAAAATGGGCGTTCCCCAGTTTTCCGTCGGGATTATCTTTCCGTCCGGCCGGCGGATTTCGATGTTGTCGATATTGGTTTTTTGGCCCCGAAGCGCCCGTTCCACGGGCAATTCCTTGACCGGATAAAGACGGTCGGTGCCCGCCAGATAAAGCTGAAAGGCTTCGGCCCGGGTTTGATCTTCTTTTAAATCGGTCACTTCCCGGCCCAGCAGGTTGAGGGCGGTTCGGTTCGCGTAAAAGGTTTTGCCGTCCGCTTCGGCCACATAAACGCCCATGGGAAGGCTTTCCAAAAATTGAACGATGGTGGCGTCCTTTTCCCTTAATTTTTCCGCGGCGATCTTTTCCATTTTGATATGCCGGTTAATATTGGTCCCGGCGCCGATAATAAGCAGCGCCGAAAAAAAGGTCACGACGAACAGGGTCCATTGGGTTTTTCTCGACTTGCTCGTCTCCACCTTTTTTCGGATAACAAGCTCGTAATTTTCCTCCTCGTTCATTTGATCGATGACTTTGAGGGAGCTATTGGTGTCGTGGAACCCCGCGCCGTTTCTGATGTAAAGGGCGGTCCTGTCCAATCCTTTGGTTTTTCGCATCTGGACAATCTTGGCGTAACGCCCGGTCAAATCGTCGATGTCGGATTTGAGAAGAACCAGATTATGCCGCTGGTTCGGATTGTCCTTGAGCAGATCGGCGACTTCCTTGAGGGTTTGGGGAACGACATGAAGGGCCGCGGTATAAGCCGCCAGTTGCGTATCCTGCCCCGTAATGACATAGCCCCGGCCCGACCTTTGAACGTCGTCCAGTTCGCCGGTCAAAACATTTATTTTTTCCAGAATCTCGTCGGTGTGATAAACCCAGTGGAAGGAATCGATCAACTCCGTGGCGCTGCTGTAGGCAAACCAGCCCATAAGGGCGATCAGGACGATGCCGCCAACGGAAATCAAAGTTATTTTTTGGCCAGCCGAAAGGTTTTTAAACAAGAATTCCGCATCCTTCATGGGCGAGAACGCCGAGAATAATTAAGAATGCATATTGTAGGGGTCTTTCGGCTAAAGCCAAGATGGCCCCCACTCTTTTCCTGCCCGCATGAAATGCTATCTCTTCATAGCCGCTCTAATTCGATAATGAACCGGACAAAAATTACTTTATGCTGTTTTTATATCCGTTTTTAATCATCCCCCCGGCCCCCATTTCATTTATTCAGGGTTTTCAAGAGACGTGGGACAAAAATAATTGCCACGAAAATTAATGGTGGATGACTCGAACCTCAATTTTAGAATTTTGGCCATGACAGGTCCCCGTCGTGGACAGGTGGTGGTCAAAGGCTTTGTTTCCGAATGAATTTTGCCTCCCCTGTGCCACGTGCTCTTTGGCCGAAGTAATTTGCTGAGGCCCACGGTTATATTGAACCGATTCCGAAGAGGAATCAGCAAGAGGCATAAGCTTTGGGTGTGCTAACGCTTATCAGCGTTAGCGCAGAATGAGTACTTTAAGAGTTTTTGTCGCCGATTGGCGGCCTTCAACGTGAACACGCACATAATAAAGTCCGTTCGCGGCCCAAGTTCCCGAAATATCTTTTAAATCCCACTGAAAGGTTTGGTCTCCGTCAATCTCCCGGCTTTGGCTGGTGATTTTGCGGAAGGACAAAGTAAACACATCTATCGTGACGGTCGATTCACCCGGCGCCGAGACATTAAAGGAAACAGGCGATCCCCTTGAGGGGTTCGGATAGGGGGCGGAAATCACCACCGCTGGCGCGATCGTTTCGGTGTAGCTGGGCGTTATCGTGAAGGTGCGGGTCACGGTCGCCGTCGCCGAAGGCGTCAAAGTATTCGTCGCCGTGCCGGTGGGCCTCTGGGTAGCGGTAATCGTCGGCGTATTCGTCACGGTGGTAGTGGGTGTAAAGGTGGGCGTACTTGTAGAAGTACTTGTCCCCGTAGGAGATAACGTATGGGTTGCCGTATTGGTCGGGGTACCCGTAAGAGTACTTGTCCTCGTAGAGGACAACGTATTGGTAGGAGTCTTAGTGTTTGTTGAAGTCGATGTGTTCGAGGGCGTATTCGTCAGAGTATTGGTCGCCGTTTTGGTGGCCGTGGGTGTCGCGGTGGATGTGGGGCTGTTGGTGAAGGTAGGGGTTGGCGTTGAGGTGGGAGTGTTGGTTGCCGTAAGAGTGGTTGTTTGAGTTGGGGTGGCCGTTCGAGTGTTCGTTGTTGTGTTTGTCGCGGTGCCCGTAGGAGTACTTGTCCCCGTAGGGGAATGAGTCGGGGTGGCGGCGACGGCGGCATAGGAGGTCACGCAGGAACTGCGCGCCCCGATCACGGCCCATACCTGGGATACTCCCGCGTTGACGGTGGAGGGATAGGCCTGAGAAATTTCCCATAGGCCGATGCCCGGAAGCGGGGGCGACTGCGCCCCGCACCAATTAATTTTGTCGCAATAGGTTTGCGGGTTTTCCACACCGGTGTCGCCGCTGCTATAGGAGGCCTCGTCCTGGGGAGTGTAAAAGTTGGTCAAAGTACCCGCGAGGATGGTTGTTAAGGGATTCCCCTGTTTGGAATACAGGGGACAGGCCAGAATGATTTTACTGGAAGAGAGTCCCCAGCCCGTCACCCGGTTCACCGAGTCCACGATGTCGCCGAGGATATTGTAGTTGCCAGCGCAGTCACCGTATTCGGCGGTATCGAGCATGGGACCGTTGAATTGGTCCAATCCATAACTGTATCCCATAAGAATTCCAAAATCGGCATAGAGCCCGATGGTGGCCCAATTGATCCCGCAGATATCCGCGCCCGGACTGATGGTAAAGGTAAGTTGTCGGGGTTTACCGTCATAGCCGTTCGTGGCGTGGAGGGCAGTCGCCAGCGCCGACATTAAGCCCATGAAGTCGGCTTCGGTGCTTGCTGTCGGAAATTCCCAGTCGATATCCACACCGTCGTAACCATTGGAGTTGACCACAGCCATGAGGTTGTTCACCGCCGTGGTCATGGAGGCGCCGGGAGCGGGCCAGGTGCCGCTCCCCGAACCTTCTCCCCCAAAGGAAAGCAGGCATCGCGTGTTGTTGGCATGGGCGGTGGAAGCCAGGTTGGCCCTCTGGCCGTAGGGGAAAGTCACGTTGTAACCCGCGTCAAACTCGGCGAAGGCTTCCAACACATGGGTCATGTCGCCCCAGGAAAGGGCGCTTAAGTTGACGGTATCGTAATCCGGAAGATATCCGAAAACGAGGTAAGGAGGCTTGGCCCAGGCAAGCGGAGCCAGGAAAAACAGCGCGGTGAACAAAAGGATTTTGACAGGGATAACTTTTGAAGATTTTAAAAGTAACTGTTTCACCGAAACCCCCGAATGATTTAACGAAGAACCACGAGCCTGCCGGCAGCGACGCCGGTGGGCTTCGTCAGATAAACAATGTAAACACCGCTGGCGACTTTAGCGCCGTACTTGTTGGTTCCATCCCAGTTGACCACCGTGGGTGCGAGAGGCCGGGTTAAGTTTTCTTCGAATAAAGTCGTAATGTGCTCGCCCACCGAGTTGTAAATCCTCAAGGCCATCGGACCGGGATATTGGGCGGATGAGATGGCGATGCAGACTTTTCCGTCGACGGTTTCATTAAAGACGTTCCGGCAAATCTGAAAAACATCCGCGGTCACCGTCGGCGTCGCGGTCCAGGTCTGGATGAGGGTGTTGACCGGAGTCGCGGTGGCCGTGTTTGTATAACTGGCCGTCGGAGACAAAGTCGACGTCCCCGTAGGGGACGAGGTGGGCGTGAGGGTGGGCGGCCGCGTTGAAGTGGGGGTCGAGGTATTCGTCGCGGTGTTTGTATAACTGGCGGTCGGAGACGAAGTCGACGTCGCCGTAGGGGAATGGGTGGAAGTGTTTGTAAAAGTGTTGGTGCTGGTGGCGGTGTTAGTAGCGGTGTTGGTAGAAGTATTGGTGGGGGTATTAGTTGGCGTATTAGTTGGCGTGCTCGTAGGAGTACTTGTCCCCGTAGGGGACAACGTATTAGTCGGGGTGAAGGTCGAAGTCGCGGTATGAGTGGCGGTGTTCGTATGGGTATTGGTAAAAGTATTCGTGGCAGTGTTGGTCGGAGTATTGGTTGACGTATTGGTGGAGGTATTAGTCGCTGTAAAGGTGGAAGTCGCGGTATGGGTAGCGGTGTTGGTAGAAGTAGCTGTATGGGTGGCCGTATTGGTGGGGGTATTGGTAACCGTTTTGGTAGCGGTAGCCGTGGGCGTAAAAGTGTTGGTGGGCGTGTTATTACAGCCGCTAAAAGTAATGATCAAACCTCTGGCGTTGGTGCTGACCAGCAAACTGCTTTGATTGTCGTCATCATCATAAGGAAAACCATAAGCCAGAGAGTTCTGGTTGACGGTGTGCCAAAAGGCCGCGTAGTAATTACAAGGCGCGGTCAAATAGTAGGCCGCCGGGTTATTCAGATTGGCCGCGTTGTCGATGACATGGCGGTTAAAGCCCGCGTCCATCACGACCTCCAGCGCCAGTTCGGTCGGATTGCCGGTGGCGAAGGCGCCCGAGGCGCCAAACACATCCTGGGTTGTGGGTTCGCCCACATAAAAGGGACCGCCCGGTCCGTTAAAAACCATCTGACTGCCCGGCCCCGAATCCATGCCGCTGTAAGTATTGCCGCCGGTGCTGATCACCAAAGGCTTGGACGCGTACTCCGCCCAGACGCCGGCGATGTAGCTGTCAAAGTAATGGCTGTTGGCCGCGCCTGAGCCAAAAGTGCCGTCGTTCGGCGACACAACGCGCACCGGCCCGATCAAACTGTCAAATAAGGGTCCATCCGGAATAGCGGCCATGAAGGCTTTATATTTTTGGACAATGTCAGCGTAGCAGTCCTTAATGCCGTCGGTGCCGTTCAAGACCGGACCCTGGTTATAGAGAGACATGGTGTATGGAATACCGAACATATTGACCTGAGTGGTGTTGCAGTAGATCCAATCGCTGCCCTCGGCGAATTCCATCCAGTCAAAAACCGTATTGATGTTGGGATCGCTGGGATTGCCGATGTTGGGCTGCACCACTCCCGGCCCGGGCACGATGGGCATGTTCATCGGCTGGTAAAAGGAAAACCACATTCGGCCCCCGGCGTTGATGTTGGGCAGTTGAAGACCCGCGGGGCTGAAGGAGGCGATCTGGGCCAGGGTCATGGAGTAGTTGCCGGCGTTTTGACCGGGGATAATGGCGCTCATGCCGCCGCCCGGCGTTAAATATTGGCCGTTGGCTAAAACACAGACATAAACCTGATTGTTCGGCACGCCGCTGTTGTTGACGAATTGGCAGGTCATGACTTCCCCGCCGTTGAGATTGATGAGCTGGGCCCGGGCCCCGGCCGGAAGAAAAGAAAGACAACCTCCGAGCGTTATCCAAATAAAAAGGCGCGCGGAACTTAAAATAATTTTGATCGGATATCGACTTAAACTTTTGTTCAGAAAGTTTTGAAGAAACATTTTCATTCCGCCCCTGCGGTCGTTTACCCGAAGCGTTTTCAGACGGCTTCAGACCAACCCGTGCTGTAATGATCGCAAAGAAGGCCGTTAATAAGAATTGACGGAATTGCCAAAAGGATGGATGGGATTAACAGGGAGGAATGACACGCTTAACTCCCTCACTTCAGTTCAAAACCGTTTTCGCCACAGATGCATGGGATTCATGAGATGAGGCAAAAAACAATTAAGATTTAAAAATAGAGAAGATTGATTTTGGTTCAGGTTTTATCCCATATATCCCATGCATCTGCGGCCAACATTTCGGGATGCGTTAGGAAGCCTTTTGAAGGAAAGACGTCAGGGCGTCCTTTTCGGCGGGTTTCATCAGAAGGAAATGCAGTCCGGCGCTATTCTTGTTCGCCCACACCACCCTTGCATAGACGGTCACCACATTCACCTTGTCCAGGATGTAGATGTTAAATTCCAGCACGCTGCCGACCGTCAAGTGATGGTTCGCGGCCAGCTGCATGCCGTCCGTGCTCAGGTCAAGCGTGACTCCATATTTTCTGGATTCGCGCCAGTCCTCGATCTTTTTGAGGACTTTTTTATCTTCTGCCGGAACGAATTTAACGGGGACCTTGATGGGAACCCGGGGGTTATCCCTGCGGTTATCGGCTATTTTGGTTTTCGGCATTTCCCCCTCCTCTTCATTCTTTGGAAAACAAAATAGTTCCGCCGCGTCAAAAACAAAATGGACGGAATTATCTAAGGAATGGATGGAATTGATGGGGGCTCAAGGCTGAGCAAAGGCTTTAAACTTATGTTGAATGGGAAGAATAAAAACGTCCAGTAATTATCTGAGAACCAACACCTTGAAGGTTTTCGTTGTCGATTCATTACCCGACACCTGGATACGGACGTAATAAAGTCCGTTCGAAACCAGAGCTCCCGAAATATCTTTTAAGTCCCATTGAAGGGTCACGGGGCCGTAAGCATGAGTTGTTTCCGCGTACACTTTTCGGAAGGCCAGCGTAAACACATCCAGCGTCACCGTCGATTCACCCGGCACCTGGATATTAAATGTAATGGGCGATCCGCGGGAGGGATTGGGGTAAGGCTCGGCGATCACAATGTTCTCGGTGATCGTCGGCGTGTAAGTCGGTGTAATGGTAGGCGTATTGGTGTGAGTAAGCGTGCTGGTAGAAGTGAAGGTTGATGTTGCCGTGGGCGTATGGGTTGGTGTGTTCGTAAGGGTTTTAGTGGGAGTGTTGGTAGGCGTGCCCGTTTGAGTACTTGTTTCCGTAGGGGACAACGTATTGGTCACCGTCGAAGTAGGAGTACTCGTCGGCGTATTCGTGAATGTATGGGTATTCGTTTGAGTGGCGGTATGGGTAGGAGTATTCGTCACGGTCGAAGTGGAAGTATTTGTCGGCGTATTCGTGGCCGTATTCGTTGGCTGAGCGGTTCCTGTGTTCGTGTTCGTCACCGTATTGGTCACGGTGTTAGTCGGGGTAGCCGTCGAAGTATTGGTGGTTGTTTTGGTCGGAGTATTGGTAGAAGTTTTAGTAGCGGTATTAGTGAAAGTGCTGGTGGGTTGAGCGGTTCCTGTGGAGGTATTGGTCATCGTATTGGTTGGGGTATTGGTCGCGGTGTTTGTGGAAGTGCTGGTGACTGTATTGGTCGCGGTTGAAGTTAGAGTACGAGTAGGCGTATTCGTTGTGGTATTCGTGAACGTGGAGGTTGGCGTATTGGTCGCTGTATAAGTCGGCGTGGCTGTGGCGGGCTGTGGAATAATTTGAATGGCTTCAATCACCGCGATGGGATCCGGGCTGGTTGCACCGGTGAATTGGATGGTAATGGCTCCCCCGCTGGGGGCAATGTTATTGAAAATCTCGTCCAACGCCGCGTTGGCGCCCGCCTTGGCGAAAATGTCGAGGTTTGACAAAACTTGCGTGCCATTAATGGAAACATTGAAAAGCCTGTCACCCGCCCCGAAATCCCCTGAGTAAGTTTCGGCAAACTTTAACGTCGCCTGATAAGAACCCGCCGGTACATTAAACATGTAATTAAAGCTGGCACCATAGCGCTGAGTGTCGTAAAGAGCGGCGTCCGCGGTTCCACTGATGGCGCCGCCGATGGTATTAGCCGTACCGCCGGTGTAATTGGTATCCGCTAACCAGGTATTGCCGTTAGTGTCAACATAACTGGGACCGCCCGCGTTCACCCGCCAGGTGGAGGAAACCACCGGCGTAAAAGTAGGTGTCGGAGTGGGCGGGGTGACAAGGCTCAGATTGACATAATTAAAATTACAAACGCCCAGATTACCCGCCCCCATCGTGTCCTCAACTAAAAGCAGAACGTGCTGACCCGAGTTGATGTTGCCGACATTAACGACCACATCCTGCCAGTTCTGCCATCCGCCCGTATTGGGACAGGTCATCTCAGCCGTAATGGCGTTGCCGTCCAAATCAAAATGGAAAGTGCCGCCCTGGCCGCTGCTGGCCACCCGGGCATCCAGATTATAGGTTCCGCTTTGAGTCACATTGATCGTGTACTGAAGCCATTGGCCCGGGCTGGTATAGTCCACATCGTAGCCGCCGCCCGTATCACCGCAGGCCTCCTCACTCATAGCGTCGCCTGTGCGGTACTGTCCGCTAACGTTGTTAGTGGGTAATGAGTTGTAAGCAAAACCCTCGCCGGGCTCTACCGGATCGTTGGTGTCGTTATAGGTGTCAAAATTTTCCGCCTGGATGGTTCCGGGAACGGTGGCCGCCGTACCGCCATAAGGCGAAGTACCGTTATCCGTAAGCTTGTAAACACGCACATAGTCCACCAGCATCTGCTGTGGAAACGAAACGCCCGCGGGGCTTCCCGAAGGGCCGCCGATCGCCAGGTTCAAAAGCATAAAGAAAGGATGGTTAAAAACATAAGTACCGCCGCCCGGAATAGAGCCGGGAGTCAGGGTCTGTTCAATCGTGCCGTCGATGAAGAATTGGATCTGATTGGGACTCCATTGCACGCCGTAAGTATGAAACCCGCTGTTAACCGTTCCACTGGGCAGCGAATAGTTGTTTCCCACTCCCGCTCCGCCGTTGTAATCACCGCCGCCCACCGGGCCGTGTACATGTTCCCCGATAACGGTGTTGGACCAGGGCAGTCCATCTTCCAGCATGTCAATTTCACCGCAGGCCGGCCAGCCGACGGATCCAATATTTTGCCCCAGCATCCACCAGGCCGGCCAAATGCCGGAGCCGCCCGAAGGAAGCTGAATGGAAGCTTCGATCATGCCGTAAGCCTGGTCAAAGACCCCCTGGGTCTTCATGCGGGCTGAAGTGTAATTGCCCCCGCTGTCCAAAGCCTGAATGACCAGATGTCCGCTTCCGTCCATATAAGCGTTCGCTGTGGTGTTGGTATAAGTTTCTAATTCCCCGTTTCCCCAGCCGCCGCCGCCCGTGTCATAAGTCCAATGGGTTGGGTCGGGGGCGGAACCGGTAGCGCCATTGAATTCATCATTCCACACCATGGTCCATTGGGGGTCTGCCAGGGCGGGTTGAACCGATAACGATAACAACGGGGAAAATAAAAAAAAGAGAAAGAGGCTCTTTAAAGAGTTTGATTTTTTCCGGATTTCAATTCTCATGAGCCGTCCCGCTAAAATTGTTTTGGCCGGCCCCGCGAGGACGGCCCTTAACAGTTTTAGTTTATCGGGTATTGGAGTTTAGGCCATGTACAGGACTGACGAATGAATAGAGGATTTTGACGGCCTCAAGAAGAATACGGCTGAGATTCAGTTTTTTCCGACCGGGCTTGGGAAGCGGTCAGGGCCTTGAGGTCTGACCGGCTGTAAAGAGTGCGAATGATAGGGTTTTTTTGGCATATCCATTCATTGAAGGGGGATACCCTGAAATCCTTGGGCGAAAGTCCATAAACTTTCTTGAAGCTCTTGGAAAGATGGAAAGAATCGTAGAACCCGGTCTGGGCCGCGACTTCCTTAAGACTTTGGTTGGAGCGGCGCAAGAGATTAGCGGCCCTGTCCAGCCGAAGCATTTTGACGTATTCCAGAGGACCCAGATGGAGCGTCTTTTGGAAAAGACGGCACAAATTTTCCGGCGAGGAATGCACCAACCGGGATAATTCGGTCAGGGTCAATTTCCCCGTCGGATCTTTTTCGTTGTGATTTGTGATGAATTCGATTGTTCTTTCGACCAATTCGGGAAATTGGGATGGCAGCAGGGCTTTGACTTCTATCTTTCCGGAAAAATAACTACTCAACATCAACTCCAGTGTGGAGCTCATCAAATCGTTTATTTTTTTTCCTTTCAACTCATCCAACCTCAAGAAATAACCGAACAGGGGCCTGAGTACATCATTCGGCGGCATGTGCCGGAACAGGGGGATTCCCTGCGGAGGGATCTTAAATCCATTCGTCTTGGGGATCTCAAATTGAATATAGGCGTGAACCGTCCGGCCCCGTTTGGACCATTCGTAATAATCCCTGACCCCGGGATAACGGAAGAGAATCGTTCCTTCTTTACCCTGGATCATCGTCCGGCCAAAGGTCGCGTGGACCTCGCCCTCCATGATCCATATCAATTCGTAATTATTGGCTAACCGGGGTCCGTAAGTCGCGCCCGGAGGGTCGGCCGTAACGCCGGTGACGAGGACCTTGAGGCTTGGTACTTTTGTTTTCAAGACCGCTCCCGGGAGATGGTTTTAACTATATTCCTCCCAAACTTCTTTTTTGGAAAGAGACGAATAAGCCATCGGTTGGACTCCCCTAGTCCACTTGTCCAATGCGGGTCCCCCTGCGCCGAGCCCACCAGGCGAGGTGCGAGCTTTGGGTGTACCCAATTGATTTATAAATAATTAGGTACCCGTCGTGAACAGGGTTGATCCTTTTTTTCGAAGCCTTTCTTACAGAGCCCGCATTTATCCTTTTGGAGCGACGGTCAGAAACCGGCCGGCGCGGTTGCGGCCGTCATGTTTGGCCTGGTAAAGGCTTTCATCCGCCAGCTTGTAAATTTGCTGGGCCGTGACCGATCCCTTTCGATAGCTGGCGACTCCAAGACTAACGGTGATCCCTCGCTTGTCACGGACCATCGCGGGGACGGGCGGGACGCCTTCCCTCACGGCTTTTAATAAACGCCGGACAACCACCGAAATGTTATCGGGCGGTGTTTCGGGCAATAACACTGCGAATTCCTCGCCGCCCACCCGCGCCACAAAGTCCATGGTCCGGACATTATCCTTTAACAGCTTGGCCAGCCACTTGAGGATCGCATCGCCCGCGTCATGGCCGTAGGTATCGTTGACACTTTTGAAAAAATCAGCGTCCGCGAGGATCAGGGTGAAGGACCGTCGGTAACGCTGACAGCGTTTAATTTCACTGCTTAAGGTCTCGTCGAAAGCCCGGCGGTTATGCGCGCCCGTCAAAGCATCAATGGTGGCCATTTTTTCCATTTCGGTATGGGTGTTCAGGGATTGGATCGCCAGCCCCACCTGGGTGGCGTAGTTCGTGAGCATGGACACATCTGCGCGGGAAATAAAACGGTAAGTGCTGAGATTGTCCACCGCCAGGGCGCCGATGATTCGGCCTTTCCCTACCTGGATGGGAACCATCGCGTTGTTCAGGACCGGAACCCGGTACTGATGCTGTTTGGGGACGCGCTTTTCAATGTTATTGGTCAGAAAATATTTTTTCCGGCCCAGGATGATGGTTTTAAAAAAGTTGTGCGCTTGGGAGCCGTAAAGCGGCAGCCGGTCTTTGTTCTTTTCAAAGCGCCCTTTTTTATCAATCCCCAGGGCTAACTTGATGTAACGGTCGCCGGGTTCCAAAAGAAAAATACCGCAGCGCTTAAAACCCAATCCTTTGGTGACGGAAGAAAGGATCAATTTGAACAGATTTTCCTGACTCAAACCCCGGCGAAGGGCCTCCACGACCTGCTGAAACATGAGGATTTCCTGCTTTAAAACCTTCTCCCGTTTAACGCTTTTTTCCAATTTGAGCAGTCGGGTTTTACTGATAAAGGCCATTCATTCTCTCGCTTCAAGACATTAAGTTCAGCCACAGTATAAATGTCTCAAGGGACCCGCGACAGAAAATAGACAATCACAAAGCGACTGCCCCGCCATTGAACGGTTTTAGTCCAACTTTAAAAGGTGCTCGCCTTTTAAAAACCGGTTCACCAGCTCTTCGACCATCGTTTTATCCTTATGGGTCAAAATCAAAGAATTGCCCTCGGAGGCCAGGGAAACAATTTCTTCGGTCATCTGATCCCGCACTTCCGTATCCCGAACCTTTTGATCGGGGCTGAGCTTTTGTAAGTGATCAAACCATTTTTCATAGAGTTGGAGGCCGTCCTTCGCGAGCATATCTCCCGCGAAACGACTGATGCCTTTATTTCTGTCGGACATACCCATTTTTTTCCTCTCGGTTGACGGCTTTCGAACCGGGCTGGTCTTGTAAAAAAGGGTCAGGCTTCCCATACCGCTTCGGATAGCCTGACCCCTATTACTATTTTTTACGAAAAACTATTTCACACTTCGAGACGATGATAACCGTTTACTTCCGTTCCAGAACCATCGCTCCGCCCAGACCGCCGCCGATGCACATGGAGATAACGCCCAGATCCACATTACGGCACGCCATTTCGCGAAGGCCGGTCAAAATGAGACGGGCGCCGGTCATGCCGACCGGATGGCCCAGGGCGATCGCCCCGCCGTTGACGTTGAGAATTTCACGGTTCATCTTCAAAACCCGGTCGTCCGCCAAAACCTGGGCGGCGAAGGCTTCGTTGATTTCGATGAGCTTCATGTCTTTTAATTCCAGCCCGGCTTTTTTGAGCGCCTTGGGAATGGCGTGGGCGGGACCGATGCCCATACGTTCCGGTTCCACACCCGAAAAGGCGTAAGAGCGGATATAACCCAGGGGCTTATAACCCAAAGCGTCGGCCTTTTCTTTGGACATCACCAAAAGAACCGCCGCGCCGTCGTTAATCCCGCAGGCGTTACCCGGAGTAACCGTGCCGTTCTCTTTAAAAATCGTCGGATAGGAAGCCAAAGTCTGCTCGTTCAGCATCGCGTTGATGCCCTCATCCTGGTTCACGGGTTCGGTGGCGACCACTTTTCCCATCACCTTCTTTTGCACCATGACGGGCACAATTTCATCTTTAAATTTATTTTCACGCTGGGCTTTAAAAGCCTTCTTGTGGCTTTGAACCGCGTACTCATCCTGCTCTTTGCGGGAAATTTTAAATTCATCCGCCAGATTTTCGGCGGTCTGGCCCATCACCAAATGACACACAGGGTCGGTTAAGCCTTCCATCAGGCTGTCGATCATTTTGGAATCGCGCATGCGCTTGCCGAAACGGAGGTCCCGGCTGACGTAAGGCGCCTGGCTCATCGATTCGGTGCCGCCCGCCAATTGCAAATCCGCGTCGCCGCAAATAATGTTCTGGTAAGCGTTCACCACTGCCTGCATGCCCGACGAACAGTTGCGCTGGACCGTATAGGCCGTGGCTTCTTTGGGAATGCCGGCTAATAGGGCGGCCACCCGGGCCACGTTCGGGGCGTCGGAAAACTGGCCCACGCAGCCCAGAATGACTTCATCCACTTCGGAGGGTTTGAGGTTATTACGCTTCACCAGTTCGCGAATAACGGTTGCCGCCATCTCTTGAGACGTAACGTCTTTTAAGGCGCCGCCCAGATTACCAATGGGTGTTCTGCCGCCATCCACAATGACCACTTCTTTCATAAAAGCCTCCCGTGATTACTTTTCGATCTTTTGCTTTTCTTCTTCCACTAAAAGACGCCGGAGCATCTTCCCCACCATGTTTTTCGGCAGCGCGGTGCGGAACTCCACTTCTTTGGGCACCTTATACTTCGCCAGGCGCGATTTACAAAAATCGATAATTTCCTCGGGTGTCGCGGTTTGACCCGGCTTGAGAACAATATAAGCTTTGATTTTATCCACCAGCACCTTGTCCGGCACGCCCGCCGCCACGCAATCCAAAACCTTTTCATTTTGGAACAAGACTTCTTCCACGTCGCGGGGATAAACATTCTCGCCGCCGACTTTGACCATGTCCTTCTTGCGGTCCACAATGGCGAAAAACCCGTCCTCATCCATATACCCAATGTCGCCGGTGTAAAGCCAGCCGTCCTTCAGGACATTGTCGGTTTCTTCCTTGTGGTTCCAATAACCCTGCATCACCTGCGGGCCTTTAATGACCAGCTCGCCGATTTCCTTCACCGCCATTTCTTTAGTACCCGTCTCCACATCCATAATCTTGGAATCCGTGCCCACAAAGGGAAGGCCTATCATGCCCATTTTGCGTTTGCCGTAAACCGGGTTGCAGTGGGTGACGGGCGACGCCTCGGTCAAGCCGTAGCCCTCCACCAGCTTGCCGCCGGTAAGTTCCTCGAACTTCTTTTGGACTTCCTGATGAAGGGGTCCCGCACCGGAGATGCAGGCCTTAATGCTTCGAACGTCATACTTTTGCACCAGCGGATAATTATTGATGGCCACATAAATGGCCTGGACCCCTGGAAAAATGGAGACTTTGTATTTATCCACCGCTTTTAAAACCTGAACCACTTCGAATTTGGGGATGAGCACCATGGAAGCGGCCATCAACACCGCCCAGTTCATGCCGGCAGTCATGCCATAGCTGTGGAAAATGGGAATGGCCATCATAAAAACCTCGGTTCCCATATCCAGCCGGGGAAGCCAAAGTTTGCATTGATAGGCGTTCGCCACCAGATTGCGGTGCGTCATGATGACGCCCTTGGCCACACCCGTGGTGCCGCCGGTGTATTGAAGGAGCGCGGTTTTATCCAGATCGAGGGAAACTTGGACCGGTGCCGGCGACGCCTCATTTAGTTCTTCCACAAAACTGTGGTAGAGGGGTTCCTGGGGCCAGTCGACCCAGCTTTTTTCTTTCTTGGCTTTGAGAACGTAAAGCCACTTGAGGGGAATGGGGAAATAATCGTTCACCCGCGTCACCCAGACTTTTTTCAACTGACATTCCGCCGCGACCTGTTTCAAAATCGGCACAAAACGGTCGAGAGAAATAACATATTGGGCGCCCGAATCTTTAAGCTGATGGGCCGTTTCCCGGACCGAATAGAGGGGGTTGAGCTGGGTTAAAATGGCGCCGATGCGTAAAACCGCGTAATAAGCGATGACCGCCGCGGGACAATTGGGCAGGTAAAGGGCCGCCCGGTCGCCGGGCTTGATGCCTTCTTCGATCAAAAGATTGGCGAATTGATTGACCTTGTCATTCAGTTCGGCGTAATTCATGCGGGTTCCAAAATAATAAAGAACAGGGTTATTGGGGAATTTTTTGGCCCTATCGGCCAATATTTCGGAGAGGGTTTGCTGCGGATATTCGAGAGTTTTGGGCACTCCCTGGTCGTAAAACGCCAGCCAAGGCCTGTCTTTCATAAACCCTCCCTAAACTGTGAATGAGAGCAAGCGTCTGATTAAGTGTAAGCTCACCCTCCCCGAGTGTCAAACCACAATAGGTTTTAGTTTCAAAAGTTAGATAGAAAACTGAAGGAGATTAGACTTAAACTAATAACAGATGAGTCGATAATCATTTCGGATCCAGATAACCTTTTCACCGCGAGCAATCCTTGACCCCAACCCTGATTCGCATTCTCACGCACGAGTTCAGCCAAACCCTCGTCCAATGCCGTCTCTCCCATATTTCCCAATCGTCGAATGAAACGGTGGAACTGAGTTTTTATCATCCCGAGCGTTCCCACAGCCATCTGGTGGTCTCTCTTTTACCTTCCAACCCGATCATTTTTTCCAGCTCGGAAAAAGCCCCGGCCCTGCCCAAGCCCCCCAACTTTTGCCGTTCCCTGCGCAAACATTTGGAATACGCCCAGGTGATGTCGGTGAAGTCTGAGCCGGGAAGCCGGATTATTCATTTCGCGTTCAAAACCTCCGAAGGGATCTTCACTCTGGTCTTTGAGGGCATTCCCAAATACCCCAACTTTATTTTACTCGATCACCAGCGGCAAATTATCAGCGCCCTCCGATATAAGAACGAGGTGGAACGGCCGGTTTTGCCCCAAAGCCTTTACGCTCCCCTGCCCCAGCCGGCCAAACCCAATTTATGGAATCTGGACGCGCCGGAGTTGGAACGTCTATGGCAAACCGCCGGTTATCCCGCTTTGGGTGCGTGGCTTAAAAATGAGTTTTTGGGAACAGATGTGGAACTCAACAGCTATCTGGAAAGTTTCGGAAAAGACGCCCCGGCCGAATGGGTCAAGACGAAAACGGATATCGAACAGGGCCGCTTAAAACACTTTACGTTACTGCCGGGCCCGCCGCCCGCGCTCAAAATCTTCCCCCATCACAATAACCATCAGGAACACGCCAAGTTTTTCACCACCGCCAACGAGGCGTTGGAACATTGGTTCATGCTGGAAATCCGCAATCACCACCGCCAAAACGAGAAAATACTACTCGAACATAACATCAAGAAGGCGGTTAAACATGAAAAACGCATTTTGGAAAAGCTGAAAAAGGACCGCACCGAGGCCCTCCGGTCCGACCAGTATCAGCATTGGGGCGAGCTGGTCATGGCCCAACTACATAAAATCAAATTTCACCAGACGCAGATCGATTTGGAGGATGTGGTTCGCGGCGGGCCCGATGCCATCTCCATTCCCCTGGATCCCAGCGTTACCCCGCTTCAAAACGCCCAGCGTTTCTTCAAAAAAGCCCAAAAAGGCTCGAGGGGTCTGGAGATGGTGGACAAGCGGGAAAAAGAAATTCAACAGAGACTGGAAGAACTCAAATCCGCCCAGCGGAGCCTGCCTTCGCTTCAAACCCGGGAAGAAATTAAAAAAGCCTTACAGCAGCTCTTTCCGGTCAAAAAAGAACCGGTAAAACCTAAAAAGGCCAAAGAGGAAAAAGTTCCGACTCCCAATATTTTAAGAAACAAGATCAGCAAACAATTCGAGCTTTGCGTCGGCACTTCGGCGGCGGCCAATGAATATGTGACCTTCCAACTGGCCCAGCCCGAGGATTTGTGGTTTCACGTCAGGGATTTGCCCGGCGCCCATGTGGTTTTACGCCGTCTTCAAAGGGACAACGTGATTACGGACGATTTGATCCTGCTGGCCGCCAAAGAAGCCGCCCTGCACAGCAAAGCCA
>Ga0206829_10201_pt1 | contig 20352 bp, 17 predicted proteins | sample Alteio_BWOrgCont_75_FD_152862 | JGI IMG/M metagenome (GOLD analysis project Ga0206829, IMG submission 152862) | Enriched cells from forest soil in Barre Woods Harvard Forest LTER site, Petersham, Massachusetts, United States -... | ecosystem: Environmental > Terrestrial > Soil > Temperate forest >... | reverse complement strand
GCCGGAGCCTTTACTCTTAGCACCACGGTCAACGGCAGGCTCGAGAGCAAGCTGCCCTTCGCCGTGCCGCATCGGCAATTCTATCTCTCTGAGTCCATCGAGAAACGGCTTGGAGATACCGTCGATCACAGACAACTTGACCCAGCGATTGATAAACCGCCCTTGCCTGTTTCTGAGCAGGCTGACCACCCTTGGCTTATCCGGCTCGGAGTGAGGCAAGAGACCCATTTGAACCAGGACCTGAAAACCGTTACAGATTCCCAGCAGCAAGTTGTCTTTCTCGACAAACGAATGGAGCACCTGATTCAACCTTTGGCGCAACTTCACAGCCAAAACTTTGCCGGAGGCGATCTCGTCGCCGTATGAGAATCCACCCGGAAATACGCAAAGCTGGCATTCGAGCAACTTGCCGGTGTGATCGAGAATGTTTGAAACGTGGATTCGGCTTGCATCGAAGCCGGCTTGCGTCAGAGCCCATTCGGTCTCGAAGTCGCAGTTTATTCCGTCTCCACAAATAACAAACGCTTTGGGTGTTGCCACGTCAAGGTCCTCAATCGAAAGGTAAAGGCGATCTCCAGGCTGATTCTAGCTCGGCGGCGGAAAGATCCAACACCGTAGTCGGTACTGCATCAGGGGTGGGGGAATGGTCGATGACAAGCCGTGGCTTCTCGGTTACCACACCAATTTCTACGCAGTCCGCATCAGCATAGAGTGATTGAAACTGTTTCTTGCGGTCGACCGGAACGGAAACGATGATTCGCGACGGACCTTCGCCGAATAGAACGGTATCGAGTCTGTACAGCAATCGCTGAGACGTCGGCGGAGCGACGTATTTCTCGGAGTGTTCACGGGCAGATGCCACCACTTTGTCGAGGTTGATGTAAGCGCCCAGAGTGCCGCCGACAATACATTCACTGAGCGCCACCGCCAATCCCCCTTCGGAAAGATCGTGGGCTGAGTGCACAAATCCGGAGTTGATGGAACGGTGCAAACGCCTGTACAACTCTTTCGCTTTCGGCAAATCGATCACCGGCACGATCGGCGACTGCCAACCGACAATCTCTTCATAATGACTGGCAGCCAGCCCGGGAATACCGGCGCTCAACAAGTAGATCACGTCGCCGGCGCCCTTGAACTCCATCGAGAGACACGACTCGATGTCGTGCACCCTGCCGATGGCGGAGACGAGCAGCGTCGGCGGAATCGACAGACGGAGAACGCCGTCGTCGAAGTCGTTCTTCATGCTGTCTTTGCCCGAGATCAAAGGAGCCTCGAAGGCAATTACAGCGTCGTATAAGCCCTGGCACGCTCTCACCAGATGAGCGAGCATCGCCTTGCCCCGCGGATTTTCCTGAGTCAGGACCGGATCAGGCCAACAGAAATGATCGAGCAGTGAGATAGATGCGGGATCAGCGCCGACGCAAACGGCGTTGCGTATGGCTTCGTCGACGGCGCACTGGGCCATGAGATAACAGTCGTGGGCAGCCAATTTCGGATTGAGTCCGTTCGAAACAGCCAGCCCGGAGGTTTCGCCGTAGAGCGGAAGAAGCACGGCAGCGTCGCACGGCGCCCCTTGCTTGGGACCCATTAACGGCTTCACCACGCTCTGTCCCTGGACTTCGTGATCGTACTGCCGAATCACCTGCTCGCGACTACATATATTAGGATGGGAAAGTAGGTTGAGCAGAACTTTGGCGAGATCAGCCGGCGGACTGCCGGTGTTCATCGTTATCTGGGATGGGCGCCACTCTGACTCGAGTTCGAGGGTGGGGACGCCATCGTGCAAGAACTTCAGATCGAGAAGAGCTACAGGCTTCCCTCCTCTTTTCACCTCGAAGTACCCTTTATCGTGGAACGTACCGATGTCGGAAACTTCCACGGAGTGTTTTTGGGCCAGAAGTTTGAGTTCATCAAAGCGCCGCGTCGAGATCGTCATGCGTTCCTGAGATTCGGAAACGGTTATCTCCCAATCTGCTAAGCCGGGGTATTTGGTCGGCACACTATCCAGTTCGATCGTGGCACCGCCGGTGATTGTAGCCATCTCACCCACCGAAGATGACAGCCCCCCGGCGCCGTTATCGGTGATACCGGTAATGAGCCCGGCGTCTCTGGCTTCAATAACGAAATCCAGCAGTCGCTTCTGCGTGAATGGGTCACCTATCTGCACCGCAGAAACCGGTGATCGGGTGTTAAGCGACTCCGAGGAGAAGGTAGCTCCGTGGATGCCGTCTTTGCCCACGCGGCCGCCGGCCATGACGATGGTGTCACCGGAAACGGTGTGCTTCTTGTATGCGCATACGCCGTTGACGTCCAGCGGCAACAACCCGCCTGTGCCACAAAATACCAGCGGCTTGGCCCGATAGCCGGGATCGAAGAAGATGGCGCCGTTGACCGTCGGTATGCCGCTCTTGTTGCCACCATCCTCAACCCCTTTGCGGACACCGTCCAGAATCGCTTTAGGCGGAAGCATGGTGGGACGGAACGGCAGATCGGCGGACGGATAGGCAAAGCAGAACACGTCTGTGTTAAAGAGAGGACGGGCACCGAGACCGGTGCCGAGAACGTCGCGATTGACGCCGAGGATTCCTGTCAAAGCACCGCCGTACGGTTCCAGAGCTGAGGGCGAGTTGTGAGTTTCCACCTTGAAACAAACAGCCCATTTGTCATCCCACTGAACCACTCCGGAGTTGTCCTCGAACACTGAAAGCAAATCCGGTCTTTGCTTGCTGAGAGTTTTGGTGGCAGCTTGAATATAGGTTTTGTACAAGCTCTTGATCGATACGGTTTGCCGTCCGTGCGGCAGAGCCAAATCAGTATGCGAAATTTTGGCGTTGAAAATCTTGTGCTTGCAATGTTCGGACCAAGTTTGAGCAATAACTTCCAGCTCGACATCCGTAGGCATGTCGGGCATGTTGGCGCTGCTCCGCTGCTTCTTCGTGGACGGCTCCAGATAGTGCTGCCGAATGGCGCGCATCTCTTCTTTGGTCAAAGCCAGCAAGCGCTGCCGGCTCAACTCTTCCAGGGCCGTGTCGCTGAGATCCAAATTGATGGTTTTGGCCGGCTCGCATTCGAGCAGCCTGACATTAGGGAAATTGAGCAGCTCACCGCGCCTGGTATCGTGGAGATCGTGAGTCTCCAGATGATCGGTTACCGGGTGGTACAAACGATATCTGGCGTAAAGCTCCAGCGCCTCCGCCGTTTCAAATGAGGGAGCGCTCTGAACCTCACCGCTCCCACTAGCTTGTTGCTTCTTCCCCCTCTTAGAGACGGTCTCGGTATTCTCGCCGCTACCGGACTCTTTGAAGAGATAGCCGCTACCTGAAGCGGCCAGCACACCGGGGCAACCTTTTAGAGCCAATGCTTCCACTACCGTGCGCGCCAGATTGTCGGTTACTCCGGGCAGAAATTGACGCTCCGCAAACCATCGATACCCTTGATCTTGCCAGGTGCGCAACCACGCCATACGTTCGTCGGCCGTGGCATGCCACAGCTCCTCTCGCAGCGGATCGGTAAGGACATCGTTCAGGGCGTCGACCAGGTGAGGGCGCCCTACTGTTTCTTCGAAGGCAATCCAATATAGAGGAAAACTGCAGAGCGCCTTGCTTTCCGCACCGGCTAATTGATTGCGGGGCACCACGGCAATACACACAACCTGAAGCAGGTCGAACGATGGCGCCCGAGCAGCTAATTGTGATTCCGCAGCATGAGTCATGATCGAACTTGCTCCCCTAAAATTGATGCTAATCCGACACTGGCGATACGTTGCAAGACCTCTGGGAAAAGCACGTGCTCCAGAGCCAGCCCGCGACTTTTAAAACTTTCGAGCGTATCGTTCGCCTGACGCGGAAATTTGCGTTGGGCTAGGATCGGACCGTGATCGACCTCTTCGTCCACCAGGTGAATCGTAATTCCGGACTCTTGGACGCCGGCGGTGAAGGCATCGGCATAAGCGTCTTTACCCGGGAATGCAGGAAGAAACGATGGATGAATGTTGATTATTTTGAACAGTCCGGCAGAGTCTTTAAAATGCCCGAGGAAGTACGGTGAAAGCACTCGCATATAACCGGCAAGGACGATGAAATCGATCACATGCGTCTGCAGCTCAGCGACAACCCGCTCTTCATGCTCTTTACGAGTAACACCGGCGCTCTCTATGGTGACGGTTTTGATGCCGTGCTCACGGGCGATATCCAGCGCTTTGACCTCAGGCTTGTTGGAGATCACCACCTCCACTGTGGCATCCAGCGCCCCATTTCGGATCGCTTTGAGGATAGCTTCTAGATTCGATCCGCGCCCTGAAACGAGCACGGCTAGCTTGAGAGGCATTTTTCCGCGGCTCCTCCGGCGATGTCTTTACGGTAATCCATGTCTGAAAACTGAATGCGTTCAATCGATTCGTACGCTTGTTTGCGCGCCATCCCCAGATCCGGTGCAACAGCTGTGACCGCCAACACCCTGCCACCGTTGGTGAGCAGTTTAGTGCCGTCAAGCTTGGTGCCTGCGTGAAAAACGAAACTGTCTTTCGGCATGGTGCCTAAGACGATCGACTCACCCTTTGAAGACTTCTCCGGATAATCTTTTGCAGCAGCAACAACGCAGCAGCTCGCCTTGTCTTCCCATTTTACTTCCACTGAATCGAGCGTCCCTTCAGTGCATGCCCAGAGAATCTCAAACAGGTCGCTGGCTAAAAGCGGCAGCAATGCTTGAGTCTCCGGATCGCCGAATCGGGCGTTGAACTCGAGCACGAACGGGTCACCTTGAGGCGTAACCATCATTCCAGCGTAGACGATGCCGCAATAGTTGAGGGCACCTCGCGCCAATGCCCGCTCGAACGGTTCCACGACCAACTCCTCAATATCAAGGGCGCAACGGTCGTACAGTTCCACAGGGGCAAAAACACCCATGCCTCCTGTATTCGGACCGCGGTCGCCGTCGAACCGGCGTTTGTGGTCCTGGCTGGCCGGCATCCTTACTAACCGTTTTCCATCGCAAAAGAAAAGAAGCGACATCTCTTCGCCGGAGAGACGCTCCTCCAACAACACTGTGGCACCAGCGTCGCCGAAAGCGCGCATTTCAAAGATGGTGCCAAGCGCTTGTTTCACTTCCAGGACCGAATCACAAACGAACACACCCTTACCCAGCGCCAATCCGTCCACCTTTACCACATTGGCCCAGCTGTTCTCTTCAGCCAATTTCAGCCCGTCGGATAGGTTATCGGCTACGCAGTAGCGCGCAGTCGGGATACCGTGGTCTTGCATAAACTGCTTGGCGTATGACTTGCTCCACTCGATCCGCGCCCCGGATTTGGTGGGACCGAAAACTCGAACTCCGCGTTCCTGGAGAAAATCAACCACTCCGTCGGCTAGCGGATTGTCCGGTCCGACGACCACGAGATCGATCTTTTCGTCGCGGCAGATTCCGGCCAGCTTCTCGAAGTCAGACACCGCCGCATCTACATTCGTGACCTTAGGGCAAGTTTGGGTGCCACCGTTGCCCGGTGCACAGAGTATCTTTTCGACCCTATTGCTTTGTGCTAACTTCCAGCACAATGCGTGCTCTCTGCCGCCGCCACCTATGACCAGAACTTTTGCCGAGCTCTCCGGTAGCATCGCTTATCCTCTATGTCCGCTGACTTTGCTCGAGAAGACCAGGTACGGAGCGGCGAGCCCGCTGCAACTCTTCCGGCAGGATATCAGCGAGTTCATCCAGCGTGGGATGATCGCCAAAAACTTCCACACCGGTTAGATGGTTCGCCAGAGCGCCGTACAGCTTATCGATCAATCCTTTGAAAGGAAGTGGTAGCGGATCCGGTGCTGCCTTCAACTCATCGCGCGCGATCTGTTTCCACGAGCGGGAGTTGTCTTGGTCTGCCATGCTCTGAGCTTTTTTGAGAGCACTCTCCCAAGTCGAGCCTCTGTATACCTGCCTGATGATCTCTTTGGAGAGCTGCGTACCTTTATACAAAAGGCGAAGCTCGTCCGGCCCTATGCTGTCGGCGAGCAGCATCTTGGTAGGTTGTGCCACCATTTCCAGTTTGCCGTCCCACAGTTCAATACCTTTATCGGCGAAGATGACGTGCAAAGCCAGCGCTGTTTGCAGCGCCAGCTCCACCAGAGATTCAAACTGCTCTCCCGCCAGTCCGGACAAAACAACCGCTTCCTGCCAGGAAAGTAAGCGATCCTTCGCCTCGAGCTTGGAGTAGAATTCCAGAACTGGATGGCTGAAAAACGCCTCGCCGGACGGAATCTCAACACCCAACTCCTGGGCATAGGCTGGATTTTTCTTTAGCCGCTCAGCCAGCGAACTGCCACCGGGCATGCCGAAACGAAAAACGATTTCGAGTGGAATAAATCGCGCATGACCTTTGTCGGAAGTTGGTGCCACTCCGGCAGAGGGATATACATATAAGGAATGGTTGTGAACTTTGTGTAGGGTGGGACGGACGACCTCCGCTTCCACGACCTCCATATATACCTTGTCGCTCTTGCCGTTCAGGTCAGCCAGGTTCGACACCTTGTCCGACTTTTGCATGAGAGCGATGAAGTGAGTCGGTGCGCCCCACTTCTTCAATCCGCTTTCGCCGCCGTAGATTTGATGCTTGAAGCGAGCTTGCAACCACTCTCGATCGAACTTTGCCAGATGAGCCGATTTGGGAAGCGACTGCCAGAACTCCGGCTCGCTCAGTTTGGCAAACAGATGAGCACCAATTACGGCGAGCGCTTTACCTTTATTGGCGATGGTGTCGGGCATCTTGCCCCAGTCGAAAACAGAGTAATCATCGGTAAACTCAAACCACAGATGTCCGGTCTTGTTCGGAGCTTTGAGGACTCTTTTGACGGAGCCTTCATATATAAGCTCTGGAGTTTGCATGGCTACGTTCACCTTCAATCCTCAGCAGTTTTTCTTTTTTACAGGGGTCAACTCGCGATCTTTCTCGCGCATATCGCTAAAACCTTTGCCGGCTAAAACACTGGTAGGGTAGGTCCCTGTCAAACAGCCGGTGCATAGAGAAGGCTGCTTCAGTGCGATCTTCAAACCTTCGATACTCTGGAACACGACGCGATCAGCTCCCAGTTCCTCCGCGATCTGAACATCGCTGCGAGAGTTGGCGACAAGTTCTTCCGGGTTGGGAAAGTCGATGCCGTAGTAACAGGGATGCGCGATCTGGGGGCATGATGAAACGAGAATGACTTCGCGGGCACCAGCTTGTCGAACCAGTTTGACAATCTGCTTGGCAGTATTTCCGCGAACGATGCTGTCGTCCACGATCAAGCATCTCTTGCCGGCAAACTCGGAAGCGATCGGAAACAGTTTGCGTCGCACCGCTTCTTGCCGCGACTCCTGTCCATCGAGAATGAACGTGCGGTTGATGTATCGATTTTTGATCAACAGCTCGCGGAACGGCAGACCAAGAGTTTCCGCCAGAGCCACGGCAGAAATGCGACTCGTCTCCGGCACGGGAACCACAATGTCGGCTTCGATCTTCTCTTCGCGAATTCGTTCCGCCAATAGAACGCCAAGACGGAACCGAGCATCGTAGACTGTGATTCCGGTAAGTTCTGACTCTACTCTGGCGAAATACACCCATTCGAACATGCACGGCGCTGGAGAGTTTTCTTTGAGCATCTTCCTTTCGACGGTGCCGTCTCGCCCAACGAATATTCCTTCGCCGGCAGCGACTTCGACCAGGTTCTCATAGCCGAGAAAATCGAGAGCGACCGTTTCGCTGGCGAGAGCGCGAACGTTCTCACCAGCCTCATTTACCTTGGTGCCGAACACCAGTGGGCGGATTCCATGCGGGTCGCGGAAACCGAAAATGTCGCCATTTTTGGTGACACATACAACCGAGTAGCTTCCCACAAGAAGATCCATGCACTGTCGAATTGAGGCGAAAATATTTTCCGCGTTCAGCTCTTTGTTTTCCAGACCTTTGCCGAGGATGCGCAAAATAAGATCTGAGTCGGATTGGAGTTTGAGTTCAGGAAACTGCTCTTGCTTGAGAGCGTAAAAATTGACGATATTTCCGTTGTGCCCGAGACCGATTCCCAGTTGATAGTCAAGAAACGGCTGGAGCAGATTAGGATCGTCGCGACCGATGGTGGCATATCGCGAATGCCCGACCGCGGCAGTTCCTTTAAGATTCTTGAACGTCCTCTCCGAGAATACGTTCTCTACCAGACCGCTTCCTTTCTGGAGATGGAAGCCGCCCGTACGCTTGTCGTCGACCGAAACAATGCCGGCGCCATCCTGTCCGCGGTGCTGCAAGTTCGCCAGCCCGACAAATACTTCAAAGGCGGAATCCACTGTTCCGGATACAGCTATCAGCCCACACATTTCAAGTGACCTGCGTTGTGTCTGACAGCTCTAAGATTACGTGATATTGGCTCGCAATGTGCAAAAACTCACCAATTCTAAAGGTTGCTACTGGCAGCCATTCGGGCCAGAATAGCCTGAAACCCAGAGCCCACCTGGACAATGCCCAAAACAACAAACAGGCTGATATTGTGAATCAATGGAAAGAACTTGATGAACTCAGGTCCGCCGCTGAAGCGGGCAGCGTTTCAGCGCAGCTCGAGCTAGCGTTTGCATATATGAAAGGCGACCGCACCGGGCAGAACTTTGTTGCGGCCGCTCAATGGTACGAGCGGGCGGCGCTTGCCGGAGACGCCACGGCGCAGCACAACCTTGCTTGCATGTGTCTCAACGGGCACGGTGTTGGGAAAGATGGAGGGCAAGCCGCTCACTGGTTCGAGCAGGCAGCGTTGCAACAAGACATCGACTCCCAATTCAACCTGGGAATGATTTACGAACAGGGCACCGGCGTTGCCGCCGATGAGGTCAAGGCGACCGAATGGTTCCTTCTGGCGGCAGAAAATGGGTCTGCCCGAGCTCAATATGAAATGGGTTGCCGGTACCAGAACGGGCGAGGGGTGGAGAGATCGCTCGAACGCGCCCGACACTGGCTTGAACAAGCAGCCGGGCAAGGGGTTGCACGCGCCCGCAATCAGCTTCTCGATCTGTCTTGACAGAGAAATAGTGTATGCTGTTGCACTTAGACGTATCACTGGAGATGCGGTGATGGATTCTCAACAAGTTGAGCGGATCGCTCATGCACTAGAACAGATTGTCGAAAAACTCGGCTCCATCGAATCGAAGATCGAAGAGCTGACGTTTGAAGTGCAGGCGCACGGCACTATGATCTGCGACGCCATCTCGCCGACCATCGAAGAGTGCGACAACTAGCCGCAAATTCTCAATAAAAGAAACGTTGGCAGTATGAATTGCATACCGACGATCCATGAACAAGTCGCAACTAAGTCAGCGACTGGATTAACACCTAGATTTTCGGACCCGCCGATCAGCGGTCGTCGAAATCAAGCTTTGCCCGACACAGTTCCAGCGACTCTTGCAGACGCTTCAGCTCTTGAATCAAAGCGTCCATCGTCTCTCGACCTTTGTCGATTCGCCGAGCTTCAATAAAACCGTGGGCTGTCTCAACCGAACTTTCTGCTCTTTCTAACTGATCTTGAGCCGACTCCAACGTTGCCAGCGCCTGCTTTATCTTGAACTGCTCACTCTTTGCCTGACAATCCTGGCACAGCCCGTACAGATCGAACCGGCTTCGCTTGAACTCGTACCCGCTTCTCTTGGCGAGCACCTGTCCGAATCCTTTTAATAGTTCGTCGACAAACTCGACCGTGTATCCGCAACTCAAACAAATAAGATGATCGTGATCGTGATCGTCGTCATGCGCTTCGTACCGACTTCCATGCTCACCGGAAAGCGACTGGACAACGCCCTCCGCTTTCAGCATAGACAGAGTTCTATATACAGTAGATAGGGAAAGATTCAGGCCGGACTGCTGTACGCGATCGAAGACCTCGCCTGCGGTGAGGTGAATTCCCTGAGGCAGATGCTGAATCAGATCGATGATGAACTTTCGCGCCTGCCCTCTTCGCGGCAGGCTGTCTCCAGTGGAGCCGTCTTCTGCAGCCGTTGGCGTTGACTCGTTTCTCATTAGTGGCAAAGCTCGCATGTCTTATTGAGAATCATTCTACAACCAAGCGGTCCTATTAGTACCACAACAAGACGGTATCTTTCCCTTCAAAAATCGTGCTAGACCTTCAACAATCCCCAATTTTAGTGCTTTACAGCGGCCAGATGAGCAAGAGCTAATTGACAAAGGCTCGCTTGAATCAGTATTCTCTCACCCACCGCTAGTTATTGAGAAACTTTCTCAATAATCAGGTTGGGTCAATTGACTGGCATTACAAATTAGTATCGAGAATTTTGTCTAGGAGAACTGAATATGAAACGTAGGAGCAAGAAAGGCCAGAGCATGGTCGAATATGCGATCGGTATAGGATGCGTTACTGCTGTTTGCATGCTCGTATTGGGCGGACTGGGACATGCGGGCGCCGATATAGTTCGACAGGTGTTGGTAAACATCAACGATCCCGATGACCAGGCGGCTGACCCCGGCACACCGTTCAAAAATATCCAGGCCACCGGCAACCAGGCACCGTGGAATCCACAATAGGCTAAAGCGATCGGGTCAGTCTCCGGGGGAGGAATTCAATCCGGTGGGGTTCCTCCCTCATTTTCGGTCTGGGGTCATTAGTAGTGGTTGGATATGAAAAAACGAGACCGATCCGGCTGTCGCACGGGCAGTCCATGGTCGAGTTCGCTATATCGATACCGTTCCTCTTCTTCTTCCTGGTATCGATCCTCTTCTTCGGCAGATACTTCCTGGTGTCGCAGGTGATGCTGCACGCCGCTCAGGAAGGAGCAAAAATGGCCTCGCGAACTCCCAATCTCAATAATGACACGACCAGAGAGCAAGTTCGCGGATTCACCGTCGGCGGTGCAGGCAGCAATGCCAACTCCATTATCTACGCTTCGCTGGGAGCAGCAAATTTGCTCTCAAACGGAACCGCAGGAAATCTGCCACCAGGGTCAAAAGTGGAGATTTTACCGTTCGACTCAGCCTCTGACAGCGCCAATCTGCCGGCCGGCACCGTGGCAGTTTTAATCACCTATCCATTTCAGCTTCTCGGCAATACATTTGCAGGACCGTCCGCGAGCGTGGCGATTCAATTTCATCCCACCGGCAACGGAGCCCCGTTCCGCTTTCTCAACTTCACGATTTCGCAAGAAGCGGTAGCAGCACAAGAGATATATCAAGCAATCAATTAGGGGGTCACTATGCCAGCGCCGGTGATGACAAGCATTCCGACATCTCTCAACTGGGACAAACAACCTGCTCCGCTCAAGCAACTGGGCAAAAAATCGAACCCTCTGATCTTCATCGCCGGTGCCGCGACAGTAGTTTTATGCATCTCAGGAACGTGGCGGGCGATGCATCAGACAGCGCCGCAGGAATGGATAAAAGTTGTGGGAGCGGCCGATGATGTACCGGCCGGTACAAAATTAGCTTTTGTCTCTCTGCGCTACGTTTCAGTGCCGAAACGCTTCGCCGGCAAAGATATGTCCACATCGTTGTCTGATGTGGCAGGACACATGGCCAAGACATTTATTCCGAAAGGGGAACCGATCAAAGCCGATATGGTGTTTCTCAATCGAAACGGATTCTCCTACAACCTGGAAACGCATGAGCGAGCGATTACGATCGAGCTGCCTGACGATGCTCTCGTCGACCATGAAATTGTCCCGGACGACCGGGTTGATGTTCTGGTTGTTTCGACCAAAGGCGAAAGCAAATACACGAAGACCATTTGTCAAAATGTGAGAGTGCTTCTAAGCGTGCCCAAAGAGCAGATGCAAGCGCGCAAAAGTGGTGGCAACAATAGGATTACCCTGGCAACGACGGCCGATGCCGCAGAAGCACTCACCGAGGCCGCGGAAGTTGGAAAGATAAGATTGGTCCTTCGCAACAAGCTCAGCATCGTTGCTCAGGATTTACCCGGAGCCCAACCTGACGATCTTCTGCCGGCATCAGCGTTCGAGCAACCACCCGCAATTGCTGGTTCGAGCCGGGGAGACAAGCCGGTCTCCATTTCTGTACCGACCGAAGTACAGCCACCACCGGCTCTCAAGCTTATCGCCGATGCCGGACAAAGTTCGGTCGCCCAAGTACTTAAGCCGATCGAGTGGGTCGTCGAGATGATCTCCGGAAACAAGAAGGAGACATGCTCTGTACCAGCTCTCTAGCAGTTTCAACTACAGACGCCACCGAAGAACCGGCTCAATCATGCCGTTCGTCGCCGTGGCGATCGTTGTCATAGTCGGCACCATGGGAATAAGTATCGATCTGCTGCAGGATGTTCAAGCCGCCCAGCAACTGGAGTTTGCCGCACAACAAGCAGCGCTCTACGGAGAATCGTTCGCATTTCAGCCGGACACCACCGGCGTCAACAACACCCAACTTTCTCAGAATGCAGTCGCATCCAATGTCGTGAGCGGCAATTTTAACGGAATCAATACAGCGTTCAGCGGACCGAAGAACTCACTGAGCCCGGTATCACTCGAAGGAGCAGACGTCACATTCTTCCAGAATCCGAACGATAAGACTGAAACCTTCCTCAGCGTAGCAGCAGGCAGGCAGGGGGCGAACGCGCTTAAGCAGTTCTTCTGGACGGCCGGATGGACATCTAGAATCAACACCAATACACCCCAAAACACACGCACGTTTCAACCCAGCGAAGTGGTGCGCGCGCTCGGACAACCGGCAGCTCGAATCGGACCTGGGCCGGAACCGAACTCCACCTATCTGTCCGCCCAGGCGCAGCAACAGCCGCTTATGTCGCGTCCTGCCGCCTTCCCAATCGGTATCAACGGGCAGGACTTCATCGCTCTCATCACTCAAAGTGCCGCGACGCCGGGCGCATTATGCAATTTGGTTATCGTCAATTCGGGGCCGTCGTCACTACCACTTCCAGCCAACAGTTGTGCCGCTGCCTTCACCAATGTTGCCAGCGGTGAAGCCAACGGCAGCTACTACGGTTCCGCAACCGGTGCGAACGCCGTTCAGCAACTAGAGCAGCTGGTCGACTACTTTTCCGCCAGCCCTCCTTCGACGGCCATTGCCCCTGCCGCTGTCGAGCGCGGCAGCAAACTTGCCTTATTCAACACCACCGATTCAAGCTTCCAAACGCAGCTCTCTCAAATAACCACAAAACTCCGGAGCGTTCAGCCGAATAACTACTATGTGGTGCCTGTGTTGAGCAGTTTGACCAACCCCGCTGTTGCCGGATTCGCTCTTTTGCGATTGAAACAGTTCACGGTGCAAGGAACGCAAATTTCGGCCACATTCTTTCTAGCTGATTCAGCCCCGATAAGAAACGCAAGCACCGCCGCCGGCTTTTCTTCTATACCACCCGGTACACAAACCCAACTTCCCGCTCCGACAGCCCCGTTCTTGCCGCGAGCATACGATCCGGCCACCGACACCTTCGCCAAGAGACTGCCGGGAATCGCTCTAGCTCCAGCGCTTTTCCCGCCACCACCACCCACAGCAGTGAGGTAAACGATGTTTCCCATTGTTCAGAACCTGAAGAAAAGCAGCGTCGGCTTCTCCACTCACGAACCGCAAGAGAACGCTCACGGCTCTCCCATCGTAGCGGTCGTCGGCGCTAAAGGCGGCGTAGGAGCCACGACGATCGCAGTCAACCTGGCGGCGGCTATTTCTTCACAAGTAAGTACGACCGTGCTGGACGCGAATTTTCAACAGCCGGATATTGGCAGAATGATCGGTGAGGAACCACCACATTCGGTGCTAGAGCTGATGGCACGGGCAAAGGATTTAGATCGGCATCTCTTGGATGCCTGCATGCAACCGGTAAGTGGTACGGATTTGAACCTAACTCTCCTGTCGCCGCCGCTGGAGGGACAGTCCGCCGTAACGGCGAGCCTGAGCGAGTTGGCGGAATGCCTGAAAGAGATCAGATCGTTCAGGAAGTTTTGGATAGTGGATATGCCAAGACATCTCGACAAGCACTTCGTCACTCTTGTGGATCAGTGCGACCGAATTCTGCTTGTCATGGAAGCGACCGTTATCGGAGTTGCTGCTGCTCAGCGGTGGCTAGCTATCCTCGACGATCTTGGTTATGAGCGAGACAGAGTAGCGTGTGTTTTGAACCGGGCCGGCTCTAAATTCTCTGGTGTCGAGCAGCAGCTCGGCAAGTGCTTCCCCAATAGAGAAATAATTCGGCTCCCCAACGCCTCGAATCTGCTGTGGGAATGCTCCATGCACGGCAAAATCCCGGCTCTCTCTGAACCAAATCATCTTTACTGCAAATCCATTTTCAAGTTGGCGGAACAAGTGCGTCAGTCCATCTCGGTGAGGTAGCATGTCAAATCTTAGAGAGCTGCTTTTCAGAGTCGACGATTCATTCCCCTCCCTCAGCCAACCAGATGGTGGCAAAGGCCGGATGCCCGCGCCCGACAAAAGCACCACTGCCATCCATAAGAAACGCTATCCCTCACCGACACCCAGACTGTCGCTAACTAACGCGCTCATAGGTCAAGACTCCGCCCTTCCTGAGCAGGAAGAGCGGGCGCGAGCGTATCAAACTCTAAAGACAAAAATTCATCAGCGATTGATCGAAAGCATCGACATTCAGGCGCTGATCACACGCGATCTGTCAGAGCCGCTCGAAGAAGCAATCGAGCGAACGGTACATTTGCTTATCCATGAAGAGAAGCTTCCTCTATCGGCCGAAGAGCGCGTCCAAGTAGCCCGCGATGTCTTGTATGAGACGTTGGGTCTCGGTCCGCTGGAACCGTTGCTGTCGGACACAAAAATCAACGACATTCTTGTTAACGGCTTCGAAGATGTCTGGGTCGATCGCAACGGTAAGTTGGAGAGAACAGAGATAAGATTCAAAGACGACAGTCACCTTCTGCATGTCATCAACAGAATCGTCGCGCGCGTCGGTCGACGAATTGACGAGTCTTCTCCCATCGTTGATGCCAGATTACCTGACGGCTCTCGCGTCAATGCAATTATTCCGCCTCTCGCATTGGATGGACCGACTCTCTCGATCCGGCGGTTCCGAGCGGTGCCGTTTACTCCTGACGAGCTGATCTCTCTTGGCACTTTGAATGAAGAGATGGCTGAATTTCTCGGTTTCGCCGTTCAGGCACGCCTGAACATATTGATCTCAGGGGGAACCTCAGCCGGTAAAACAACTCTGTTGAATATGCTTTCAAGCTGCGTCGGTGACGACGAACGCATTGTCACCATAGAGGACACGGCAGAGCTACGCCTGGAGCAGCGGCATGTCGTCAGGCTGGAATCCAGACCATCAAATATTGAAGGGCAGGGTGCCGTGACGCAGCGCGAGCTGGTTAAGAATGCACTACGAATGAGACCGGATCGGATCATCGTAGGAGAAGTGCGTGGTTCGGAAGCGCTCGATATGTTGCAAGCGATGAACACCGGACACGAGGGATCGCTGACTACGGTACATGCGAACTCCGCCAGAGATGCGCTCAGCAGAATTGAAACACTAGTTCTGCTCGCCGGAATCGACTTATCGCAAAGAAGCATACGAGAACAGATCGGCTCAGCCTTTGATCTGATCGTACAGATCAAACGTCTTCCGGACGGCGGCCGCCGCATCGTCAGCATAAGCGAAATCACCGGGGTCGAAGAAGGCGTCATCAGCATGCAAGATCTCTTTCAGTTCAAACAAGAGCGTCTTGATGGAAATAAAAAAGTGATCGGTAGACATACTGGATGCGGATTGAGACCGACTCATGAGGCCAAGTTTCGCGAAGCAGATATCGAGTTGAAACCCCATCTGTTCGAAAGCAGTCCGAACGAGGAGGGTTCGACCCCATCATGAAGATTGCTCTAGTCTCCGCAATACTGGCGGTACCAATCACGGGTGGCATGATCGGCACATGGATGTGGGCGCGTCGACGTGAGCGTGGTGCCATCGCCTCTCGCCTGGAAAAGTTGATCCCGTTGAAGGAAACGCCGGCAGCCGCCAACACCATCCTCCTGAAAAAACAAGAGGACGAAGACACGAGCGGTTCATCGTTCCTTCACGATGGGATCGAGTCACTCAAAACGCTGCTGGCAGAATGTGGACTCGAATCGAATTTGACAATGGCGATCGCTGTTCTAGTGCCGTTGTTGTTGCTGCCTATCATCATTGGCATAACCGCAGGGATCAATCCTGTTATCTGCATCGTCGTCGGATTGATACTTCCGATGGTACCAATCGGTGTGCTCAAGGCGCGCGCGGAAGTGAAACGAACCAAGTTTACCGAGCAACTGCCGGACGCCATCGATCTCATGGTGGCAATTCTGCGCAGCGGTCACAGCGTTTCGCAGTCGGTCGCTGCAGTGGCGCAGGACGTTCCAGCCCCTTGCGGCACCGAGTTTCAAACTCTGCTGCACCGCATGAACCTGGGTCAACCGTTGTCTGAAGCGATGGTTTACTCCGCCCGTAGATTTTCTTCCTACGAGCTTGACCTGGTTCGTCGAGCAGTCTCGATTCAAAACGAAGTCGGCGGCAGCTTGGCGGAACTCTTGGAAAAGACCAACTCCACCTTGAGAGAACGCCTCAAGTTGGTTCGCCAGTTGAAAGTGATCACCGCTCAGAGCCGGCTATCTGCCCAGATAGTTGGCGCTCTGCCGTTCGTGTTAGCAATTGCCCTCAACTTTCTCAATCCTGGATATCTTCAGTGGTTCTTCGAAGATCAAGAGGGACAAGCGATGCTTTGTGCCGTGCTCTTATTGCAAGGGCTCGGATTTCTTGTTATGCGCCGAATGTCCACGATGAGGGCATAGTTGAACCCAGCATTCACCGACTATCCTGAATTCTTCCTGGCCGGAGCGATGCTGCTGCTCGTCTGGTTCTCGGCGCGCAGCAAGGTTGAATGGACCTGGCCAAGCTGGCTTTCGAATCCGGCTAGACTATGTGTCCTCTCCATGCCAAATCAATATCTTAGTTGGTTGCAGAAGTCGTTATTATTCTCGGACTGGAGAAGCAATCATGCCTACGACAGCATTGCATGCTTCAAGGTCTACTCTCCACTACTTGCCCTGGCGGTTGCCCCGTTCCTTCCCTTATACGGTGTCCTGGCTGCGGCAGTGATTTTGTTTTCTATACCTGATGCCGTACTTGCGATCGCGGTTGCGAGGAGACAACAAGAGATACGGAGGTCTCTGCCCCAAGCGCTCGATCTCATGGTGCTCTGCGTCGATGCCGGACTTGGGCTGGATGCAACGCTGCAACGCATCGCTGCCGATGGCAACGGCATCGCCAACGCTCTCAACGACGAGCTGAATCTTCTATGCCGTGACATCCTGCTCGGCAGAGATCGTGAGCATGCATACTCGGAACTTTACATTCGGACAGGCGTCGATGAACTTAAAACCCTGGGTTCAGCTTTGAGCCAGGCGAACAAGCTAGGATTAAGCATCGGTCGGATCTTGCGGGCACAGAGTGAGTTCATGCGCAAACGCCAGAGCCAACGAGCGGAAGAAAAAGCTATGAAAATGCCTATTTACATGGCGTTCCCTTTGTGGTTCTTTATAATGCCTGCTCTCATGCTTTTGGTTCTCGGACCTTCGCTGACCAGGTTCTACCATTCATTGCAATTAGCGGCACGGCCGTTTTGAAATATGTACGAACAACCGAGCGAATCAACTCAACTACATGCGGCAGACGGTGACCGAGCCGAGAAGAGTGTGGGCTCGATTTCTGCAAGCCATATAACATCGTCTCATCGAGGACAACATCGCTTCCTCAGTTCCCTCGTGCAATGGCTTTATCTCCTTACCTTTCCGCTTTTGGGAATAACGGTCGCATACATTGGATTCTGTGATCCGGATATCTGCTGGCACCTGGCACTCGGTCAATGGATGGTCCAGCATGGAACACTGCCTAGCATCGATCCATTCTGCGCCAACATTCACGACTTTGTTTTCGTCGGCAACAACTTTCCCCTCATTCAGCATGAATGGTTGAGCGATATTATTCTGTTTCGCGTTTACCAAATTGCAGGTGCAGCCGGGTTGCTGGTCATGACGGCAACTCTGGCAATCATATCGCTCTTGCTCATCCCTCTTTCACTGATGCGCAAAAATCGTGTGCCACAGATGCTGTCCATGGCGTTCTGCTCACTGATGGCACTGTCATCGGCGTTCCGTCTATGGGTTCGGCCGGAACAGGTTTCATTTCTATGCATGTCTGTATTGATCGCTCTCAATCAAGCTTGTCAATCCGCCACCAGGCGTGGTGCGGCGATCTATATCGCTGCCGTCTATCTGCTCATGACCTTCTGGGTCAACTGTCACGCGATTTTTGTAGTTGGACTAGCCTACCTTGCAGGATACTATGGCTTGTGCCTGCTCGAATCGCTCGTCAGCAGAAAGGAAACAACTAATTTCGCCCGAGGAGCGATCCTCCTCACCGCGGCGATCTGCGGCACACTCAATACGCCATGGCATTTTCACTTCTGGCAGTACATCGCCAAATTAATCAGTTCGCCCATTACCTACGCAAACAAGGAAAACGGAGCCCTTATCTTTTCGCCGGGACATTTAGCAACCCTGCTTCCGCTGCTGGGAGCGATCGCTCTCTTCTGGTGGAACTGTTACAGCCGAATCTCGAAAGAAGGAAGGAAACCGGCTCGCTATCTGCTGCCGATCGGTCTGGGTTTATTCGCAACAGTATCAGCGTTGGCAGTAATGCGGCTCGCACCTATCGCACTCCTCGTTCTTGCGTCTGCGCTCGCTATCGTCTATCGACGAACGACCGTTGATATTCTGGCAACCACGGCGTTGCCTGAAACGAAGCTGCTACGCATTCCAGGATACGCCCTGGGCGTGATCGCATGCGCAGGCGCATGTTTTTCGGCTAGCAGTTTCCTGATACCGCCTGCGATTCCGTCGACCAGCCAGTACTTTACACCGCCCATTGGCGCCATCAGATTCCTGGAACAAAACCCGCTCGATGGAAACATACTCAACGACTCCAAATTCGGCAGCATGATGTTGTGGAACATGTCGAGACCACCAGAGGTATTTATTGACGGCAGGCTTGACAGCATGGATCGCCAGATAGTAACGGACTACTTGAAGATGCGGAACTGTAAAGGCAACTGGAAGGAGTTGCTCGACAGATACAGAATTAGCTATGTTTTCTTTCCGCCGAACGCGCCGTTGATCTTTAAACTGCTCGATACAAAACAGTGGTCGCTATACTACGCTGATCGAAACGGCATCATCCTGCAGCGGTCGAACGGCGTTCCACAGTAAGGCGGCGGCACCGTCAGCGCCCGCATAAGATCTCGCTGAGCGGCTCTGGCGCCCTGATATAATTGCCGAGTATTCCAGCTTGCCATCGCTACTTGTCTGTGTTTCGAGACACTTTGCGAGGCAGCCAAGCAGTTTTCATGTTTCATCGAAGACCCTGATGACTACTGCACAGTTTGAGGAGAGGCATGATGAAATTATCCACGATGATCCTGTGTACAGTGCTCGCGGCCCAGACAACTTGGCAGCCAATAGCAGTAATGGCGAAAGAGAAGAAGGAAGAGCAATCGCGAGGCATTGTCACGATGGCTGACGCGCATTCGGCACCTTGTCTTAGTTGGATCGATCCACAAACTACTCCGCGAGCGGCATTGCTCTGCATTCATGGGCTCGGTCTCAGTAGCGACGCTTACAACAACTTCGGCATGAGAGTATCGAGGCGGGGAATTGCCACATACGCAATTGATGTAAGAGGATTTGGATCGTGGATGCAACTCAAAGGCAGCGATCAAATAGATTTCGATGCTTGCCTCGGTGATATCAAAGCGACGCTCACGGCCATTCATCAAGCGCATCCGGGAGTTCCAGTTTTCATTCTTGGCGAATCTATGGGTGGAGCTATCGCCCTGCGTGCGTGCTCGATGTACCCTGAGATGATCGACGGTCTGGTTTCATCCGTCCCGGCGGGAAGCCGGTTCAAACAAAAGAAAACCGACTTGCAGGTGGCCCTGAAATTTCTCAGAGGCCGGCATAAAGAGTTCAACGAGGGCGATTCGGTAGTCGCCCAAGCGTCAGGCGACAACTCAGCATTGAAGAGCGATTGGGAGTCAGATCCTCTAGACCGCATGAACTTCTCAGCTGAGCAACTGCTCCAGTTCCAGAAGTTCATGAACGACAACCATGACGCCGCCAAACTGGTCAAGACAACGCCGGTATTAATGCTGCAAGGCAGTGAGGATACGCTGGTAAAACCAGAAGGGACGTGGGAACTGTTCAACGAATTGCCCACCAAGGCGAAGACCTTTGTTGAGCTGCCGAGTGAGCATCTGGTTCTCGAGGAAGGGCAGGCCAAGACAGCAAAATATGACGCGCGAACGGCTCAACTTGTAGGCGGATGG
>Ga0206829_10199_pt1 | contig 20458 bp, 13 predicted proteins | sample Alteio_BWOrgCont_75_FD_152862 | JGI IMG/M metagenome (GOLD analysis project Ga0206829, IMG submission 152862) | Enriched cells from forest soil in Barre Woods Harvard Forest LTER site, Petersham, Massachusetts, United States -... | ecosystem: Environmental > Terrestrial > Soil > Temperate forest >... | reverse complement strand
CTCAGCCTGGATTTCTCTGAAGACAATCATCTTAAAGTCCAACCCAGAACTGCCGTGAGCTGTCCTCATCTGGATGAGGGACCTTCAGAATGCCCTAGTGCTTTCTCTGATCAGGGCTATTTGAGTCGATATGCGTTTGAAGGAAGCTATGTGTCGGATGAAAAGAAAGTGCGGATTCGAGGAAAATTCTCCAGAGAGTTCTCGAATTGTGATTCGACGGATCGGTTGGACGCAACGGAAATCGAGTTAGAGTTGCTTTAACAAAATAACAGGTTATTTTGGGACCTTGATATCCATTGGGGGGGATAGCCAGATGACCAAAATAATCTTGTTAGGAATAACGTTCTTAAGTTCTCTTACTTGGGGCGCTGAGTCGCCCCAAGTTTCACCTTGCAATGGACAGGTCCACCTTTGTGGTATGCCCTACGATCAAGTGACTTTTCCAATGAGTCACAATGGACAGTCTCATATTGGAAATTTACTTTTTGATCTTGCAACAACGACAGACAGTAACATCAATGATCAGGATCGTCGTTTTGGATTGCAGCTGCGGGACGGAATCCGTGCGACCAAAGCCCCGGTCTATTTTGATGAGGGGATGGCAATGGCTTGCCACGGCATCAGCAATGGGACAAAAGTAGAAGTGAAGGCTAAGTTCTGTGCAAAGTGGGGGGTCATTCACGGCTTGTGTGACAAGATCGTCGATTCCTTGGGTGCCTGCTCTATAGATCCTGCCGGTAGGAGTTATGTAAAGTATTTGAGCACACTCAAACGCTTTCTAGTTAAACATCCAAATGAAGTATTTACGCTTTTTATTGAAGATTACACGAACGACTTAAAACTCCTTGCAGATGGAGTGACTGAAAGCGGTTTGAGCACCTATATCTACCCGGCGCCTCAAAGCGGTCCGTGGCCTACTTTGGGAGAGATGATCCGAGATCAGAAACGGGTGGTCATTTTTCTGGATCGAGATTTCGATTCAAAAAATCGCAGAATTGAGGAGTTCCCATTTTTCCACTCCAGAGCTCAGTGGGTTTGGTCTTCTCGCTACCACTTTGAGAAACTGGATGATCTTCGAAAAGACCAATACGATTCGTCACGATCAGATCGGACCCATCTGTATGGGGGCCAGCATTTTGTCCTGATGGAGCATTTTATTACGCCTTGGATTGGAGGATCTCGAAGGATGGCCAAAAAGGCCAATCAACTGGAATTTCTGAGAGACCGAGTGGACCAGTACCGCAGGGATCTTAGCAAGAAACCCAACTTTATCAGTGTCGATTTCTACGAGTACCCGAAAAGGAAGCCGGGCTTGTTCCAGTTGGTGGAGGAACTCAATCAATAAATGTCCGGCTTCCTAAACGGCCCTAAGTTTGGTAGTGTTCCGGCTCATGAAAACCCCCCATCAGCCGGAAAAGCCATTCAAACCAGTCAAACCCGATGTCCAGCTTCCGAAACAGGAGATGGAGATTCTAAAGTACTGGGATGAACGGGGTATTTTTGAAAAATCGTTGAACGAGTCAGCCGGGGCCCCTTCTTATAGCTTTTACGATGGCCCTCCGTTTGCGACGGGGCTGCCTCACTACGGCCATTTGATGGCTGGGGTTCTTAAAGACATTGTTCCCAGGTACTGGACCATGAAAGGCTACTCAGTCCCTCGTCGCTTCGGCTGGGATTGCCATGGCGTTCCGGTCGAATACGAAATCAATAAGACACATAAACTGGAGACCCGTAAGCAGATCATTGAGTTAGGGGTGGATAAGTACAATGCCCTTTGTCGAGGAATTGTTCAGCGGTACTCCGAAGAATGGAAGAAAACCGTCCGTCGAGTAGGTCGCTGGGTGGATATGGATCATGCCTATTTTACTATGGACGTGAACTTTATGCAGAGTGTCTGGTGGGTTTTCCAGGAGCTCTTTAAGAAAGGCCTCATTTACGAAGGCTATAAAGTAGTTCCTTACTCGATCGGGCTTTCAACTCCGCTTTCTAACTTTGAAGCCAACTTGAACTACAAACAAGTTCAGGACCCAGCTCTTACGGTGACTTTTCCGCTGCAGGACGAGCCTCAAACATCTCTCTTAGCCTGGACGACCACTCCGTGGACACTCCCAAGTAACTTGGCACTCGCCGTGGGCAAGGATATCGCCTATGTGAAGGTCAAAGAGAAAGCTTCTGGTCAGTCTTATATTTTGGCCGAGGCACTTTTAAAGAGTACGTTTAAGAGCCCGGAGACGGATCTGGAATCCGTTGAGTCGATCTCAGTAGACTCTTTGGTCGGACGAAAGTACGAACCGATTTTCCATTATTTTGCACAAAAGCGTTCTGAAGGGGCCTTTCGAGTGATCCTTTCGGACCACGTGACTACCGATACAGGAACCGGGATTGTCCATATGGCTCCTGCGTTCGGTGAAGACGACTTTTACGCGTGTTCTAAGGCTGAAATTCCCCTCGTCAACCCAGTGGACGACGATGGAATGTTTACGGCCGACGTAGCCGATTTTAAAGGCCGTCGGGTTAAAGATGCTGATAAGGATATTATCGCCGATCTTAAGAGACGGGGTCGCCTGTTCAAGCAAGATACGATTGTCCATAGCTATCCCTTCTGTTGGCGCACAGATACGCCGCTGATCTATAGAGCGGTTTCCAGCTGGTTTGTGGCAGTGGAGAAGATCAAGGATCGCCTGGTGAAGAATAATTCCACTACGCATTGGGTGCCTGAACACCTCCGGGATGGGCGTTTTGGGAAGTGGCTTGAAAATGCAAGGGACTGGGCAATTTCTCGCAATCGATTCTGGGGAACGCCTCTGCCCATCTGGAGAAATCCAGAGGGTGAGGTGATTTGTGTCGGCTCACGAGCAGAACTCGAAAAGCTCACCAGCAAGAAGATCGACGATCTCCACATGGAGTTCATTGATCAATTAGAAATTCCATCTCCTACAGGAAAAAGTCCTTTGCGACGGATAGAAGGCGTTCTGGACTGCTGGTTTGAGAGTGGCTCGATGCCCTATGCACAGTGGGGTTATCCGTTTGCTCACTCAGAAGAATTCAAGAAAGGCTTTCCGGCAGATTTTATTGCGGAAGGTTTGGACCAGACTCGCGGGTGGTTTTACACCCTCATGGTGATTGGAACTGCACTGTTTGATCAGGCACCGTTTAAAAACGTAGTGGTGAACGGACTCATTCTTGCCGAAGATGGCAAAAAAATGAGTAAGAGCCTCAAGAACTATCCCGATCCCATGGAGGTTCTGGATCAACATGGGGCGGATGCTCTGAGGCTTTACTTGATCGATTCTCCTGTAGTGAAGGCGCAAGAGCTGAGATTTTCAGAGGCTGGGGTCAAGGACGTAGTTCGTAAGATCTTATTGCGCTGGTGGAACTCCTATTCCTTCTTTGTTAATTATGCAAATATTGATGACTTCCGACCACGTGGCGATTCAAAGAATTCGCCAAATATTTTAGATCAATGGGTTCTCTCGCGGTTGAATTCTCTGATCGAGAACACCCAAATCGAAATGGGTCAATATCGCCTTTATAACGTAGTTCCTGGTCTTCTCCAGTTCATCGAAGATTTAACCAATACCTACATTCGATTCAACCGTACCCATTTTTGGCAAGAAGGGATGCCTGAAGATAAGCGCTTAGCCTATGAGACTCTCCATCATACTCTTTTGACTTTGAGTCGCCTGATGGCTCCATTTGCACCCTTCTTGGCAGAGACTACTTATCAAAATCTAGTTCGTGTGACGCAGGATGTATGCGAAAGCGTTCATTTGGAGAAGTTCCCTGAGGCTGATGTTTCCTTCAAACGTCCTGAGCTTGAAGAAGCAGTTCGCGCCATGGAAGCACTGGTACTCTTGGGACGAAACCATCGCGAAAAGCTAGGGGTCAAGGCGAAGATTCCTCTGCGTTCGATGACGATTGTTCATCGAGATCAGAAAGTGTTGGATAACTTGAAGAAGTTCCAACCCTACTTTCAGGATGAGTTAAATATTCAGGAGATCCGATATGATTCCAATGAGGATCATTATATCCAGATTTCCGCCAAGGCCAATTTCCCAGTCCTGGGGCCTCGTCTTGGAGCCAAGATGAAAACGGTGGCTGCCGGGATTCAAAAATTACAATTGGCTGATTTACTAAAACTTGAGGCAGGTCAAACTCTCATCGTTGAGCAAGAGGCGATCACTATGGCAGACGTTGAGATTCGCCGAGCTCCAAGAGGATCGAATCAGAATTTAGCCACCCACCAACTCGTCTCGATCGAAGTGGATCCAACCGTGACGGAGGAGCAAATCAGAGAAGGTCTCTCCCGTGAAGTGCTGCGCAAGATTCAGGCGGCCCGCAAAAATGCTGATTTTATTTTGGATGATCGGATTTCCATTGAGATGCATTGTGCAGGTGCTTTGAAGGAAGCCGTGGAGCTTCATTTGGAGACTGTCAAGAAAGAGTCTCTTTGCGTCCAGTTCAAATGGACTGAAACTCCTTCTGGCAAACACGTAGAAGAGACTGAAATCGACGGTGAGATCCTGAAGCTGGGTCTGACTGCCTTGCCGAGGTAGTGTGTCACAGAAATTTGAGTTTGAGCCGATTGGAATTCTGCGAACGTGCTTTAAGGAGAAGTTTGGAATTCCACGCCAACCGAGGTTGGTACCGGGTGCCGATGGTATTCTGAAGCTTAAGGACCATCCTTTTCTTGAAACCGCGATCAAGGGATTAGAAGGCTTTAGTCATCTTTGGATCGTATTTGTCTTCCATCAGCACGATGCAAAGAACTGGAAGCCTTCTATTCGGCCGCCTCGACTGGGAGGTGCTCGCAAGGTGGGGGTTTTGGCTTCTAGGTCTCCTCATCGCCCCAATCCGATTGGATTGTCCGCGGTCAAGCTGGAGAAAATTGATCTTGATGCGCCGGGGGGGATCGAGCTTCATTTGAGTGGAGTGGATTTTCTGGACGGCACGCCAGTTCTCGATATTAAGCCCTATTTGCCGTATGCGGATTCGATCCCAGAGGCAACCTCTGGATGGGCTGAAGAGCCTTTGCTTCGTGTTCCAGTCAGTTTTACGGCTCAGGCCAAGGAATCCATCACTGCATTGGGTTTGTCCAAGTACCCCCGCTTGATCGAGCTGATCACGGGCATGCTAGAACTGGATCCCAGACCGGCGTTTCAAAAAAGAAGGATGCCTCCTTCGAGTCCAGAGGCTCAAGGGACCCAGTACGGCTTTAGGCTCTTTGAGTTTGACGTCAAATGGGAAATCCGAGCTTCAGCCTTCTGGGTCCTTGATTTGGTCGAATTAGAGGGCGCCGAGGAACGCAAGTAGCGCTTCTCGATCTGATTTTATCAATCGGGCAAAACCGTTCTTGGAGGCTCGAGCTTCGCCGTCATGCCAAAGTATTGCTTCTTCTAGTGTGCGAGCACGTCCGTCATGCAAAAAAGTCGCATCGATGTTGACCACTTTCGTAAGGCCGATCCCCCAGAGTGGAGGAGTTCTCCATTCGGAGCCACTGGCAGCATAGTCAGGGCGTCCATCGGCAAGACCAGGGCCCATGTTGTGGAGGAGGAGGTCGGTATAGGGGTGGATGACTTGATCTGCAAGTTCAGGCACCGGGTTTGCCCCTGTCATCATCGTGGGTCGATGACAAAGAGCGCAGGCCATCCTGGAGAAGAGTTGCTCACCTCGGACCAGCTGATCCGTATCTAGAGGCCTTCGAGCTGGAACAGCTAAAGTTCTTGGGTAAAAGGCTGCAGATTCAACTTTATCTTGAGTGAGTGTGATTTGGTCGTCTGGGCCTGGAAACAACGGATTGGTAACGCCCATGTCGTTAAAAAATGCTGTGGCGGTCTGTTGAATGAGATTGACTGTATTTGCTTTCCAGCCGAATTTTCCGACAGCCAGGGTTTCATTTTCAAAATCCCAAACGTAATTCACGTGGCCTTTAATTCCGTAATATTTCCGCTGGGCTTCAAACCGGAGCAAAGTTCGGCTTGGGACTGCGTCCAGAAGGCCAACACCAATGAGTGCCTGGGGAACTCTCATGCTAGTGAGAATATTTGAGGGCAAAGGCCGTCCATCGGGGAGGGTGATTTTGAGCTTGGGGACACGAAGAGAGACTTGCGTACCATCTGAGTAGGTGAAAGCCTTTGCGTCCTGCCAAAGTATTTCCACGGTAGCATCGGGCTGTAATCCTGACGCAGCATGATCTCTAATTTGGAGTCCAATTCCAGGCACGGGAACCGGGCCAGAAGGGTAGGTAGATCTCCCTCGAGGCATGCTGACTCTCACAACTGCCAGAGACCCCTTTTCCCCTGTCGAAAAAAATGGAAGTCCTCGCCCATCCGCAAAGTGACAAGATTCGCAAGAGACATGGTTGTACTTCTTACCTAAGGGGAGGTGGCCTTCTGGTGCAGGTGGTGGAAAAAATTGAAGGGAGAAATCAGCATCCCCAGTCTTAGTCATTGCCAGATGCTCACTCGTCAAATTGGGTGATGGTTGAGCGTAAGCTAGACGAGAAGTGTCATCGACCGTGGCATCGCCGCCTAACTGTCCATTGTCAAACGAAGCATAAGAACGAGCTCCGATCAACAAAGTATAAAATGCCAGAAAGAATTTAGAAAATACGATATTCCGTTTAGATAGGTTCATTTTAGATTTTTCCCCCGAAGGGTTGCTATATTGCCTGAACCTAATCGTTTTTACAGATGAATTTGTAGTTTTCTTTCAGTGCGTTGCAGCAATGACCCGAATGGGCACCAAGCTGGCAAGCATTTTCGGTATCAAACCTATTTTAAGATCTTCACACTTTTTTAAAGTTGGAGCATCTTCGAAATGGCTGGTAACCAGAAAGCTCCTGTCCTCAATTCCTAAGGTCTGGATGAGGGATGTACCAGAATGAGAATGTCCTAAGAATTCCTGATCGATGAGAAACCGAGTGGATTGCAAGTCAATCTGACCAGCAGTTGAATTAAACCAGTTCATGAATTCTTGAGGAGTAGAAAAATGCTTCAATTGGATTTGATGTTTCCCTAGATCATACTCTTCATAACGACGATCCCAGATTTGATGAATGCTGACATCATCATCCACGATCACAATCTGACTTCTTGTACCTAAGACAAGTTCTGGGACGAACCAGGCTGGGCTTTCAACCTGGGGTATGGTCAGCTCAATATGAGTTCCAAGATTCTCCGTTGAGGTAATTCCGAAAGCGCCACCCCAGTTTTCGACGGAGGTCTTAGCATGGAAGAGGCCCAGGCCATGGCCTTCAGCCTTCCCATGGGTTTCCCCTCTTTGCCCGAGGCGACTCAGGATGGTGGCGGGGATCCCTCGGCCATTATCTTCAATTCTGATCTGAATTTTACGATCAGAAGAAGTCAGCTTGATTTGAATCAACCCTTCTCCATCAAGGCTCTCGACCGAGTTATTGATCAGGTTTGAAATCACTCTCTTCAAGACACTCTCATTGATCTTTGCAAAAAGTCCGTAGCTGTCTTCTGAAAATAAGGTGGAGATTTCAAGGCCCATCTGCGATCGAAATTGAAGACGCTTTTCAGAAACAATGGAATCGATGACACCAGAGATCAGTGAAAGGCTAAGTGTCGCGTCAGGATTGATCTGAACGGTAGGGCTGCTTGCTTTCTCCTTCTTGTATTGGGAGAGGAGGGAGTTGACGATGTCGTTGATCCGATGAATGGCGCTTCGAATCAAAACCCGCTCGGCTTCAGGAAGGTGATAGGTTTCGCTGGTAGCCATATTGAGAGCCGCCAAAGGAGATCGCACATCATGGGCAATTTGCTGTGCAATTTTCGACTTCGATTCAAAATGCGCCAAGCGAATGGATTCATCGTGGTAGGTTTTCATTCTTACGAAAAGGTCATCCAACGCAGAGGCAATTCTTTGAAATTCGTAGCTCGCTTTCTTGAGCTTGGATTGGGATAGTGCCTGGCTACCATCCCCCTTTCCTTCATTTTCATTGAGTAGGCGAACAATTTCTTCTGCTGGCTGGGAGATCTTCCTCGAAATGACCGACAGTGCGATTAATGCAATGATCAGGATCAGAAAAAGAAGAGGTAAGAGATTTTGGTTCAGAGCCCTTTGGAGTGCGTTAATGTCCTCTAGCGTCCCCGTTAATTGTAGAGTCCAGTTCATTTCAGGGATTCTCACGGGGTTAGACTGAACCCATTTAGGCTCCTTGACGGACTTTGTTTTTTCCGGAAGATCAGTATTGATGTGGTGTCCACTTTGATCAGAAATAAAGACTTTGGCACCGGCAATGAAATTGAATCGAGTCAATTCGTTCAAAAGTCGGCTCAAAGAAACATCGACCACAATGGCACCGATTTCAACGGAGTTGTGAATCAAAATAGTACGAGCGGTGAGAATGTGATCGTTTAGAACGGAAGAGTAGAACGGCTCCGTAATCTCAATTTGGTACTTTGAAAGTCGATGTTGGATTTTAAAGGGAGGTGCTCTGTGGAGCCCGTATTTTCGCTTAACTTCAGCGTCGGAGAAAACTTCTAAGGATTGAGATCGATTCCGAAAGTCCACGAGGTAGATGCGAAGATAAGAAGGACGAAAAGAAATAATTTTTTCTAGAATAGCTCGGATTTCTTTAGATTTGATCTGTTCCTCTTCTTTGAGAGAATATTTTCTAAAATTAAGAACGTCTACAAATGCTGCATCCGAACCTAGAATCTGTAGATCAACTGCGACGCCTCTTAAAGCGGACTGAGTCCTCTGCTGAATAAAGTCCGCAATCATGGAGAGCTGGCGTCCTAAATTGGCCTTAAGCTCATTTTGTAGAAGGGCCGTAGATACGGTCTGAGATGCAATCGCAAAGAGCAATAGGAGTGGAATGCAAAGGAAAATATAGTGATTGCGGAGCTTCACAATGCCTTACCCCGAAGTTTCGCGTATTTGAAGAAGATATAGCCTGTGGGATGAGGGTGAAACTCAAACCTTCCATCGTGCACGTAGATATCTCGAAACTGGTAGCCTGGGAACAACAGCGCTTCGTCGTGAACATACTGAGTGATTTTCAAAAATTTCCGCTGTTGGGTAACAGGATCAAAGTCTGAGCTAGCATCCTCGATCATTCGATCCAAAATAGGGTCCTGTGTTAAGCTCCAGTTCCCTCTCGAGGCCAGCATGATCAAGTAAGGAAAGGCAGGATAGGGGTGGGAACAATAAGAGACAAGAAAATCGATTTCGGGAGTGGTCCCTTTGAGTTTATGATTCAGGACATGGGCAGCGCCGTCTAAACTATTTCCAAACTGAGCTTCGACTTGAATCCCTTTGTCTTGAATCTGCTTGGCAACCATTTCACCCACGAGTCCGAGAGGTTCTGAAACCAGCATTTTGAAAGGATAGGACTTTGCTCTGAGAAGAGAAGGTTCTTGCTTAAATGAGGGAATCACTTTTGGAATAGTTGGGTTAAAGAACGCTTCTCCAGCTAAACTGAGCGAAGTAGTGGTCTTGCCATTGCCTTCATCTTGGTATCGGACGATTTCTTCAAAGTCGATCGCTTTCCAGAGCGCCTTCCTAAACTCGCGGTTCTTTAAGGGCGAGTCTTTTTTCATGGTATTGAGTAGCACTTGGATGGAGCGGTAGGTCAGCTGTTTGGAGACCGTGATATTCTCAAGGCCAATCAAATGTTTGGTCAGGTTGCCGGGGAAATGCGAGATGAAATGAATCTCCCCCTTTTTGAAAAGGTCCAAGGCGACATCAAAATTAGGTAAATAATGAAGCTCGAGCTGATCGATTTCAGGGGGTTTGTGCCAATACTTTGGGTTTTTTCTGAGGACGAGTTTGGTCTTGAAATCTGAATGAACAAACTGAAAGGGCCCGGTACCCACTGGTTTTTTGGAGAAAGACTCATGCCCCTCTCGTAAAAAACGCTTCTTGGGAATAATATGGCCCACGGTGGCCAACTTCTGCACGAGGAAGCTATCGGGCTTACTGGTTTTGATGTGAACGGTGTGTGAATCGACGACTATTACTTGCCTAATCGTATCAGCATATTGCCGGTTTTCGATTCTTAGTTTGGGGCTGGTGAAGAGCTCGAACGTGAACTGTACTGATTGGCTATCTAGGGCCTCCCCGTCATGAAACGTCACTTCTTTTCGGAGCTTCATTTCTAAGGTCGTGGTATCGAGCCATTTCCAGCTTTCTGCTAGGGCGGGAACGATATTTCCATTTTCATCAAACGTAACCAGGGTATCAAAAATTTGGTTGATTTGGTTGTAGGTAACGGCATCGGAATTGTCAAAAGGATGGAGAGAATTGGGGTGTATTCTCGAGATGAAGCCTTTCAATACGGCTTCCTCTGCTAGAGCGGAGGGCCCTATCGCAAAATTGATGAGCAATAGTAGTTCTAGAAGTAATGGCATGAATCCCGATCCCTTGATTTAAGGGGGAATTTATATATTAACGTTGTTAAATACTCAATTGAATAATGGGTTGCTTGTTGGGAGACCCGGTGCGAGTCCTGGCGGAGCGATTGTTTCTTTACAAATAGCCTTTATAATGAGAATCACTCTCAGTATTAAGGGGGGAGTGGCCTTTGTTGTTGAATTTTAAGGGCATTTATAAAGCCCACGTTTATGGAGGGATGATCTTATCGATCAATCTCTTGGTCATGACAATCACGGGTGCTTTGTTGATGCTCAAGAACTCCACCCCGGACTCGGACTCAGCCCAGCTTCAACAGAGTGTACCTGTCAAAATCAAATCCCCCGTGGGGTATCAGGCGCTTCTTGAGGAGGCTCGTAGTCGATTTCCCACAGACCGTCCACTTGCTTTGATACCCGATGAGAAGGATGTGGATATCGTTCAGTTTCGTTTTGGAAAGGACGGAACGACGAAGCTTGCTGGGGCAAGAAAGCTTAGATTTGACAGACGCACTGGCGCCGAGTACCAGAAAGAAACTCAGGGAAGAAAGCTCTTTGAGCTTGCTCTGACTTTGCATCGGGAACTTTTTATTGGAAAAACTTATGTGGGCTGCATTGCAGTGCTGCTCATATTTGTAGCTATTTCTGGCCTGATCGCCTATCCCAGGTTCATGCGTGGGAGGCTATGGGGGCAAATCAGAGGCTATGAAGGAGCACTTGCACTTGCCGATCTTCATAAGACGGTCGCAATTGTGATAGCGGGGTGGATTCTCTTGATGGGATTCACAGGGTCTTTTCTCGCATTTAATGGCGCTCTCATGAAGGTCTACCAGCATCAGGAGTTGGATTACTTGCGAAAGAAGTATCCCGTCCGGGTAAGTGGGGGGAGTCAGGCTTCCTTGGACTTGGTTTTATCGAATGCAACGGGCGCATTTCCGGGGTCATCACTCTATTACCTGGCATTTCCTGGATCTGAGTATTCTACCGAAGATCATTTCCTGGCTTTAGTGCAAAAGTTCCCAAAAGCGGGATCCATTCTAGGGAGAGAGCTGCGCTTTGTTTTAGTAGATGCTCGGACGGCGGCACCTGCTGAGGTGTTACGACTTCCGTTCTATCTTCGCTGGATGATGCTTTCTGAACCGCTCCACTTTGGACAATTTGGAGGGAATATTTTGAAATGGGCTTGGGTGACCTTCGCGATTTTGGGTTCATTTCTGACCCTGACCGGAGTTGGGACCAGTATCCTTAAACAAAAGAGGAGGCACTATGTTACTGGAAGGGCGTGCAGTACAACACTCAGCTGAGTGTTTCCTAAATTCCTATTTGAGAGACTTGGAGGGAGAGGTATTTCCGGAGGCCTTGCCGAGTCAATTGGGATTTAAGCAGGGCTTTTGTATTTCCTTGAGAGTAGGGAAGCTCTGGATTCCACTTCGTCGGTTTTCTAGAGTGGGGCGGCACCAGTACGAAAGCCCCTTCTGGATTGAGAATCAAAATAGGTTTGATTCGATTTCTTTCTTTCTCATGGCCCGCCTGATTGTGGAAGACTGGGTGGGTCAAAATCAGGCAGACCCCAGCAAGGCGGAGGCGTTTTTAGAGCGAGTAGAAAATAGCTGCAAGAACATCTCCCTCTATCTCAATGCAAAAGAAGAGATCTTTGGATCTGGCCTGTCACCCCTGCTGACGTTTGAAGCCGCTGAACAAGCGCTAGTTTTGGGTCACAATTTTCATCCGACACCGAAAAGCAAAGATCAGTTGAGCGATGAGGATCAGCGGAGTTACTCCCCGGAGCTCGGGGCCAAATTCTCCTTGGAATGGCTTCTGGTAGACCCTGAGCTTTTGATTCAAAGAGAGTCTAACTCAGCTCAGTCTGGTCGAGCACAGGGAGACCCAGCCCTGAAGGGCGGGGTCGATTCTTGGCTGGGAACTTTTCCTGCTTCAGAGGGCCTCAATCAGAAGTCGGAGCATCCCGGATACATCCCCTTCCCTGTGCATCCCTGGCAGAAGAAGAACCTTCTTCAACATCCCGATTTTCGATCTTACTTGGAGTCGGGAAGAATTGTTGAGCTGGGGCCGTCTACTGAGCTCTGGTACGCCACCTCGTCTTTCCGTTCCCTTTACCGCCCAGGTTCACAGTTCATGGTGAAGTTTTCTCTTAGCCTAAAAATTACAAACTCGATTAGAAATTTGCTCATTCCTGAGGTTGAGAGAAGTCTGCTGATTCACGATGTCTTTGAGTCTCCAAAAGGGAAAGAGTTTTTGGAGCGGCATCCCCACTTCAAAGTGATCTACGAGCCAGGCTACGCTGTTTTGAAGGACTCTCAGGGAGAAGCGATTCAGGAATCGCTGGTCCTATGCAGAGAAAATCCTTTTATGGATAGCCCTGAGGTGCCAAGAATGGTTTTAGCCACGCTCACTCAGAGCGCGCCGTTCCTGGGGGAAAACCTCGTTGTCCAACTGATTCAAGAGCGCGCTTCAAAGGTTCGGATATCCTTAAGCGAGGCTTCGAAGCAGTGGTTCACTTCTTATTTGGATCGTGTTCTAACGCCGCTGGTTCGGGCGCAATCGGACTACGGGATTCTTTTAGGTGCCCATCAGCAGAACCTGATTCTTGAGCTGGACGAAGGGTTGCCTTCACGCACCTATTTTAGAGACTGCCAAGGCACAGCGTTTACTCCACTCGGCAAACGGCTATTTGCCGGAAGTGGGTTGGTCTTTGATCAAGAGTCGAGTTCCCATCTCTTCACTTATTACATCATTATTAATTCTACTTTTAATGTCATTGCCGCAATCGCCCAAGGGGGAGGGGTGAGTGAGGATCAGCTTCTGACGCTACTCAGGGAGCATCTTTCTCAACTGAAGTCGGAAGGGCCAGAGGATCCGAGCTGTCTTGAGTTCTTAGTTTCAAGTGCCACCTTGCAACAGAAGGGAAATTTCTTCTGTTGCTTAAAAAATATCAACGAAAATACGGCCTCTGATCCTCTATCGATCTATCGCTCCATGCGGAATCCCATTTTCCAGCCGAAGCGGCCCCCCGCCAAGAGCGGGACTTTTTATCAGAAATACTATCCAGACGCCGGAATGTCGATCACCCTGCGGACCGCCGATGTTCAGAACGATCTAGAAACCTTCTACAACTGGCATCATCAGGCTCGCGTTTCTCGCTTCTGGGAACTCGCCAAGCCCATCGAAGAACTCAAAGTCTATTTAGAAAATGGCTTGGAAGATCCCCACCAGATTCCTGTGATTCTAGAAGCAGATGGAAAACCTGTGGGATATGCAGAAATATATTGGGCGTTGGAAGATCGCATCGGGCCCTATTACGATGCAGACCTTTACGATCGGGGGTTTCATTTTCTGATAGGCGATGAGAATTTCCGAGGTTCCGAAAACACCCGCGCAGCGATCACCGCTGTTTGCCATGCTATTTTTTTGGACGATTCTCGCACCCAGCGTATTGTCGCCGAGCCGAGGTATGACAATGATCGGATCCTCCGATTTACGGATGGACTCGGATGGAGGCGAGTAAAGATCTTTGACTTTCCTCACAAACGGGCAGTTCTTTTGGAATACAAGAGGGATGATTTTTTTAAGAACTTGGTGCTGGGGGCAACCCAGGTCTGACTGGCAGGTGACTGCGATTTAGGGGGAGCATGTGGATACCGTCTATCAACTAGTGGGAGTGGGGATTGGTCCGTTCAATTTGAGTCTCGCAGCACTTTTAGATCAAGTAGCAGGGGCAAGCGGGCTCTTTCTTGAACAGAAGCCGGGATTTGATTGGCATTCTGAGTTGCTCTTTTCCGACTCGGATATGCAAACCTGCTATCTAAAGGATTTGGTGACTCCAATTGATCCTACCAATCCGTATTCCTTTTTAAATTATTTGGTCGAAAGCAAATTGTTTTACCACTTTATGAACACTTCTCGTAGGGTGATCTCCAGACGGGAGTTTGAAGTATACTGCAAATGGGTGGTTGCAAAAATCACAAGTCGCCGAGAGGAAGCCCGAATCGATCTTAAATTCAACTCCTGCGTCAGGGCAGTCGATTTTGACGGAAGAAATTTTGTCATCCGAACTGATCGAGAGGAATATAAGGGCAGTCATATTTGCTTGGCAACAGGGCCAACCCCCTTGATCCCGGATTGCATGACAGATTTTATTGGCGACGATGTATTTCATGCCAAATCCAAGCATTTGCAAAAATTCAACGCCTCCAACAAGGATCTTGTCATAGTGGGAGGAGGTCAAACCGGAATCGAAGTATTTCGGAACGCTCTAGCAGGGAAGTGGGGCCCAGCCAGGAGTATTAAACTCTATACAGCTAGAAAGAATCTAGAACCCTTGGATGAGACTGCCTTTACGAATGACTATTTTTTGCCCAGCTACGTACAGCAGTTTTTGGGACTGTCCAGCAACAGGAAAGAAGAGATCGTGGCTTCCCAAAAACTCGCCAGCGACGGAAACACGCCAGCTTATCTCGCGGATTTGTACACAGATCTCTATCAACGAAAGTTAATCGATGGGGATCGTAGGCCGCTCGAGATTTTTGCCTGTCGGAGACTGGCGCTAGGCCAGAGAGTAGGGTCCCAGTACCGACTCACTTTTAACGATGAGTTTAGTGGGGGCTTAGAGGAGGTGGCTGCAGATGCAGTGATTCTATGTACTGGGTTTCGAAATAAAATTCCTAAGGTCATAGAACCTCTTCTGCCTAGGATCCCTCTGGATTCAAAAGAACGGTTCCTTTTTAAGGATTCCTTTGCCATCCATTGGGATGGCCCTTCTGATCACAAAATCTACGCTCTGAATTTGAGTCGGCACCATCACGGGATTGTCGAGCCCCAAACCAGCCTGATGGCTTGGCGATCTGCGTCTGTTATTAATGACCTGCTGGAGACCCAAGTCTATCCTACTCACAGCCACCCCGGTTTTGTTCGGTACTCCAGGTAATGACTTTGGGGCGCGTGGGGGCCCTTAACGCGTCCAAAGTCATTACCTGGAGCTCGCCCACGGTCTGCCTCTTGCTAGAGGAGTCATTATGGTGAGACTCAAGACCCGCAGGAAGCCAGTCCATCAGCACAAAGAAACAGCGAGAGCTAATCCCTATCGATCAGACGTAAAACCACAGGGCCAAGTGCAATGTGTCATTTGCCATGCCGTCAGTATCCAAGGACGTTGGGTTCCTTGCAGTCGTTTCAGGGGCGAGGGCAAAACTCAATGTCCTGCTTGCCGCCAGCACAAAGATCGTTTTGCTATGGGAGTAGTGGAACTGCATGGTGAAAAATGGAAAGAAAAGACGGAGCAGGTCTTGAAGACTATTCAATCCAGCGAGCGGGTGGCTCGGCATAGAAACGACCAAGAAAGAATTCTCTGGACTCAACAAACTCGGGGTATCACGAAAATCTACGTGAGCCTGCCAGAATTGGCTCGGCATTTGGGAAGGGAACTCGGGAAGACCTTTAAGGGGAAGGTGCAATATGTACGGTCTACAGAGGAGCCCTATTTACGGGTAAAATGGATGTCTGACTTTCCAAATCCTCGCTTAAAAGCGCGCCCTCTTAAGGCCCCCCATAAATCTAGGGCTTTTCGGGGGAGAGCCACGAAATAGGGGGACGGGGACCCAAAGCCCCCTGATCAAATAGTAAGGGACGGGGAGGCAAAGCCCCGCCCCTCAAGAATTTAGTCTTCTTCTCCTTCGTCTTCTTCTTCATCTGCGAAAGTACAACCGAGATTTTGGGAACAGCTTCCACCCGAAACTAAGCATTCGTGGTTAGCAAGTTCCTGAGTCTGGCTCACGTTAGAAACCGCATCCGAGCTAGCATACCAGTTGCCTGCTGCATCGGAAGCAAAGCAGGTTACAGGCGTATCTGCACGGTCTGCAGCGCTAGTCACTGAAGGCCAGAATCTGTGATGATGCCTATGATGGTGTCTGTGGTGACGATGGTGGTGGTGTCGACCATGCCTCCAATGTCTTCCGCGAACAGCTTCATCATTGGGGCTGACATTGTCGGGTAACAGCTGGTCCGAGGTGGCATCGGCAGCATTTACATCAACCGTAGGGGAGTTCAACTCGTTAAGAAACTCACTTGCAGAAACCAAGTTCTGCGGTTGATTTTCTGTATCGAGATTTCCCAGACTTCTTGCGAAGGCGGGACTTCCTACTAGAGCCACCGCCAGTAAGTATACAGGAATGAGCTTGATCATGTTTTTTAGTCTCCTCATCCTTTTGTTAACAAATAGAATGCCACACACTGATCTGTCGATTGTTTAAAAAGAAGCTGCTATAGAGATTCTATGTCTTTAATCAAGCGTGGTCGGATTATCGAACTTTGGGCTGAAGAAAATCTACAATTCTTCGAGCTGGTCGAGGGTGATCAACGAACGGTATTGAGTATTCCTATAGGTGATCGGCAATTCAGCACGATTCAGCGGGGCGATCTCGTCGAGGTCCAGGCAAACACCTCATTAGAAGTACAAAGGATCAGGCGAGTAGGGGGGCCGGCGCAGGGCCAATGGAGCCCGCTCACGGACGGCATGAGGTGGAGGCGGTCCTTATCGGGGCCCTCAAGAATGAAACGCCTCTATCAGCGGCAAGAGATTCTTGGGGCGATCCGAACCGATCTCTATTCACAGGGCTTTTTAGAAGTTGAAACTCCACTGTGGGTGAAGGGCACTTGCCCGGATGTTCATATCGATTCTGTGAACGTAGAGGGGGCGAAAGATTCGGGATATCTGGTGAGTTCTACGGAATATCAGATCAAGCGCTTGATGGTCGGAGGGTTTGAAAAGGTCTTTACCCTGACGAAGAACTTTCGGGCAGGGGATCGCGGCAAGTTTCATAGTTCAGAGTTTACCATGTTGGAGTGGGCACGGGCCTACGGCTCTCTTGATCAACCCGGGCTTGAAAGGCGGAGTCTCCCTGTACTCGATGAAATCGAAGACGACGCTGAGAGGTTTATTCAAGGAGCTTTTCTAAAACTCTATCCCAATGTGCCCGAAGCTCTTCGCTTCGGTGGCTGTGAAATTGACCTCCTAGGAAAACGATGGGAGCGCCTCACGGTTCGCGAAGCTTTAGAGAAGCATCTCGGGCTTAAGAACTTGGGGGATTTTTCAATGGATGCGCTCTGTCGGTCCTGTCGTGAGGCGGATCTTGAGCTTCCTTCATCTATTCTGCAAGATCAACATTGGGTCGTCTCTTACCTTCTGGATCAGCTTCAGCCCCACTTAGGAAAAAAGGTCCCCACGTTTCTTCGAGAGTGGCCTGCCTTTATGACTTCTTCAGCCCAGCTGAGTGAGAAAGATCCCTACGTCGCTGAAAGAAGCGAGCTTTATATTGCTGGAATTGAAATATCGGATGGGTTTCCTTTCTTGCGGGATCCGGTTTTGCAGAGAGAATGGTTTGCTCGAGAAAATCACAGAAGGCAGTCAGAGGGGAAGTCGCCTGTGGTTTTGGATGAACTCTATCTGCAAGCCTTGGAAGAAGGAATTCCAGAAGGTGCAGGGATGGCTCTCGGGGTGGATCGGCTGGTGATGGTGCTGACTGGGGCTTCCTCTTTGGGGGAAGTGCAGGCTTTTGGGTGGGAGGAAATTTAGAGTTCCAGAATACCTAATGAGAAAGAATCGGGACGGGGTATGAACCCCGTCCCTGTTATTCATTTCTGGATCAGAACCGGGATTCCACCCACGGGTTGCCCATAGCGGGCGCTCTGTCTAACAGCGCTCGGGTCTACTACAGGAAGCTCCATTCCTACAACTTCTGTTTGTCCATGCGTCCTATTGAAACAGCAGTTCAGGCACTTATTCCACCAACGATTTTCTGAGGTTGACCAAGCCTTAATTGCATCCCAGTTTTTATAGGTATTGTAAGCCATAAGACTAGCACCAGTAGCTACACCAGTAGCAATTGAAATGGTGCGAATTTCGGCGGTCGGATCGCCACCATTATCATCGGAATCTACGAAGAAGGTCGCTACAGTACCGGCTACTCCAGCTTCCAAAAGTCCGGCCAAAAACGCGGTTGTAGTTAATACAATCGGTTTGGAGTATTCCTTCATTTTGTCGCCCTTCCAATACCAGAGTCCACCTGCGACAAGAGCCATTCCAGAAACAACATTCAGGCCGACGGAGGAGGAAACTCCTAGATCAGTGAGTTCTCCTTGCATTGCTAGTGGAAGGAGGGTGAGGTTTCCCAATTCCATTAAATCAATGGTTACCTTGAGTGCGGTAGCAATTCCCAAGGCTACACCAGGTCGGAGGTTGCCACAACGCTTGTCAACAAACTGCCAGATTTTCGAGGTACTTTTGTAACCTGTCCCATTATTTAATCTATGGGTCCACTTTGCCGCAAAAATGGCGTTTGCTTGCTTTGCAATGATCGACATAATGGCAACAAATGTAGGGTCGTAGTCGCCCCCTTTTTTGGCCACAGCGCTCCAGAGAATGATATTTTCAAGCACTCCAACAGTGGCGCCTCCCACCATACCCCAGAAAAGACCATTGATTCGTTGGTTTTTTAGAGTGTCGGCATCTAAAATTCTGCTTACCTTATCCATTTCAGGAACATTGCTTTTCTGAATTTCAGCAACTTGTGTTGCATGTTCAAGGACTACAGCAGCCCTAAAGTCAGCGTACCAAAAAGCCATTTCCAAAGTTTCTTGTGCATAAGAAGCAACGACAGGGATTTGAACTAGCCCAGTACCCGTCCCTTGAATCAGGTCATCTGCATCAGCTGCTACGGCAGGAAGAGAGAGGAGAAAGGTCAGTGCAATTTTAGTTGCACCGGAGGTCGATGGAATTTGAAATTTCGGATTTTCTTTTCTAAATTGCCCTAGGTCTCGCGGAAGAAATCGCAAAAGCGGGTGATTGGGTTGCTTGGCTGGATCCACAACTTCCCCAGGTCCACTGAGGGTTGCCTTGATGTTTTCTTTATCGGCATCTGTGAGATCACTGCTATCGAGAGCAATTTCAAGCGGATTCTGATCCATTGAAGAAGCTTCGGATTGTTTAGAAGGAACCGCAGAGCCGGTATCGCCCTGCTCTTCTAGTGCCTGATTCATTTGAGCTTTCTTGCGCAAACGATATTTTCTTCTTTTTTCTTTCTTCCTCTGTGAAGCGTCCTGAGCGGAGGCTTGATCCGCGTCGTCCTGACTCAATAAATAAAAGCGATTATTGCTAAGATCGCCCTCACTGCCACTTGTAGCTCCATCGGATTGAGTAGCATTTACTGAGGGGCTGATAGCGTAAGCCACTTGATTGATACAAAATAGATGCAATAGCAAAAACGCGATCCCGCGTCTTTTTAGGTTGCTCATCATGGAATAGTCTCCTCTGTCTGTTGTCATTTTCCTTAAAACAACGCTCAAGATTTTTGGGATCACTCCCTCTCTGCAGAGAATCTCGAATATTTTTATTTTTTATTTGAGATACTCGAGGTGGCGCACGGTGTCAAAAAGAAAATAAGAATCGTTATCAAAAAGGAGTCACCCCCCTCTCAATCGAACTTCATGGGAATGTAGGATTCGCAGGGACGACGCTGAACTTGCCCAAGCGAACCAGAGGCCATAGACTTAGACAATGAACCCAAAAAACCTGTTTGTCTTGGCTGCTCTTTCTTTACTAGGCTTAACCCAAACCCTCCACGCAGAAAACCCCAAGAACCTAAAAGGTGCCATGGAGTTCTTACAGCTCAAACCAAAGTGCTCCTACCTAGCCCCGCATGAGGCGCTCGCACAGACGCGCCAAGGCAAGCTCCTCAATGACTTCCAATACGGAGAGAAAGGGAACCCGATCACTCAGTTGATCCAATTCAGTTTTAATATTCCGCCGGGTTCAGAGAATTCGGAGTTTTTTCAGATCAATCCATTGGCTCGAAATTTCTCTAGGTTTGTGGCGCCTTCGGTAGCGGGGATCATCTTGAATGTCCTAGCGCAGTCTGATCCTTCTCAGCCTCTGGATATCAGCCACCTCCAGGGACTCATAGAAAATGACCCCGGGTTTAAAGCAAGACTAGCGCAGGCAGGCCTAGATCGGGAGATTGCCCTGGGGAAGCTCGGCGCTTTTGAGGAATCAAATGGAACCTCTCAAG
>Ga0206829_10198_pt1 | contig 20538 bp, 19 predicted proteins | sample Alteio_BWOrgCont_75_FD_152862 | JGI IMG/M metagenome (GOLD analysis project Ga0206829, IMG submission 152862) | Enriched cells from forest soil in Barre Woods Harvard Forest LTER site, Petersham, Massachusetts, United States -... | ecosystem: Environmental > Terrestrial > Soil > Temperate forest >... | reverse complement strand
TCAAGGCCGGCACATTAATTGCCGATCGATACGAAGTTATCGCGCACCTCGGCAGCGGCGCCATGGGAGAGGTCTACAAGGTACGCGATACGAAAACAGACACCTTATATGCTCTAAAGATGATCTCGCCTCAGTTGGCTAAAGACAAACTGATGTCAAAACGCCTGGAGCACGAGGCACAGGCAGCACGAACTCTCGCTCATGGCAACATTGTCTCAGTCTACGATGTAGGCAGTTCACACGACGGTTCTCCGTTTCTATTGATGGACTACGTCGATGGCGACAGTCTGGAAGATTTGCTAAAAAGGGAAACCGTACTCACTCCGGCGAGAGCTGTTCCGATTTTCATGCAGATCGCAGAAGCGCTCGTACACGCGCAGCAGAAGGGAATTACCCACAGAGATCTGAAGCCAAGCAACATCCTGATTGCTAAGAATACATCCGGAGTAGACATTGTTAAAATTGTCGACTTCGGTATTGCAAAAATAGCAGACCAAGATCGAGTTGACAAAACGAAGCTCACCCAAACTGGAGAGCTTGTTGGAACGCCGCTGTATATGAGTCCGGAACAGTGCCGGGGAGACGAGATCGATGGTCGTTCAGACATCTACTCCGCTGGATGCATTATGTATGAGGTCCTCTGTGGACAGCGGGCTTTCCATGCTGAGAATCCTGTGAAGGTAATTCTGAAGCATTTATCAGAGGCACCGCCCCCGATGCCCAACAACGCCGGCATTAGCGCTGATCTAAAGAACCTCGTGTTGCGATGTCTCGAGAAAGATTCGGCGGATCGTTATCCCAATGCTGTCGACCTGCATATCGATTTAGAGCGAATCGCCGAAGGAAAGCCGATCCGTCCCTACAAGCGAAAACGCAAACCAAGCAAGAACAAACAGTGGATAGCCGTGGCGGCATGTCTTGCCGTGGTGGCAATCGGCGCCGCTGCCGCCATCACAATGCAAAGCCCGCCGCCTGCTCCAACAACCCCTGGTTCCGAAAACGAACAGAGACCTAGCGTTTATAAAGAGAAAACCCTAGCGCAATGGACAAGCCTCATCGAGAAGTCTCCCGATGATCCGCGCTTGTATTTCAACAGAGGAATGTTGCACGCAATGCGAGACGAGCGGACAAACGCGGTCGACGACTTTTCCGAAGCGATCAAGCTGAAACCAGATTTTCTTAACGCATATGTCCAACGCTGCGATATGTACACTTTCTTGGCGCAGTATGGCAAAGCGGAGAAAGACGCGCAAATAGCGATTAAGCTAGATCCAACCTCTGCCGAGGTCTACCGTGTACGAGCTGGCATGTACACGGCGCGAGAACAGTATGATCTCGCGATTGCCGACTGGAGCCATGCAGCTTCTCTTAACGATACACCGCATGCACACTATCAATGGGCGATGTGCCTCATGAAGTTGGCTAAGTTTAAGGAAGCAGAGGCACAGATAGACGAATCGATTCGTCTCAGCAACAGCGATTTTACAAGTGCGTATCTGGCAATCGCTGGAGCGAGTGCCACATTCAGGAGAGACTTCCCAAAAGCAAAAGAGTTACTCACCAAAGCGACAGAAACACCGTGGACCCGAGGGGTGGAATGGGCCCTTCTCGCATACTACTATGTCAGCACTGGAAATATGACGGAAGCGGAGCGCTCCGTTCAGAAGGTGAGAGCATCAGAAACCTTTCCAGCCCGAGGTTTCAGGTTGGCTGCCGACCTTCATAGAACTGCCGGTGAATACGACAAGGCAGTCCAAGAGTTTAGCGAGTCTACTAGCTTGGAAGAGTATCCGCCGGGTTACAGAGAGCGAGCTATGGCCTACATCGCCATGCAGCAGTGGCGCTCGGCCTATGCCGACGTGAAGAAGGCGTACGATCTCAATCCGTACTCTTCCACCACATTGTCTTTTCTGGCGCTTGTCGAAACCAAGCTTGGCATGTCGGGCGCCAAGGAGCACATGGCGAAAGCTACGGCCGACAAAGGTGTTCCAGCCATCGTGTGGAGCAACAAAGCGTGGATGGAGTTGATGAACAACGATACCAACGCTGCCCTGTCTGATGCTAACCGCGCGCTTCAACAAGATCCATATCTCAAAGAAGGGTACGACGTGCGCGCCCTCATCAACGAAAAGATGAACAATCAGGCAGCCGCCAAGTCCGACAAGGACAAAGCAAAAGAACTGGTCTCACACTACGACCTGTAAGACGAGCGGAACCGGTCCTGTACAATGCAAGACCTAACATCCTGAGCCCAGAAAAATTGCCGTTGATGGAAGGCACAACGGTGCCACATGGCACAACATGCCGCCGAGATTTCCGCTTTGGTTCCGCGTTGGAGAAGGAAGGTCGTCATATGCGCAAATCGGAATTTGACCTTAGCCGATGCTTTCTCTCCGCAGGCAAGGCGTTTGTGAAAAACATCGTCGTCGTTTTGCTCACCGTATCGATACTGCCGCTGCCTGGTTTTGTGCTCTGGACCGACGCTCCACTATTCATTCTATGTATCGAGCTAACCTTACTTGATTGTTTTTACCTCATGGCTGCCGTGTTCCTGGTATATGGAATGTTCGGCTCGGTCAGCGAGAGGATTTCCATTGGCACGATGTTGTCTCCCTTCTTACGGCCTGTTTCTGTGCTTAACCGCTGTTGGCAGTTCTTTTACTCCGAATCGCCTGGAATTTGGCGATCCCTTGGTGGGATGATTTTAGGAATAGTCTTCGGTTTAGGAGCGCAGTGGCTGGCTGCACCGTGGAAGATTCCCCCCGAACAAAATCTGATCGGCGCCGGTATTAACACAGCCTGCCTCTTGGTCTGGAGCCAAGACCTCGTGGGTTGGATGCTGGCGCCGTATTATCTAGCTAATCTTGACTTGGCTGCCGGCGAGGCCTATAAGAGTAGTCACTTCCTAGATAAAATTGCATGTACTCGCAGACAATCGGCGCCCCATTTAGGCTTATCTTTAGGTGGGCTTTAACCCGCAGTGGAATCGTCGCCGGTTATTGGCGGACAAGCCGTTGGCGTCGTGGATAACACTGGATAAATATCGCCGTTCAGCACGATGTTTCCAAATACGATAGATGAAGTAGAATGCGTTAAAGAGGGATATTGGTGGAATATGATGCGGTTAACGTTGCCAGGTGTTCGTGACTGGTTGGCGGATGAGACCGCACCGCCATTGATACTGTATCGAGTCCAGCCATTGCCTAGATCTACGGCGGAGCTAACGTCATGGAAACTAAGGAATGTCACGTCTCCGTCGCCTGGTTGGGCGGCACTCCCGCTGGTGCCATCAAGAATCACACGGAAGTTGCTGTTTGCGATCGCTGCTTTCGAAGATGAACCTTGCACATCAAAGGTCAGACTCTGGAATGGTACGTTGTTCAATCCGTTCCAATCACAACCGGCGCCCGCGTGGCATGAGCCATCAACCGGAACACTCACATTGACGTACAACTGTCCTGATATGTTTAAAAACGATGAAGACTCTGTTGGATCGCTACAGCACGTATAAGTTGTCAGCAAACCTTTTTCGGCGGCAAATACAGCATTCGTTGCTCCCAATGGAAGGCAAATGGCGATAGCCAATGCGAGCAACGTATTTCCGAGGAGTTTGGTATGGTTGTGGCTCATTAACGCGACTCTCTCATGTGGCGATCAGCTCGTTCCAAGTTCGTGGGTATTTTAGCACCCGTGCAAAACAGGAGCTAGTCATGGTGCCCCGGGTTGCCCAGGCTTCCTAGTAACGTGTCTTTCAAGTTCTCCGGAACCCCTGATACCACCTCCGCGATTTTACCGTTTCCCTTCAGGACAAACATTGTGGGATATCCGGTCACGCGGAAAAGTCGTCGCAGATTTCCATTTTGATCTTCGATCCATTCAAATGTTGGCGCCCGCTTGATCAATTCCGCAGGCAGCGCCGGACTGACGTTAATGAAGCGGTACGCACCACCCGGCATTTTGGTCGCCACCGATTCAACTACAGGCAACTGCTGCTTGCAATATGGACAGTCTGGTGCGACGAAACTAAGAATCACGGCCGATGTTCGACCGAAATCCGCACTTGTTAGAGAGCGTCCTTTGTTGGTTTTGGTGCTGAACGCTGGTATTGCATCGCCCGACCGCAGCGTTGCTACGCCAAGACCTTGTTCCATTTTCATTCCGTATGCCATAAACGTCAGATTGAGACAACTGAAAAGGGCAACCACTGAGATTGGAGCAAGAAACGCGAGGCATAAACGCTCCCTGACAGTTGTGGTGCTTGTTTCTCCAGTAGAGGGACAGAATATCCAGATGGACCAGATCGCGATGTGACACGCATGTCCGACGAGGCAATCAAAGCACCAGCCCGGCAGATCGACGTAGGTCAACGCTATGGCGAGGAGAATTGCCCAGACTAGCCCGCCTCGGCTCACCTTCGGACCAGGGAAAGATGGAAAGAGCACTGAGATCGCCATCAATAAGGCAAAGTACCCAGCACCGAGCAAAGGCAGATAGGGATCGCTGGACGCACAGGTTTTGCACTGGAAAATATTGAACACCGCAGGCGTTTCCGGCAACTTGAGAAAAAGCACCGCTAGTGCAAGCAGCCCAAGAAGCGGAACGCAATTGCGAATCTTCGTCATAGCTAGTTATCGCAAAATGTCGCTGGTGACTTTTTCAAGTGGAGCGCCTTAACAAGAAAGGCATTACCCGCGTTATACGAGGGAAGAGTGGCGCCCGACCAATATGCATTTTTGCAAGTTGCTGTGTTGCAGTGCCCACCAACCGTGGTGAACTCTCCTGAGCGCATGATGTCACAGATACAGATAGCCTTTCCTGGATGGAACGGATCAACAGTACAGCGCATATCCAAGCAGTTTGTCCATGGGTCGCCGCTCGGGCAAATCATGCTTTTCCCGCCCTGGAAGTACTGCACGAACGAATAGGTGGAGTAGATTATCCGATGACCATGGATAGTTGTAGGTTGCAGCTGCGAACAAGGAACACTAGCCATATTGGGTCCCGCAGGTTCAACATCACAGGAACAGATGGCTTCATTTTTGTGGAATGGATTCGGATGCGGTACGCAGCGAGCCGATGTACACAGCGCATAGGGCATTTTGCACAAATACAACTTGGTACTGCCCTGCGCACGTCCGTACTGGGAATAGCCGATAGCCACAGCCAGCGCCGCAATGAGAGGCAACATGTATGTGAGCAATACCGCTCTGACGCGATTCATACCAGGAATAGTAGTCTGCCGAATTGGGTTTCAACTCTATCGATCGAATCATTATGATCAGCCGTGTCGAGGAGTGTCAAGTCATTGATGCCGATCGATCAGGTACTTGATTATTAAATCCAGGCACTTTGTAGGGATTAAGCTCAATAACAACCCGAATTGTCACCAGTTTCTCATACGTACTAGCTGCGGCACGAGTTTTTCTGGAGCACTAGTTTTTCTCCGGTTCCAATCACTCCTTCTATGAGCAGCATAAATTCGTCAACTAGCTGATCGACCCTCTTTGCGTTGGCAAGTTTTGCAGGCTCTTCAACAAACGCTGCCAACCTCTTCTTATGGTTCCGATGAACGTAAACCCGGCACGCCTGCGTGAGTCCGGAGCTCACCAGTTGCTTTATGTCACAGAGTCTGAGTAAGTCGTTTAACTTACTTTTCACATTGCTTCATCGGATTTTCACAGGGACTCCCCTAGAATCCACCATGCACTTCCCCCAGAATCGTATTTGATACCACATTGGTCTTGGGCAAGGTCTGCTGCGACGAGTTAATCGACGTGGCAGCTGATCAAGAGCGACAGCACGTTTAGAGAGGTAATCGATCGTGGCAGAGGTACTAGACCAGCCAAAAAAGCTTGAGAAGGGCGAGGACAACACGGAGAAGGGTGCAAGCGCCTTGTCGAACCGCATTTGGGATTACATGAAGGATGCTATAAAGGGCGACGCGAAAGGAAGGGAGCTTGTGCCCGGTGACCATAATTCATCGAAGCTCGACCCGACTAGTAAGTCGTTGGAACAGGACAAATGGGGCATACGTAACAATGTCAGCGCTCTGCTAAATACAGGAATGGTAGACCAGGACAGTTTCCCGCAGATTGCCAGAGTAGTCCTTGCAAAAGTCGACGAGAGTGGCGAAGTGACAAAAGAGCAATTGGCTAAAGTGGTTCAAGGGCTCCCTGGCGAACCAAAGATCACAGGACAAGAGGCGCAGGTTCTTGCAGTTCTTTATCGCAACTTCGACAAACTAGCTGGTAAGGGAAACCCAAAGGATCCTGACGAACACAGGCTGACGGTCGCCGATGCCGATAGAGCCGGTCGAATCTTCACAGAGGAAGCCCAGAAGCAGGAGCGGGAGGACGCACGTCGGGCGTTAGCCTGGTCTGTTGACGGCATAAATTCGTTCGGACACTCCAGGCTTTTGTCGCGCGACGGTGCTTTGTCGCGCACCGACATCGAGCATGCGCTCAAACTAGGAGCACTGAGCGACTACGATCGCAAGAATCTTGAGTTTGCGAAAGAGAACTTCGATCTAATTGGACACGGGCACGCTCTCGAATTGCAGGATTTCAACGACTATAGTTACAGAGTAGACTCTGGCGAGACTCCGGATGCTCGATTGAGGCAGTCCATCTGGTGGAATATGCGCACCGTTCACGAGTCGCAAAAGACCGGCGAGGTTGGGAAGCTCTACGCGACGGCGAACCCGCTGGATAGTATTACCGTTGATGCGGTAAAGAACCAGTGGCGAGAAGAGTCCACTTTTGAGGCTACCCTAGCGTCTTTAGCGAATGCGAATCCTCAAGCGATCCAAAACATGATTCGCGATAATGGTGATGGCACCTATATTGTCACCTTTCCCGGTGCCAAGGACGAACCGATAGAGGTCAAGGCCCCTACCGAGACCGAGCTCGGACTTTTCGATCATGCCGAAGCACAAGGGACATGGCCAGCGGTGCTCGAGAAGGCATATGGGGAGTATCTGGTTCGGCACCATCAGGGGTTAAATGCAGATACGCCGCAGGAGGCTACGGCGGAAAGCCGCAGGGTAGGTGATCTGATTGGTTTGCTCACAGGCAACACATACCATCACTACTCGTTATTGTTCCACTCACAGAGAACCATCGCTGATGAGCTTGCAAAAGCATTCAGCTCGAAGCCGCCAAAGGTAGTAACGCTAGGCGCCGGACTCTTCGCTGGGTACTTTACCGGTTTGGTTGGCGAAATAACTCAGAATGGTTTCGATACGAGTGTTACCTATAGCATCACCGGATATACTCCCGATAGCCGGGAAGCCGGCGGAGGTTGGGTAACGATCAGAAATCCGCTCGCCGGAAACGATGACAGCCCGCAGGGCAAAATGCGAATACCGATTGATTATTTCATGAGCAACTTCACTGACATCGCAGTTCAAGATTGAGTCTGACCGTCGAAAGCGCATCCTCGGCCCTATCTGCTTGCTCTTTGCGATCTGATGGCAGCGGCTCAGCTTTTCGTCAATATCGGCGAATGGTCGGAAAGCACCATTGCTGCGGCTCGTTCTGCAACCATGACAGTGGTGGCATTCAAGTTGCCGCTGATAATTCTTGGGAAAACCGATGCATCAGCCACCCGCAGTCCAGCCAATCCGCGTACCTTCAATTCAGGATCGACCACTGCCAAGCTGTGAGTGCCCATGGAGCAGGTTCCACAGGGATGATAAAGAGTCTGACAGTGGCGGCGGATGTAAGCACCTATCTCGGCGTCGGTCTTGCAATCAGCGCTGAGAGCGATTTCACCGGTTAGAAGCGAAGTCAACGGTTCTGTCGCAGCAATCTGACGATTCAAACGGACTCCCTTCACAAGTGTGGATAGGTCGGTCCCTTCAGAGTCAGTCAGGTATTGCGGATCGATTACTGGATGACTGAGCGGATCGGCTGAATGCAATCGTATTTCGCCTTGGCTTTTCGGCCTCTGCAGATTGATTAAGAAAGTGATTCCCGATCCCGTAGACAAATACCGACAATGATCACGATCTCCCGTTGCCAAAAAGTAGACTTGCAGATCTGGCTCGCTCACCGATGCATCGCTGCGTATATGGCCTCCGGATGTCGACCCATTGCTCGACATCGGGCCGCGATGGTGTGTCTGCCAGTCCTGAATCGCCTTACCGACCTCCTCTTGAGACATCCCTGCCAACCCTATCTCCTCCGTAGCGTCAAAGGTAACACCTATGGCGAGATGGTCTTGCAGGTTTTTGCCAACGCCGGGCAGGTCGTGGACCAGATGCACACCGAGTTTACGAAGCTCCTCGGCGGGACCGATTCCAGACATAAGCATCAGATGTGGTGTGTTGATGGCGCCCGCTGAAAGGATCACCTCGGTTGAAGCATGCACAGTGACAGGCTTGCCAAAGTGCAGATATTCTATACCGGTAGCCCTGCCATTTTTTACGACAATACGAGTGCACATCGCGCGATTGACTATTGTCAGATTGGGCCGGCTCATGACTGGCTTCAAGTAAGCAGAAAAGCTGCTGCTTCGTGCTCCGTCCTTAATGGTCTGCTGGAAGAGTCCGACGCCTTCCTGCGTCGCCCCGTTAAAATCCGAGTTATGCGGGAAGCCTGAGGCAAGAGCCGCTTTCAGGTAAAGTTGATCTGTGGGATCAACGTAAAAGGGATCGGACACCGTGATTGGGCCACCCTGTCCGTGCAACGGATCATTTTTGAAGCGCTCGTTGTGCTCCGATTTGACAAAGAAGGGTAGGACCTCCTTCCATCCCCAGCCCGAATTGCCGAGCGAGCACCAATGGTCGAAGTCAGATGGCAGACCACGGATGTAAGTCATGCAATTGATGCTGCCGGAGCCCCCTAGCATTTTGCCTCGCGGCCAGAACAAACGCCTTTTCATAGCACCAGCCTGAGGCACCGTATGATAGGACCAGTCCACCTCGGTGTTCAGCATAGTACTCCAGGCAGCAGGCATTCGCTCCGCTGGAGGTAGTTCCTCACCGCCAGCTTCGAGCAGCAAAACTCTACAGTCTGGATCTGCACTAAGCAGATTTGCCAAAACACAACCTGCGGAGCCGGCGCCCACTATTACGTAGTCATGCATAGCATTGGTCTTCGTGCATCAAGCCTATTTTATATGACATTACCGTACGGTCAAGCCTACCGGTAATGCTTCGCTTCGCTCCGATAGAGTGTTGCGCGTACGCAGTATCCCTGGCTCGGTAACGACTGGGTAACCCAGGATCGAATAACCTGACAGAGTCAGAAAGCACTCGCACGCGGTAGCAGCAACACCACTGCAATGCTGCTATGCAGCGCTGGCGCGGATGAAATCGAACGTTATTACCAACGAGGAATGGCAAAATGACCCTTGATGTACGCGATTCTAATATCGTCTCACGTCCGGCAGATCAGCTTGCTAATGTCGACATAATGGCGCTTTATAAAGAACTAAAAAGCCTCAAGTCACCCGTCGGTGGAAATGGCGCCGGTAATGGCCCCAGCCTCAGTTTTTTTGACGATCGATGCTTCGTTGCGCACTTTAGGGGTCCTGAAGGAACGTTTCACAGGATCTTTGACGCTAATGGAAACGTAGTTAGAAAGCACCAAGGTGAATACGATTTTGGTACTGGACCATGCCGTAAGATTTGGTGAATCGGTGACCCGTCCATCTCTGCTCTACTCGCTTGAGCTTATGACTGGCGGTACCGCCCATGAGAATTTGCACCGCTTCCGGCGAATGCAAGAATAAGGAAGCATCGTCGCCGGGATTGAGGAGGTCCAGTAGTGCAACTTTCATCCATAGTTGATTCCTGGAAAGCCAACCCTGCTGTTAGCAACCTTGACCCAGTCCGCAACGCCACGGACGTTGCCACATCTGCAATTCTCCAGTTAGTCGAAGGTAAACAGGGAGGTGAGGCTGTAGAAAGCGAAGTCTCAAATGTCCGTCCTTTCAGGAACGGTGCCCAGTACCTTGCCAGACAGATCGAACTCTAGCTGGCCCTTGCGTGTATGTACGAATATTTGTACAATTGATCTGAGGTGCGTATGAAGCAGCTACTCTGGTGGGGGAGCAGTCGGAGCCGGACGCGAGGAATGAATATGCCGATCTCCAAAAATACCGCAAAGACCAAGCCAAGAAAGGCAAAGTCTAGAGCAACCAAGAAATATTCTCGCGAGCACTTCAAAAGCTCCGGTAATGTTTTTAGGGACATGGGAAAGAGCGAAGAGGAAGCCAATAATCTCTTCATGCGCAGCAAGCTCATGATCGCCATTGAGGAGATCATTGAGGAGCGTGGTTGGACGCAAGCCCAGGCAGCAGTAGTGATCGGTGTCGCCAGACCACGAATTACTGAGCTTTGTGCCAGCCGTATTGATCTTTTCACTGTTGATACCCTGGTGAAGTATCTGAACAAGCTAGGCAAGCAAGTCACGCTCAGCATCAGAGACAGCGAAGTTGCATAATTTGACATAGCTAAGCCATAGTTCGTGCTTTTGCAGTGCCTCCGTCAAGCCAGGGTACTGCAGATCTCTCGTGCTCCTTGCGATAGAGAACTGACAGCGTGTTCAAACGTTGTGACGTTCATGTATTGGAACAGCGGCGGTGCCATTTAGGTTCAGGTTACATGTTTGACATCAATGTGATGAATTGCGCCTGCTTGTCCTTTCCTGCCTCTGGTTTCAAGAGCAGAGGTTCGTAATAGCTATCATCCACATCAGGTTTTTCAATGTGTCGATAAACCGGTTGAATCAGTTTGGCGATGAGCGAACGGTTCCGGAGTAGCGGACAAGAACATTAGCTACCGCAGATCTGTGGTTCAACTGTCCGTGCCATGACATTGATACATCGCCTCGATAGACTACTTTTTAAGGCGGAAATCAGCAAGCAACTGAATGTTTGAGGTTAACGCCACAAAGGCGTAGGCGGTTCCAAGGCCCAGCGGCTTTATAGATAGTCTCCCCCCCCCTTTAAGAAAGGATCGGTACAACATGAATAAAACCAAGCGTTTATGCTGTTTGATAGCCGCGTCATTATTCCTATCATGTTCGTTTACTAAAGGCGCAGACGCCGCGAGCGTAACCTCCGCCAACCATGGCAGCGAGCCTTATTCGCTTTCCTATAACGCCGGTGGCACGGACTCTAACGGAAACTTTTTAGGCGGCACGGAATTCATGAATCTTGTTGCATTTCAGGGCCGGCTGTACGGCGGACTTTCATATTGGAAGGACGATCCAAATTATTTCCCAAAGCATCCGGATCCAGCCTCCGGCCCGCAAGTTCTCGTATTGAATTCGAAAAACTCGCAGTGGCAACAGGAGGTGGTGTTCAACCAATACGTTGGTGGCCGGATCAACACCATGGAAGAGATCAAATTTCATAGTTTTGATGCGTCCGGAAAAGTTGTCGGCACCATCGCGGATATGCTTGTAGCGGCTGCAACTGGCTCAAGAAACGGTGACATTTTCACGCAGAGGTCTCCTGGAGTTTGGGAGGATACTCATTTCCCCGGTTCAAGCGTCCGCTCGCTGGCTGTGCACTATGATAGTGCGAGTAAGATAGAGAAGGTGTTTGCAGGCTGCACCGGCTCCAACTCTGCACATGCACAGGTTGTCTACAGTGGCATATATAATCCAAAGGTATCTGGGCGCATTCAATGGAACTCGACACCAGAGTCACTCGGCCAATATGGCCGAGTAATGTCTATGGTAGATTGCGAAGGATCGCTCTTTGCTGCGGCAAGACCGTCTGTTTTGAAGCGCAACGATCAAACTCAGAGCTGGCAGCCAATTTACACATACCATGCTTCGGATTCATTCGATCAATCGCAATATCCTTCGGGATTCAGAGGGCTTACAGTCACACACGGTCCTGGTGGCACCCCAGTCATTCTTAGCGGTTACAATGGATATTACGGCGACATTTTGGAAATCGATCCGCAGTCGGGAGCCGGAACGACAGAGATTCGGTTGCGAGATTCTCTAGGGCAGCAATGGGGCTCTCCTCCTCTGGGAAAGGGCATCATAGCCGGATACAACAATATTCCGCTTATAGCGCAGGGCGTGCGAATGTTCGGTCTGTTATGTCTTTCGCCAAATTTGAGCGAAGCGAGTTCAGCATGGACGCTTTCACGCTCAATCGCCGGCAGTGGTGGCCCATCAAGCACCGGTGGTGGTGGCTCATTATATATGTTGCACCAGGTGAAGGCACTCAGCTTTCCCTACCAAATCTCTGATCGCCAGCTGTACTCCGTGCGCACCCTTATAGTTTCGCCATTCCTCGAGGACCAGGGTCAGGTTCTGTATGTTGCAGGCTACGATGCGCACTTCCAAACGGAGCATAATACCGCCTGGTGTTATCGAGTGGGCATCAATACGGCAATGCAGCCGTACATAGGCGCAGGTTCAGCGTCTAATTGAGAGCCATTCTTTTTGAAGTCAACCCAACTCATACAGCGGTTGATAAAGTAGTCTTCCTTCGTTGAGAAAGGATCGGTATATATGAGTAAAACCATGCCTTTGTGCTGTTTGATAGCAGCGTCACTATTCCTATCATTCTCCTTTGCTAAAGGCGCAGACGCCGCGGTCTCAACTCCCGCTAACCCTGTGCTATCGAGTGGGGATCAACGCGGCATTGGGGCAATAGAAGGGCGAAGGATTTCGGATGGAGTGTGGCGATGACGAGACAAAGGGATCACCGAGGCGGCATACTCATCATGTTCGTGCTAATGATGCCGTTCTTGCTCTGCTGCTTCCTTGCCATCGCTCATGTTTCCATACTCATGTTAGAGAAAGAGCGTTTGCAAATTGCGGCTGATGCAGCAGCATTGGCTGCAGCAAACGAGCTTTCGCGAATCGTTGTGGAAGATCCTCACTTCGGACCTGTAGCACTTAGCGACTACCCGGCAATCGGTGAAGCTACGTTAGCTGCTGATGGTCAACCATTGCCTGTCTTAGGTATTAATACGATGGTGGCAACTGCACGCCTCGATTTACTAATAGCCAGAGACTGTGAGACACCGGCTCTCATCGATGAGGCCGTCAAAGAATCTATGTACACCAAAGAGGCCGCCGCCAGACTCACAGCAGTTCTGAAAAACTCAGTTCAAACAAATAATCCTAACGTAAGAGATCTCGATGGACAGCGAGTGGCTCCTCGGTTAAAAGCCGCGGCGATTGTCGATAAATCTCTTGGCGACAGTAATAAGGCAAAGCTTCAGCTCATGCTTGGCACTGCCGAGGCAACTACAGCCACACCTTTACCTAACCCAGCATCGCTTGCCTTGGTGCCTCCGAAGGATGTTGTCGCCGGCAACTATCGGGCCTTTGTCAACATGCCTGTTGATAATCAAGATTTTTACTTTGTTGGAGAGGGCAAGCAGTCCCGCTTAGTGAATGTCGCTACGTTCGCGCCTGCCGAAAAGGATCGTCCTGCTTCCATTGTTCTGGTTTCACTGCAGACGCCGGAGCCAGTGGGCGTCTTCCCTGGCTTGAAGCAAAATCTCAGTGCTTCAGCAGCAGCAGCACCTTGGACGAACGCAGATGTTACGCCACCCGGAATCCTGGTTTTTTCAACGATGGTAGATCAACCGCTGCTCGATATGACTTTGAAACATCTGATAGATCGTTCAAGCGGGCAGGGAGCAGTCATGCAATCACAGGGAGGTGACTATCGTAGAGATCCTAGAGCTACGCTTGTTCAATGCCGCCACGCGACAGCAAATCAATATCTTTCGCAAGCTCTTATAGACTGGCTACGAAGTGCACATCTTCGGCCGCGCATTGATTCGACAATCGCTCTACTCAATGCGGCAATTGATCCGAAGAGCCAGTTCACGATTTACAGCTTCCCTCCGAAAGGGCAACCAATATCATTTAGCCCCTTGCACGATCCATTCAGCTGCCAGACTCTAAGCGAGAATCAGACTGAATTCACAAGCGACGACTTGTTTGGAGGTCCATCCAAATACAGACTTACCTGCCAGAATCAGATCGCCAATCTGGGAAATCTCAATGGAGGGTTACACGCAGGGCAACTGCTTCCAGGCGATCCGGTCAACTGGATGGATTTGAATCTCTTCACTGGTGGCGTCGACTTTGCTGATGTATTGGGCGTCGGACAGCATGCGATGAACTGTTCGGTCATCGGTTCCTCGGACAATTGCACAACACCTGGAGTGCAGAGAGAGCCGTTGGCGGTTAGCGACACAACAGCTCAATTTGCCACCAAAGATGGAAGCTCCGCTCTGAACAGACAGCCGAGACAAACTTATTATGCCGGCGGTGAAGCTATCTACATTACGATACAGAACACAGATTCCGACGTGTAATCAATCAACGCATCCACTCCAAATGTCGGAACCCAGCGCTGCCTTGTCTGATGCTAACCGCGCCCTTCAACAAGATCCATATCTCAAAGAAGGGTACGACGTGCGTGCCTTCACCAACGAAACGAGTGAACAACCAGGCAGTCGAATGCGAGGGCGACATCGGGGCGGAGGTGATGCGCAAACGCGACAAGGACACGGAGCGCTTTCCTGGGTGCTTGGCAAGGACAGAGGGCGATCTTCAAGATAAGATAGAGGGTGAAAATATGAAACTCAAACCATTATCACTTATCGCCGCCGGCTTAGACAGCCAAGGTCAGTATCTGTATCGAGTGCGCTTTGAGCATGAGAAGAAAGGCGAAGTTGAGTACACGTTTGCAGTCGATACCACGCTCATTCCAGTGGTTCAGTGGGAATCCGAATTTTGGTTCAACACATTCGAAGATCCAGCACCGGCAGATGCACTGTTAGCTTCTATCTTGAAATTTCATGAGGCGAGGAATAAATAGTTCCAGCTTGATGCCACCCGCTCTTGAGCATGCTTTAGCGATCATGAAGAATTGACTCTTCCCCAAAATGCTTGCTCAGCCGAAAGGACCAGTAACGGATGACTCGAAGAGGTCCGAATGGGAGGCATAACAGCACAGGATTGTGTAGCCTTTAAGTACGAGGCGAAGAGCACTTCATTTTGCATTCTTCACACTGGTCCTTCGGAAAGTGGGGATTTTGAATGAGAAACATTTGGCGATGTCTCTTGGCTATCACAGTTTGCGGAAGCTCTTTCAACTGTCCAGTTCTTGCAACTACCGGCCCCCAATTTTTTCCATTCTCATGCCCCGCTATAACCCCCGATGTTGGCGTGGATACAACAACTTCTTTAGTCAACATTCCACGACAACGCGGTCTCTTTGCTACAGTCGTGAACAGTTCTAAGTACCCGTGGGAGGTGGGTGGTGGAGTTGAATACACTGGGTTTGGAAGCAAACGCTTCAAAAGTTTTAGCTTCGACTATCTCGGTCCTTTCGACGGTAGCCTTTTGGTAATTCTTATTGGCACGGACTCAACTGGTAACCAAAATTGGTCTTGGTTCTATTTCAAACCGGGCGGTTTAACTGGCAGCAACAGTGGGAAAGGCAGAGGCGGTCCCAGCGGTGGAACGGGTACACCGTCAGGTTTTCAGCTCATCGAGGTCACGCCAAGTACACCGGTGAGTGAGATGAATCGAGGTACCACGTTGTCCACAGTTAACGAGATCCAGCTATATTTTATGGGTCAGTACGATCTGCCTAACGGCGATCCAAACGTCGAAAGAGCAACTATGGGCAATTTCAAGCTGAATGGGAAAGCATTGCCCGCGCTATCGACACAGATTCAGGCTTGCCCACCCGTATAATGACCTGCAGGGGATTACCTCGGGCGCGCGATCATGGATTTTCGAAGCGTTATCAGCTACATTCTGACTCTTTCTCTCTGGTTTGCCGCAGCCCGGCAGTGCGCAAGAACAGTTGACTGCGTCTGAACGGCAGGCCGCTCTTGCGCGGCCAGTGGCTGTTCAAAATGAGATTGATGCTTACGTCAGCACGATGCGATCACGAGTCACTGATCTGTTGAAATCAAAGAAGTATGATGAACTCGACGCGATGGCTATGGAAAGAATCGCTCGGCCGAAAGTGTATTGGCAGGGGCGCACCGTTCCGGCATCCATTGATTTGGTGCAGGCTCGCTTTTGATGCTGGCTCTTCAGGATTTCTTCATTTCAGTTCGGTAAGCTGCTGCAAATAGCCCAGCGCGTGCAAATTACCGTCATGCCTCACTCCGAAATAACTTCCAACCATGAAAGCCGACATGAGGCGTTGTCGACGATGCTTCAACGTGGCTCGCGAGTGAGTATGAGCGAGGTTCTTGATGCCTGGGGACCATCACCAGAAAATAGTCAAATCAAATGCGGAACTGGCAAAACAGCCCCGGAGCTGTTTCAGAGGCTCTCCGCCCAGCAGAAAACGGAAGTGATTCTTTCAGGTGCATCTGCATTCTCGACTGCCATCACAGGCCAGGTAAGGCAGGTCGCAAATGGGATTTGCGACGGTACACAAAATGTAGCCGTTGGATTTGTGGAGATGGGAAAACAAGCCGTTGACCTGGTTGTTCATCCGACGAAGATGACAGCTGAACGTGAGCATCTCGCGCATAGTGCAGATCGAGTCTGCAATCGTGCGGCTGAATATCTCACTGATGCTTCGCGCGGAAATGTTCAACCACTGTCCGATGCTGCAGGCGTTGCGCGATCGCTAATGCGGAGCTACGAGCGTCTGTCTACATATGAAAAATCGGTTGCTGGAACGGAAGTTTTGCTCTCTTTCGTGCCGTTCGAACGGATGGCAGAGGTATCGGCAGTAGGCGCAAGAGGAGTCAGCAATCTTGCTGACCTCGACGCCAAGTATGGACGACTTTTGGAAAAGATGGATGCTACGACCGCTAAGTACCAGGGAATGGCTGGTGCAGGACGCGGCTGGGAAATCATGAACGAGCGCACTTCGGCGGACGTTGTTAAACAGATCCGCGCGGATTCTTGTGTAGCTGCCGTTGGAGAGATGCTGACCAAAGGTAGAATTGATCAGCCCTCACTCATCAACATTCTCGGCTCCCCGGCTGATCCAATGGATTTGGCAACTTCCCTCGGACCAGCATGGGTTGGCAAAGCTCTAAACCCGGATAACCCGAAGAATCTCGAAGTACTGCTGAAGAGGGGGTCGTGGGCGGCGGAACTTCGGAGTCCGAAGGGCCCGTCTCAAAGATGCGAGCTTGGTCACATGGTTGTTGTAGACGGTGTGAACGAGGAAGGACATATAATGATTCGGGATCCAATGCAAGGAACCAGGTACGAAATGAATCTTGACGATTTTTCGGAGGCTTGGACTGGGCGCGTGGCTTTCAGAAAATGATTGAAGAGGGGAAAATGTTACGAATCCAGCCTATATCAATAACCGCCGCGGGCAAGGACAAATACCTCGTTCGCTTTTCTCGCGGCGACGAAGAGGTCGAGTACACATTTACTATGGATGATGCCGGCGTGCGCGGCGTTAAGTGGGAACACGACTTTTGGGTTGCTACTCATGATGATCCTGCAGCGGATAAGCTGCTTAAGGCGATTCTCTTATTCGACGAAGCAAGACGTAGTGAAGGCTGATGAGATTCAAGGCGGCCCATAGCGGGACGAGTTGGAAAGTGATATCGATTCGCAAGCTGTGCGAAGCAATGTGGGAGTTGCGCTCGGTTCAATCGCGCTCTGCGTTTGCTCTGAAACGGGCCTACCGCAAGCTTGAGGAATGCCTAACAAACGAGCGTCTTCAAGTGGCTGACCAGGTTGGGTTCAAGGCGACTCTAGAGATGTTTCTTCAAAGAAGGATCAAACAAGCCCAGTCCGAGCAGGACAGCCCAGATCAATCAGAAGGCGCACAACAATCTGAGGGATTGATGGACGGCGTCTTGCCAGTGAGTGCTGTGTCTCAAATGGAGTCATTGATTGTGGTCCAGGAGGAACTTACGAAAATTGCGAGACGAAGACTATCCGAACTAGATACCATCTTCGATAGACTCAATATTGTGCTTGAGTGCCTAGACCTAGTCGTGACAACAAGCTCGGCGCGTGATGATGGACTGGCTACAGTTCGCAAACAAGTCGCCGAGTCGGCTCGGCGGCTTACTGCGCTAATGATCGATGTTCAAGCCAAATCGATGGTCCGTGATAGCAAGGACGATTTTGAGACGAGAGTTGAAAAATTTCAGCAATCCGTAGGCACAGACGATGGTCGCATCAGAGAACTTTCGAAGCAGGAGGCTTCATTAGCCCGCGTGCTCGAATTCAAGGCGAATTTGTTGGCGATTGAACAACCCACGTTCTCCACTCTGCTGCAGTGTGCCCAACAGTCCTCCGGCGTTCAAATTCTTAGATTGCATCAAGAACTGCAGACACTGACTGGCGAAATGAAACAACTCATGGACTACAACAGGAGACATGCCGCAACTTGGGAGCAACGAGAGTCCATGGCGCTTGGGCTAAGTAGTGACGAGTTGGCGCTCCGAGCGGACCTCCGCAAGAACGAGTATGAGAGGGTCGGTTCAGAGCTCGAGCAGGCTTGGAAAGTCCCAATGCAGGCCGCTGAACTTGTGCGACAAAAATTTCAGCAGATCTAATCTGTCATCATTTCACTGAGTGATTGCTACATGCTACGTCGGTAAATTTGTTCTCGTGCCTGACTGTTGAGTAAGAGCTTCGATATTTCATTTACCGAGGAAATCACATTTGGAACAATGAATTAGCTATTTGATTGGTTTGGTAATTCAGGTGCTATCAAAATCCAGAAAGCCTTGCAGAGTAAGGCTTTCGCTTCTTGATACTTATTTGATTTTCCATCTGGCGGGTACCCCATAATTGGCAACAATTCTTATTTGACTACGCTTTTGGTGATTTGCGTTGAAAGTCTCGAAAGCCTTGCCTGGTGACCTTTTCATTATTTGACTGGAAATTGATTAGTTGCCATAATCTTCCTAAAGGGCTCCTATTTTTGGACTTCGTTAGACATTCCTATTTAGTCGTTTCATGACAGCACCTGATGAACTGATAACACTGTTAGACCAACTTCGTCGCGAGCCCGACGAGTGTGAATGGCTAGAGTTCAAGTACAACCAAACCGACCCAGACGAAATCGGTCAATACATTTCGGCGCTATCGAATGGAGCTTTATTGAACGATAAGGAGTTCGGTTATCTTGTCTGGGGCGTTGAAGACAAAACTCATAACGTGCTTGGTACAACATTCGCCGCCTCCAAATTCAAAATTGGAAACCAAGCTTTAGACATGTGGCTTGCCGTTCAGCTAAACCCCCGCCCAGACTTCAAGTTCTACGAAGTCCACTATCAAGGCAAAAGAGTAGTTCTGTTACGGATCAGAGCAGTCACGCACATGCCCACTCGATGGCGTTCCGTATCATATATTCGCATAGGTGGCCACAAAACAAAGTTGTCGGAACACCCTGAGCGTGAGAGACAGATCTGGCTTAGAAGCACAAAGACGTCCTTCGAGTTGCAGGTTGTAGTTGATTCTCTGCAGATCGATCAGGTTTTGGAGCTAATCGATTATCCGGCCTATTTCGAACTTTCGAAGCAACTACTGCCTGAAAAAAGTGCGATCATCGATCGCCTGTGCAGCGAGAAATTCGTGATTGAATGCGGCACGAAATATGCGATTACAAACATCGGCGCAATATTATTCGCCAGGCGACTCACAGATTTCCCTTCCCTGGAGCGAAAGCGAGTCAGAGTGATTGTTTATGAAGGAAAGAACAAAGTAAGAACTCAAAAGGAAAGAGTAATTGAGCAAGGATACGCTAATAGCTTTGAAAGTTTGATCATGTACATAAACGACCAGCTACCAGCGAATGAGCGAATCGGAAAGGTATTTAGAGAAGAACAGAAAATGTATCCTACTATCGCCATCCGAGAGCTTGTGGCTAATGCGTTGATACATCAAGATCTCACGACCACCGGTGACTCGCCGATGATCGAGATCTTTTCCGATCGCGTAGAAATCTCAAATCCAGGTACACCTCTGGTCGACACACTTAGATTCATCGACGAACCACCGCAATCCAGAAACGACATGATGGCAGCTCTTATGCGCAGATTGAACATATGTGAGGAGCGGGGCAGTGGGATTGACAAAGTGATTGTCTCTGTTGAGCTCTTCCAGCTGCCGGCGCCGGAATTTTTAGGAACAGAGAATCATACCAAAGCGATCCTTTTCGCATACAGAACTCTTGCAAAAATGACTAAGGAAGAAAGGATAAGGGCGTGCTATCAGCACGCTTGCTTGTGCATTGTGTCGAACGAGGAAATGACAAACACATCGCTTCGGAAGAGATTCGGTATAGAGAGCAAGAATGCTGCAATGGCTTCCCGAATCATTTCAGATACGCTCGCCGCGAAATTGATTCAACAGCATGATCCCGTCAGTTCATCTAGAAAACACTCAAAGTATCTCCCATTCTGGGCAGTGCGACGATAAGCTTTCGTGTATCCGTTTGGAGACTTGTGGAATCCTTGTTCCGACAAGCAACTTCTCTTGAAATGCACCAGACCCAAAAAGAATTGCATAAGTCAGGGGGTTGTGGGGCATCTCACCGATACGTTCTCGTGTTGACCGAAGACAGCCCCTGTTGGGCAAATATTTA
>Ga0206829_10196_pt1 | contig 20619 bp, 19 predicted proteins | sample Alteio_BWOrgCont_75_FD_152862 | JGI IMG/M metagenome (GOLD analysis project Ga0206829, IMG submission 152862) | Enriched cells from forest soil in Barre Woods Harvard Forest LTER site, Petersham, Massachusetts, United States -... | ecosystem: Environmental > Terrestrial > Soil > Temperate forest >... | reverse complement strand
CATCCATGAGGCTGGTATAGGTACTAATGTCGCTATTTAAAGAGTCGTCGTATAGATAAAAATTGGTTTTCAAAGAGTGTAATTTTGTAGGGCCTGCTTTTTCAGCAACTGAGGTATTGTTTACGTCGTAGCTTACAGGGCAAGAACCAGCAGGGCCGCTTTTTATATAAACTACAGGGCCGGCAGTATGGGAAGGTAACGATTGTGAGCTGTTGCTTGAATCGTAGTAATAGGTAAAAGCCTGGCCCTGATTATTGATACGGCCACCTGTAAGAAAAAGATTGGACGCCGGGTAAGTTGTTGAACCCTGGTAGAGATTTATTGAAGGCTCATTGGAAATTATTATCGTAGAACCGTGAACGACATAAATGAAGGGCTGATCGCTGCTTACATAAATATCCGTAGAGTCATCACCAAAACTATTGCACATAATGCTTAGCCCATAACCCGCACCCTCTAACACAGGAACAAAATAATTCGTCCCACTTGAATAGCATGCATAATCAAGGTTTGTGAAGGTGTTGTGATAGATAGTATTGTCGTTGTCCATACTATTCTGCACCACGACACCGAAATTAGCCCAGCCAGTGGAATGGCTACCGTTGCCTATAAAAGCATTGCCTTCTATGCGGAACTGGTTGCTGTTGCCGGTGAATATGCCTATATTCTGGTTGCATGTGCTTAAGTCAAAATTGGCTGAAGCCTGGCCCCAGCCCACTAAAAAACTATCGCGGATTATGGATGCCGTATTCACATTTACCACTTTCACCCCGACACTGCAAGAATCTAAATTGGCTTGATCCACAATGCAAGCCGGATAGAGACTGAGGCTGCCATCTATGTGTACGCCTTCCTGCAGGGACCTGAAAAGGCTACGCTGCAGATTGGTGCAAGAGCCAACAGTGCTGCCGGGAGTAAGACATAGAGGTTCCACCAACACACCGGCATCAAAACTATATATGCCATAACCCAGACCTGCGAAAAAGGAAAGATTATTATTGGCAAAGGCGCAACCCTGGAAACTGAGGCCGTAGACACTGGTGGCACTTGCCATGCCATGAAAAGGATTGCTAACAGTTGTGCCTTTATAATTGCTGTCTATCTGAAAAGTACAATTTGTAAAAAAACTGAGATCGGGCCACTGATAGGTTGGGCTGCCATTATTGAAAGGCTGAAACTGTGCTGATAAACTGTTGTTGAGAAAATAAGAGTTGCTGGCCTGTATGAGACCGCCTGTGCGTGTGTAGTTGCTGCCATCCCAGTTGCTGACAGCGAGTACCGCATTTTCTATGACAGAGCCATTACTTATACGCACCCAGCCCTGGTTGCTGCTATTGGGGTAGGAGCTGATCTGTTGGGTTTGGTTGCTGTTGCCAATGGCCTGTATGCCGCCCCAGAAAGAGCCACAGGCAGAATCGGCGCGGGTGAGCACTGCATTTTTAATAATAAGCTGTGCGCCGGGCATTACCCTTATTATGCCATTGGCAGGCATTTGTATGGTATCGTTTTGTATGGTAAGTATGGCCCCGGAATCTATAGTTATTACCGGGTAGGGTATGGCCCCATTTCCGCTCCATGTGGTATTGGTAGTTATAGTATCCTGTACTTCCAGCCCTATCCATGTTGCTTTAAATCCATAATCAGGGGCATAAGGGGCAGAGGTATCGTTTGGCGCAATAGGTTTTAGTGTGGGTATCTCAAATTTCAATACACCATCACAGCCCACAAGTAGCGGGTTCACTGTAAAAGTATCTATCACTCCGCCGTCGGTATCAAGTCCCCCACCATGTATGGGATAAGCGCCATAAGAGCTGTAAAACTGCAACAAGTAGCTACCGGACAGCAGGCCGCTGATGCTTACAGAATCACTGCTTCTTGTTGGCACCAGGCCGGGGTATGAGCCAACAGCAGAGTTACTAAGACCAGTAGCATTATCAGGCATGTTCCACCAATAGTTCCCCTTATTACGCACATAGCCGATCACCCTATCGGGTACTTTTAGCCCGAATACTTCTATCAACGAATCGTTGGTAGTGCTAATGCCGCCTGTTTTATAGCTGTTATACAAGGTAGAATCATTTTTAGAATGACAGTGGCATGGGTTAGCATTATCAGGGTTATCAAAAGGGCTAGCAGCAATATCGTTATAAATCGCATCCATGGGGCCTGTGCCTGTGCAGGTATTGGATATAACAGTATAGGCCTGGTTAAAGATGGGCTCATTTTGAAGGAAGATGCTTAAGGCTTTGAAATTTTCATCCTGCCCGCAATAACAACCTATTGATGGGTCTAAATAAACATAGGGACTTTCGCCCCATATGGCCCCCGGCCCTGCATTACCGCCCAAGGCCAGGGCCCACATGGTGATGCTCCAATCAAAGCCGGCATGAACTAAATCTACATTCCAGGAATTCCAGTTTACGTTTTCACCATTATACTGCGTATAAAATTCGGTATATAGCAATGGTTTGCCGGGGTATAGGTAGTGGTTCTTTGCAGTAATGGCATTGCGCCAGTGGTTTATATTATACATAGACTGGTAATCATGCATGGTAATAAAATCCATCCCCGGTATGCTGTACATACAAGGGGTGGTGATAGTGTCTGTGAACAGCCCCGTTTCATAACCAGTAGCAAAAGATATAGTATGCAACACATGCTTATTAAAACGCTTGTCCCATTGAATCATATTTTGATACCAGGTATTTATATGAGACCACTGACCCCAAAAATTCCAACCTTGGCTATTTTGAAAGGTATCGAACAAACTGTAATTATCCATCTCTCCGTAATGCTCAATTGCGCATAAATGTGCAGAGTAGCCCCAGCGAGCCATAATATAGCGCAGCTTGTTTTTATAGGTATTTATTGAATTGGTATCTTTCCAAAACTGGTCAATATGGTCTATATAGCCGCCATTTGCTGCCCTATAGGGGTTTTGTATCCAATCGCCGATGGTGCTGTCCGTTTCTTCAGCACTACCTATATCCAGCAATATATATATACCGTATTGCTCTGCGCAGGCTATTACACTATCAAGGTCGAAAGCCCTGTCCTGCCTTGTGTCATATACACCCAAACCGTCTTCTATCCATTCTATACCAAAACTGCGGGGCTGCATGAGCACTTTAATAAAATTGCCCCCGTATTGGGCTATATGGGGAATGGCCTTTACATTGATGACATAGGGCACACGGTTATATTCGGCGTCTGGCGTGCCGGGCACTTCCGTATTGACGCCGATGGGTATGAACACCGTGCTGTCTGCGTAGCAGAAATTGCGGCCATTGGGCGCCACTTTTATATAGCCTTTATCGCTGCTGCTTACTACTGTGAAACTATAGATGCTACTGGAATCTATAAGGCCGGCAAATAAGGCCTGTATAAACACTTTATAATGCCAGGCGCCCATAATGCCCGTAGCAAAACGGAACCTGTAAGGATAAACAGTACTAACTCTGCTTAAATAATAGCCGGGGCCACCTTCGGAATCCACCGCCGTATCATTATAGCCAGAACATGGGTAGCCATCCACTTTGGTACTATCAGAAGTCCATGGGCGAAAATATTTTGTAGGATCATAGCAAGTATCACAACGGCTAAATGGCTGATACCAAAAACCGTCCACGGTGTCCACCTCTCCGTTTGGCCCCTTGAAAACCGCATAGGTCCAAATATCATTATAATTATAGCGGGCTGGCGGCAAAGGTGTTACGGAACTGTCGAGCAAAAGCCCAAGCTCAAATTTGTGGTATTGCCCCACGCTGGTATCTGTAATGGCTTTTACACTGTCTATGAGAGGAGTAGCTGATGCCTGCCATGCAAGGCACAGCATTAAGATGGCAAGAAAGAACTTTTTCATACGTTTATATTTTGGTGATAAATAAATTATAAACTTGTTTGATGGGCTTTTCTTTCTTATCCTTACGCTATTTGGGTATTGGAATTTGGGTAGTGTATCAGTTTGAATTTATTAGGTTAAATCAATGGTTTTAATTGTTTCGGGAAGCAACGCCTCGCCATCTGTCAAAACTACAATTTTAGCCCAGTCATTATTTATTTCAGAAAACACCAATAACCCCGCAGATAACGGGCACATTTTATATGCTTCTTGCTTAAGGATACTTTCTAATTTTGTTTTTTCCTCTATTGTAATTGCATCATCAATGTTTGCAGAAATTATAAAACCTATTATTATTTTATCCTGATTAAATAATGGTTGAATAGTTGCGGATAATGACATATAATAATATTGACTTCAAAGATAATAAAAAAGGCTGCGATTTGCAGCCCTTCATTATTTGTAAATTTCTAAGAGGTTTACAATATCCTCTATTGTCATTGGTTTGGTTGTTAGCTTCGCTTCCATTGCGGGTGTTACCCTTAATGATTTGTGTATTCTGCAAAAGTTGTAATAAACAAAGTGCAATGCTATTGCATAGCAATGGTTTTCTATCTTCTTAGAAAAGGCGTTGGTTAATCTTGTAAACCTACGCATACTCATTCTCATTGTTAAGTTTTGACGTTCAACATAACTGGTTGATATGTGTATAGGGTTAGGGTCGCCAGATACCCACTTCTTTTCCGCACCTGTACACTTGGCGGGGCTGTATCTTTTTTCATTGCTATTGCCTTCTGGCAACCCGTATATTTTTATAAGCTGTGCAAAGTCTATTTCATCTTCAAAAGCATTTTCTACTGCCTTTAAGTAAGGCTTAAATCCGTCTGTGGTTAACTGCACTCTATTCTTTAACCTGCTTGCTATATCGTGCATAAACTCATTTGCTGAATTAGCATCCCTATTGCCTACAAAGAACGATACAACCAGTTTAGTATCTGCATCAATACCCACCCATGTCCATGCGTCCCCAGCCCCTTGTTCTTTGGTCTTTTCGCTGTTTTCTACATTCTTATCCTTTGCATAAACGAAAGACCATATTTCGTCTGCTTCTATTCTCTTAGAGTTTACATTGATAACAGTATCGTTATGGAAACGTTGGCAGGCTTTGCCAATGTCAACTAATAATTTACTTACAGTAGTGATAGATGCGCCGCTAATACGAGAGCATGAGCGAAGGCTATTACCTTCAACCATTAGCCTTATAATGTTTGCTCTTTCTGTTGTGCTTAACTTGTTCATAGTTTATAACTTTAAACTTTTTTGAGAAAAAAATATTATTTCTTAGTTGGTATAACTGGGTATTGTTTTATGTTTATGAATTGTACTCCGTCAATCGTGATGGTTTTCATTTTGCCCTCTTTAACGAGTTTATAAATGTAAGATGGAGTAACATTTTCTTTCGTAGCGTAGTTCTTAATGTTCAATAAATTTTCAGTATCAATATTCATTTTCTTTCGTTTCATTAACACAAAGATACAATAATAGTTCACAGTTGCAAACTTTAAACTAAATATAATTATCCATTATGTAATAATTAAATATTTGTTTATTAATAATTTAATATGTAATTTTGGCTTAACGCAGCCTAAAATTAGATTATTACATAATATATAAATAATTATTGGCGAGCGAAAATCATTGCTTATTGGTATTTTTTAAGTTACATTGGTAACCCGTTAAAATTACCCGTATGCAATCAATCATTTTTTGACTGCAAAAAATAGGTAAAATGCCAGATAGTAAAATTGAAATAAAAGTAACGACAGACGTTGACCAGCAAGACGTTCATATTGATAGCATGTCTATTGATGCGGCAAAGTCTTTCTCTATAATATTGGATTCGCTTGTAAGGATTGTTGAAAACACTCCAGGTTGTGAAAATGCAAAAATAAAAGTGATTGATGGTTCTGCGGCAGCGGTTATAGAAGCCCCAACCGATACAATTCAAATGCTATATCAAGGCTTTGAAGATACCAGAATGCATAAATGTGAAAACAGGGAAGTAGTATCCTCTTATTCATCTTTCCAGAAGCTTTTTAAAGCAAATGGGCTTGGCTATACGGCAGACTTCTATATAGACTTGGAACGAATTTCTATATTAAACACAATTAAAGATTCTCGGCAATTTAGAACAAAGTCTCAAAAAACGGTTTCGGATACATCAATTAAGTTTTTCCAAACTCAACTTATTGAGGTGGGTGGCAAATACCCTAACATCCATTTTTTAGGAGAAAATGAAGAAAAAATAACTGCCAGTTGCAGCCAAAATGATGCAATAAGGGCAAAAGAATTTCTTTATACTGATATTAAATTGAGTGTATGGAAAACAGAGAAAGAAGGTAAAAGAGCTGTTTACGAATGCTGTGATATTTATAGAAATGCACAAGCCTTTGAAGAAATATCATCCTTTATAGAAAGCATAGAGGAAAAGAGTGATATTGACTTATTGATGGATTTGCATAAAGAAATTAAGTCAAGATTACTGATTGGTGATGCAATATCCCTTAGAAGAATTGCAAGAATAATGAGAATTTATAGCCATGATTCAACTGACTTAAATAAGCTTAAAACAATTTTATTGGTTACCAAGTCATTCAAAGAACGCGAAGAAATTGCACAGCATTGGCAATGGTTAAATAAATTGTACAATAAATCATATAAAAAATTATAGCCTATAAATGTTAAGCATAGAAAACATATCACAAAATCTAATTAAATCCGATGAAGATAATTCAGGAGAAGATTTTGTTGCTGCCGCTGTTTTAGTAACTGAAGGCGGTGAGGCGGTTCATGCGGGTATTCTTATTAAATATAATGATGAATATTCCTTATTTCATTTTTCACCACCATTAGAATTAGAAATATTACCCGCCGGGCAATGGTATTTTCATAAGAATTTTAATTTTATTAAGCCAGAGGAAATACCATCTTTTTTGGCGCATTGCAAGTTGATAAAAGAGTTTGCTAACCCACAATACGGATATTATTTTGCTGGGTCTTATTTTGCGGAAGGTCAATATTTTTCTGAAATACCAACGCCACAATATATGACCTGTGTGGGGTTTTGCTTGAATGTGCTAAATGGGTTTAATTTAGATGAACAGTATATCTCTTTTGATGAATGGAATATTGGAACAGTTGAACAAAGATATATTGATAGAATTATTGAAAGATTTAGAAGGGATATACCACAGATTAGTATTGATTTATTAATTGAAAATATAAGAAGAATTACACCTACTGAATATTTAGCATCTGCATATATTGATGAAATACCTGTAAAGAAGAAAAAAATAGACAGGATATTAGTTAATGTTTCACATGCCATATATAACAAAACAAATCCATAAAAATTACCTCTTACCACCAACTTTCAAACCCTTCTTTGCTTTCTTAACCTTCGGCTTTTCACCCGTAAGCATATCAACAATAGATTTAGCATACTGGTTTGTATCTTTGGTTTCTACTTTCTTTGCCATACGACAAAGTTACACAGGGTAAAACTTAGCTATTAATATTTATTTTATTAAACTGATACACTACCGGAATTTGATTTTTTGCGACTTGGAATTTCTATTTGTTATTGCTTCACTATCTTCCTCACTGTTTTATACATACTGGCCCCTTGCGCATCACTGTAAATAATCTCTACAAAATAAATACCTTCCGCAAAACTGCTCATGTCAAGCTCTGTCTTGCTTTTATTTATGTACGAATTATAAACTGCTCTTCCGCTTATGTCAATTATCCTTATTTGCTCTTTTATCGAGTTCACAAAATTCGTCTCAACCGTTAATTGTTCTTTTACAGGGTTAGGATAAACCTGTAACTTATTGCCTGTAAATAGCAAACTATTGATGCCAGTTGGCCCGCATGTACTTGAATTTGTTACCCAACCAGTGCCAGAACAATCTATTATGGGATGAATTGAAAATGATGGTGCAATATTGTTTTGAGAAAAACACAGTAAATCAAAACTGATGTATGCAACACCATCCATACAGGCCCCTAATGAGGTAGGAAAAAGCGGGCCACTTAGACAGCCTATCCCTTCAATAGTAGTATAGCCCCTATAAAAAGCATAAGAATTGCAATTTGTACATCCGTAATCAAAGCGTTTATAAGATACGCCATTAATTAAAGCAGAATCAAAATAGGGGTCCCGGCCATCAATTATATTATAAGAACCTACCTGATAGTCAATAGTATCGTCAGAGTTAAAATTATAATTATAAAGTGTATCCTCCATTGCAGTACCGCTATTATAATAAAAAACAATGCCGGCAGCAGTATCTTCCCTTACATAGCCCCGGCTGCTATCGCTGCAGAGCATTTTTTTATATACTGTGCTGCCTATAGTAGTATCTGCTCCGTACCAAAAATCGTAATAAAAATATTCGGGAAGGCTTGAAGCAAATACGTAAGTCTCCTTTATTTCCCAGAAATTGGTGCTGTCTGTGAAATATATTTTTTGTGCGCTGCAAAGTGTGGGCAGGGATAAGAAGAGGATGATGTAAAAGAACCTCTCCCGGCCTCTCCAAAGGAGAGGAGTGAAATGATAAAAGGATTTGGTAATTGTTTTCATTAATATAAAGTTATTACTTATTCTTAGTAAAGCAATGCTTTTTTAACAAATATTTGTAGGGGCATAACAAGTATCGCAACGGGAAAATGGCTGATACCAGAAGCCGTCCACGGTGTCCACCTCTCCGTTTGGCCCCTTGAAAACCGCATAGGCCCAAATATCATTATAATTATAGCGGGCGGGCGGCAAAGGTGTTGCGATGCTGTCCAGCATAAGACCCACCTCAAATTTCTGGTACTGGCCTACGCTGGTATCTGTAATGGCCTTTACACTATCTATAAGACCAGTAGCGGATGCCTGCCATGCGAGGCATAGGATGAAGAGGGAAAGAAGTGTTTTCTTCATTTGTATAATTTTTGGTGACCGATAAACTCTCAAATTGTTTGATAGGTTTTCTTTCTTATCCTTACGCTATTAAAATTGTTTTCAGGTTTGTGATTCTTGTAATTATTCTTTCATTATTTTCTTTATTTCTTTTTTACCGTTTTCATTCGTTAGTTCAATATAATATATACCACTATTCCATGTAGTTACAGATATGTCTAAATTGGTCTGCTTGCTTTGAAGCGTATTATTATATACTACCTGCCCCAACATATTCGATATACTTATTTTAATTGTTTCGTTGCTTACATTATTTGCCCATCTCAGAGCTAGTATATATTTTGCCGGATTTGGATATATCTGCACGTTATAGTCCAATTGGTTTTTATTAACTGCTGTTGGAAAACATATTGCCAGATTCGTTAAAGTCTCTCCCCCACTGCAGTCGTTATTAGCAGGAATAGTATAATTAGGTGCATTTCCATTTTCAGAAAAACACAAGATTTGAAAATCCAATAATGCAACACCATTATTACATGCCCCTAATGCTGTTGGAAAAAGCGGCCCACTTGTTGAACCGAGACCTTCTATTAGTGTATAACGACGTGTAAATTGGTATTGATTACAATAAAGGCAATCAAAATTATACCTTTTATAATATACTCCATTAATCAAAATTGAATCATATTTATCAAGAGAATCCTTAACATACTGTACATTGGTATTATATGCAATAGTATCTCCCAAACGCAAATTATAATTATAAAGTGTGTCCTCTGATGAATTTGTAGTGTTATAATAATAGACAATACCTAAACTTGTATCTTCCCTCACATAGCCCCTGCTGCTATCGGTGCAGAGCATCTTTTTATAAGTTGTACTGCCAATAGTAGTATCTGCCCCATACCAAAAATCATAATAATAATAATTAGGGAGACTTGAAGCGAATGTGTATGTTTCTTTTACTTCCCAGAAATTGGTAGGATCTGTGAAATATATTTTTTGTGCGCTGCAAAGTGTGGGCAGGGATAAGAAGAGGATGATGTAAAAGAACCTCTCCCGGCCTCTCCAAAGGAGAGGAGTAAAATGATAAAAGGATTTGGTAATTGTTTTCATTAAAGGCAATTACCATAAAATTAAGTTAATAATATTCCTAAAGCAAATAAATGTGAAAATTGTTTTTAAACCTGCTCCCTCTCCATACATGGTAAAGGGGAAGCGTTGCGCAGGACGCAAGTAAAGGACAGGGCAGCAAGCCTGGAGGGGTGTGACACAACCTGGTTGAGAAGGGGGGAGGAAGCTGGTGGCAAAAAATTAAAAAAACAAACCTTTTTCTTTTTTTTACAAAACAATTTGCGGTATTATTTATATTGCCATAAAAATGGCTGTTGATGTTATGAAAAGGCATTACCTTATTTTATTGTTTTTAGGCCTGCTTGCCACAGGGTGCAATAATAATGGCGGACAAAACGAAAATGGCAATGGGAAAACCGATAGTGCAAGCAAGCCGGCCATTAATAATGCGCCTGTTGCATACCCAGCGATGGGTGACACTAGCGGGAGGGCTGCCAATGCCCCGGCCAAAGATGCCATGATACCGGCTACAGGCAGTTCGCGCTGGATACAGACGGAACAGGATGATATAAAAGTGCATAAAAAATTATATCATGCCACTATTTCGGCTTCGCAGGCATTACATTTCAAAAGCGGCAATGTGGATGCGCAACTGATGCTAACTAATAAGAATGGTATAAATGAGGCGGTATTAAGGCTTAACAGTGGTAATTTCAGCAAAAATGCCGGCAATACCAGCCTGGAGGCCGTTTTTGACTCGAGCAGCACGATGAAATTATCCAGCGAGGTATCGGGATATATGGCTAATTGCATCATTATTAAGGATGCCGATAAACTTATTTCTAAAATAAAAACTACGAGGAGAGTGGTTATAAATGCCGATGTGGAGAATGAAGGGCCACAAAAAATAATATTTGATGTGGCAGGGCTTGACTGGAAACACTAGTTAATTGTTAATTATTAATTGTTAATTATCAGTATATATTTATCAGATATGGGTAAATCGGCAGGTGGAACAGAACATTCAATTAAAAAATGATTTATTTTTTGTTGTTTTTGGGAACTTATATTACCTTTGCAGTCCTTAAAAAAATTTATTACCGGTAACAAATGCCTACAATACAACAATTAGTACGTAAAGGTCGTCAACAAATTCGTGCCAAATCTAAGTCCCGCGCTTTAGATTCTTGTCCTCAGCGCCGTGGTGTTTGCACCCGCGTTTATACTACTACTCCTAAAAAGCCAAATTCTGCGTTACGCAAGGTTGCCAAAGTGCGCCTTACGAACAAGGTAGAGGTGATCGCTTATATTCCGGGAGAAGGGCATAACCTGCAGGAACACAGTATCGTTTTAATTCGCGGAGGCCGTGTTAAGGACCTTCCGGGTGTGCGTTATCATATAGTTCGTGGTGCATTGGATACTGCGGGTGTAAAAGACCGCAAACAAAGCCGCAGCAAATACGGTACTAAAAGAGTTAAAAAAGGCGCTGCCCCGGCAGGTAAAAAATAATATTATTCATAAAAATAAATAAAGCCATTCAATAAAAAATGAGAAAGGCACAAGCAAAAAAGCTTCCTTTAGCACCGGATCCCAAGTTTAATGACAAGAACGTAACACGTTTTGTTAACTGCCTGATGTGGGGTGGTAATAAAACTACTGTACTGGGCATGTTTTACGATGCATTGGACAAAGTGAGCACTGTAACTAATGATAATGGTTACGAAGTATGGAAACGTGCTTTGGCAAATGTGACTCCAAGTGTAGAAGTGCGCAGCCGCCGTATAGGTGGTGCTACTTTCCAGATACCGAGTGAAGTTCGCCCGGACCGTAAGATATCTCTGAGCATGAAGTGGCTGATCCGCTACAGCCGCGAACGCAATGGTAAGACCATGGCCGACAAACTGTCGAACGAAATAATAGCTGCTGCTAAAGGTGAAGGCGCTGCATTTAAGAAAAAAGAAGATACACACCGTATGGCAGAGGCTAACAAGGCTTTCAGCCACTTTAAGGTATAATTTTAATGTGCAAATTTGGCAATGTGCAAATGTGCAAATGATATGATTTAAAAAAATCCCTTCCGTAGTACGGAGGGGATTTTTGCTTGCTATATATTTCTGCTGCCTTTCAACAATGTTCCCGATTGTCAAAAAATGTGGATATCTTCTTCTGGTACTCTATGTTGCACAATAGCCTTTTAACTATATTTGACCTTTAAATATTTACAGATATGGCAGCAGATGACAGATTAAAGGTATTGAAGCTCGCTCTTGATAAGATCGAGAAGGATTATGGCAAAGGTTCCATCATGATGCTTGGAGACAAGCAAAAGGAAAAGATGGAGGTGATCAGTACAGGATCGATAGGACTGGACGTGGCGCTGGGCGTGGGCGGATTGCCGCAGGGACGCATAATAGAAATATACGGGCCGGAATCTTCGGGTAAAACAACGATCGCTATACATACCATTGCAGAATCGCAAAAGAAAGGCGGCATTTGCGCTATTATAGATGCTGAACATGCTTTTGACCCTAATTATGCCCGCAAACTGGGTGTAGATGTAGATAATCTTATTATCTCCCAACCCGACTATGGGGAACAGGCACTTGAAATTGCCGACCGCCTTATATCATCCGGCGCGGTGGATGTGGTGGTGATAGATTCAGTTGCTGCCCTTGTGCCTAAAGGAGAACTGGAAGGCGAAATGGGCGAAAGCAAAATGGGCTTGCAGGCAAGGCTTATGAGCCAGGCACTGCGTAAGCTGACTGCCACCATCAGCCGCACAGGTTGCTGTTGCATATTCATTAACCAGCTGCGCGAAAAGATAGGTGTGATGTTTGGCAACCCTGAAACAACGACAGGTGGTAATGCATTGAAATTTTATGCTTCGGTGCGCCTAGATATACGCCGCATCAGCCAAATAAAGGACGGAGATACTGCAAGTGGTAACCGCACGCGTGTAAAAGTGGTGAAGAACAAGGTGGCCCCTCCCTTTCGCCAGGTGGAGTTTGATATTATTTTCGGCGAGGGCATCAGCAAAGTGGGTGAGATAATAGATATGGGCGTGGAATTAGGTTTTGTGCAAAAAAGCGGCTCATGGTTCTCTTATGGTGATACCAAAATAGGACAAGGCCGTGATGCAGTAAAAATTTTCCTGAATGATAACCAGGGTGTGATGGACGAGATAGAAGGTAAGATCAGAGAATCGCTTATGGAGAAAGCGTAGTTGGGATCAATTGATTAAAAATTAAATGGTTAATTTATTATTAAGACGCTCCTTTTATAGGGAGCGTTTTTTAATTATTATTTAGGTGTATAATTATCCGTGCAGACGAATATCCTATCTTCGCATTACAGATCAGGTCATTATGGCATTAATAAAATCAATATCAGGAATACGGGGAACCATTGGTGGTAAACCCGGGACGAGCCTTACACCAATAGACATTGTAAAGTTTACAGCCGCCTATGCGGCCTGGGTGGCACAACATGGAGATGGTAAGAAAATTGTTGTGGGGCGGGACGGACGCATTTCGGGAGAAATGGTGCGAAGCCTGGTTACAGGCACTTTGCAAAGCATGGGCTTTCATGTTACAGACTTGGGCCTGAGCACGACACCCACCGTTGAGATGGCAGTGAAAATGGAAAAAGCTGCAGGGGGCATTATATTAACAGCAAGCCACAACCCCAAAGAATGGAACGCGCTGAAATTGTTGAACCATGAAGGCGAGTTTATAAATGCAGCAGACGGGCAATGGATACTGGACTATGCAGAAAAGAACGAAATGCTGTTTGCAGAAGTAAATAAAATAGGCCCCGTAACGATCAACAATAATTATCTGCAAAAGCATATAGATGCCGTACTAGCCCACCCCCTGGTTGACAAAGAGGCCATTAAAAAGAAAGAATTTAAAATAATTGTTGACCCTGTAAATTCAACCGGAGCTATTGCAGTGCCCGCTTTACTTAAGGCCTTGGGTGTTACTGATATTGTTGTTATCAATGAAGAAGTAACCGGGAAATTTGCTCACAACCCAGAGCCACTGCCGGAGAACCTTTCTGAGTTATGCTCGGCAGTAAAGAAGCAAAATGCTTCATTAGGCATAGCAGTTGACCCTGATGTGGACAGGCTTTGCTTTGTATGCGAAGACGGCAGTTTGTTTGGTGAAGAATATACCCTGGTTTCCATAGCTGATTATGTGCTGGTACATAAAAAAGGTAATACAGTTTCTAATCTCTCCTCTACCCGCGCGTTGCGTGATATTACAGAGAAACGCGGCGGAAAATATTCTCCCAGTGCGGTTGGGGAAGTGAACGTGGTGAAGAAAATGAAAGAGGTAAATGCAGTGATAGGCGGCGAAGGTAATGGTGGCATTATTGTGCCTGAATTGCATTATGGCCGTGACGCACTTATCGGAATTGCTTTGTTTCTTACGCAATTAGCCAAATTTGGCAGAGGGGCAAAAGCACTTCGCAATACATTTCCTGACTATTTCATTTCAAAAAACAAAATAGAACTTGCAGCAGATGTAAATGTGAAAGATATTTTTGAACAGATAAAGAAGAAATATCACAAGCAGCCAATTAATACAGAAGATGGCCTGCGCATTGAGTTTGATAATGACTGGGTACATTTACGCACATCCAATACAGAGCCTATTATCCGCATCTATGCCGAGAGTGGAACTGAAACCACGGCTGCCAATATAGCCAAAAGGATCATGGCCGATATAAAAGAAATGATGCTGAGTAAAGTTGACTAATAAGAACCGAAATCAGTTTGTAGTGTAGGGCATTGAAAACTGACCGCTTGTTATTACGGAAGCATCGGTGCCGGTTGTGTGCCCGGCGGTGAAATAGAAAACTCCCGAGACTCTTTGCGCCGCATTGTCAAACCAGAAATTGATGCTGCCTGTATGAATATTATCAGTAAAATATTTTGCGGAGTCATTTGTTTGTGGAAAAATACAAAGATAAGAAGCGAGGGTGGCCGCATCAAGACCTGTAGGCTCTGCTACCACAGTGTCTCCGCTATTGTAGAGCGTAAAAGAAATACACTCCACTTCGTACCCATTGCTATAATTATAACCTGTAATCGTCAGGTTTCTTCTCGCATTCAGCCATTTTGCAGATACAGAATCAGGGCTACTGTGCCAATAATTACCATTGATCTGGCACCTTAAATAATTGGTACTTGTATCTGTATACAATGCGCTTGTATCCTGATCGTTGGTATTTGCAGGTTTGGAACAACCCATAAACAGGGTAACTAGTCCCGATAATACAATGAGGCTTAAAGGTTTCATAATATAAAAATAGGTAAAATCTTTATTTCCAAAAAAAATATTTTTACCAACCTAATAAATAAGCAAATATCAATGGCGCTACAATGGTAGCATCGCTTTCTACAATAAATTTAGGCGTATTGATGTCCAGTTTGCCCCAAGTTATCTTTTCGTTGGGTACTGCCCCGCTATATGAACCATAGGACGTAGTGCTGTCGCTGATCTGGCAGAAATAGCTCCAGAAAGGCACATCATGCCATTCGAGGTCCTGGTACATCATGGGTACCACACAAATAGGGAAATCGCCCGCAATGCCCCCACCTATCTGGAAGAAACCAACCCCTTTACCGCCGGAATTTTTACGATACCAGTCGCTTAGCCATACCATATATTCTATCCCGCTCTTCATGGTAGCAGGATTTAACTCCCCCTTTATACAATAAGAAGCGAAAATGTTGCCCATGGTGCTGTCTTCCCAACCGGGCACAATAATGGGCAAATTCTTTTCGGCTGCTGCAATCATCCAGCTGTGCTTAGGGTCTATTTCATAATCGGCTTTCATTACTTCACTCAGCAATAATTTGTACATATACTCGTGAGGGAAATAACGTTCGCCTTTGTCCTGTGCGTCTTTCCAAATTTTAAAAATATGGCGTTGTATCCGTCTGAATGCTTCTTCTTCAGGGATACAAGTATCTGTAACACGATTAAAACCTTGTTCAAGTAAATCCCATTCTTCCTTGGGGCTCAGGTCTCTATAGTTAGGAACACGTTTATAATGACTATGTGCCACCAGGTTCATAATATCTTCTTCCAGGTTGGCACCCGTGCAACTTATTATTTGAATTTTATCCTGGCGTATCATCTCGGCAAGGGAAATGCCGAGCTCTGCTGTGCTCATAGCCCCCGCAAGGGAGACCAGCATTTTGCCATTTTCAAGCAAATGGGTTTCATAGCCTTTCGCAGCATCAACCAGTGCAGCTGCATTAAAATGCCTATAATGATGTTGTATGAATTGAGAAATGGGGCCTTTATTCATTTTACGTATTTGATGTGTTATTTAGATTAAGGTTGATAAATAATTGCTTATAAGCATACTTATCCGACCACAATACTGGATGACCGCGATTAAATTAAGCCACCTTTTCAGGTTCTTTCACAAACTTTTTGATCCACTCTGTGGTCATTGATTTGGGACGTTCAATGGGGAAACCAAGTGCGCGGTCCCAGCAGAGGCTCGCCAATACGCCCAAAGAACGGGAAACACCAAAAAGCACTGTATAAAAATCTTCTTCCACCAAACCAAAATGTTTCAGCAAGGCGCCCGAATGTGCATCCACATTGGGCCAGGGGTTCTTTATTTTACCGGTACTTTCCAATATGGCAGGAGCGACTTCATATATATGCCAAACAGTTTGCACCATAGAATCATCCGGACAATGGGTTTTTGCGAATTCCATTTGGGCAGTAAACCGCGGATCTGTTTTGCGTAGCACTGCATGGCCATAACCGGGAACTACTTTGCCTTCCAGCAGCGTTTTTTTAATATAATCTGCTATTTGTTCTTTCGACGGATTTTCAGAATTCAGCTCTTTGTACATTTCATCTATCCATCTTATAACTTCCTGATTAGCAAGACCATGCAATGGGCCAGCTAATCCAGTCATTCCGGCTGCAAAAGACAAATAGGGATCGCTTAAAGTGGAACCGACAAGATGTGTGGCATGAGCAGATACATTGCCCCCTTCATGGTCGGCATGAATGGTGAGGTAGAGGCGCATCAGTTCTTTGAAACTCTCATTATCATAGCCCATCATGTGCGCAAAATTGGCTGACCAGTCCATCATACCATCGGGTTGTATATGCTCCCCTGCTTTATATTTACGCCGATAAATATAGGCCGCCACCCGAGGCAAACGGGCAATAAGCGTCATGGTATCTTCATATGCATAATTCCAATACTCTTTTTTACTGATGCCATCGGAATAGGCTTTTGCAAACTTTGACTCTGTTTGCAAAGCAATGATCGCAGCACAAAACTGAGTCATAGGGTGAGCGGAAACAGGCAAGGCCTCAATAACATCGAACACATAATTAGGTACATGTGAACGGCGCGCCCAGGTGGCGGAAATATGCTCGGCATGCTCCTGGGTAGGCACATCACCCACTAACATAAGGTAAAAAAGACCTTCCGGCAGAGGTTCACTACCGCCTTCCGCCTTTGGCAGTTTTTCCCTTAGCTCGGGAATAGAAAAACCACGAAACCGGATGCCTTCATTTGCATCTAATAAGGAGGTTTCTGTTATAAGGCCGGGTATGCCCCTCATGCCCTGGTAGGCCTGTGCGACAGTTACTTCGTCCAGTTTTTTATTGCCGTATTGTTCTATTAAAGCTTTAATCTCTTTTGCCTGTTCATCAGCTTTTGCTTTAAAGCTGTCTTTTACGTAGCCCATATAAATTTTGTGAGTTATTGTGGTATTTCGAGGGAGTAATGATTTTAACGCACACAAAGGTAATAAAAGAGGCATTATCAAATTCTTTAAAAAAATAAAAAATATGGCTCGATGATATTTTATAGCCAGGGCCTTTATTAACTGAACATAGACGCTGCTTTTTAAAATAGCTATAAATAACAAACAGAGTATTTTTCTTTGCGGCCCAAACCAGCATAAAAGCTTGAATTATGTGGATGCTATCGCATTAAATAAACAAATATTTTTTAATTCCTTGTTAATGCAGAAAAAATTATATTGTTTTGTGTACAGTTTTTCATGGAGGATAAAAACGGGAGAGGTTTTTTAAAAAAATTATTCCATGCAAAAGCTAATACATTTTTCTGCACTTAGGGGGTTTACCCTCGTTTTTAACCAATGCATCGATGGTGCGATAAGTTTTATTAAAAGCCTGTATACACAGCCTTCTAGTAAGTCTTTGCCTCATTATTATTTCATTAAACGCGGCAACAGAGGAGCGTTGGTGAGGGATAATTATCAAGCTTTGCATGCTCCGTCGATCGCAGTTGGTCTTCGTGGAAGAGAGTTTGCTCAAAAAAACAAACAAGGCTTATTATTTTAAAAAATTGCTTTCATAAGAATGTTAATAAGTTCTTATTCAGCTATAGTTATAATAGTTTATTTTAGGTTTTTCATAGAGGGGATAAGAGAAGAGAAAAATTAAAATGCCCCGATATGAATTTTAAATTTTTACGTAAAAGAACCAGGATTTCCGTCCTGTTAATTGCATTGCTTGCATTTTGCAGAATGAGTGCTTATGCACAACCGGCACAACCCAGCGCAATTGTTGGGTCAAGCTCTGTATGTAATACTGAAAGCAGCGATGCCTACTCTGTAACCCAGGATAATAGTGCAGGCTCCTATACATGGAGTTGTACAGACGCCGGGGTTAAAATTAATGGCTCAGCAAGCCCTGTAATTGTTGATAACACAGCATTTACGGGCAATGCCATAACTATTGATTTTACAGGTGCCACCACAAATAATGTAACAATATCTGTTACTGCAAACACAGGTACTGATGGCTCCGGCTCATCGTCCCCAAGCACTTTAGGTGTTTTTGTAGGGCTGGGCGTTCCTGCCCAACCCTCAGCATATACTACTTCCAGCAGTATAATATGCCTCGGCCAAACCAATGTGACCTATACAGTACCGTCTGATGCAAATGCCACTGATTATATCTGGAGCTATAGCGGATCAGGTGCCATTATTACAGGAACTTCTAATTCTGTGTCTGTTAGTTTCAGTGGTTCTGCAACCAGCGGGACACTGAGTGTTTATGCGCACAATCCCTGCGGCCCATCTACATTATCAAGCGACCTTGCAATAACGGTTAATGCACTTCCTACATTATCAAGCAGTTTATCAGCCGGTACGATCTGTAACAATACTACTTTCAATTATGCAGCGACAAGTAATTATACGGGTGCAACTTTTTCATGGACAAGAGCTGCCGATTCTTACAACGCTTCCAACTCAGGTGCTTCCGGTTCTGTCAGTGAAACACTCCTGAATAGTGGCACAACATATATTAATGAAACATACGCTTTCAGCACCAGTGTACCGGGATGTACTTCAAATAGCCAGAATGTTATTGTTACGGTAAACCCCACTCCGACTGTTAACAGCGTTTCTGACCAAACTGTTTGTAACACGACTTTTTTCTCTGCTGTCAACTTTAGTGGTGCTTCCACCACGCCGGCAACTGTTTATAGCTGGACCAACAGCCTTGCGTCTATCGGGCTTTTAGCTTCAGGCTCAGGCAATATCAGCGCTTTTGCCGGGGCTAATTCAGGTACTACTTTTGCAACAGGCAATGTGGTTGTTACGCCCGCTTATACCAACAATGCCATAACATGCTATGGTTCCACCACTTCTTTTAACCTTACAGTAAACCCTACACCAACGGTAAACACCGTTTCAAGCCAGACGGCTTGTAACGCAACTAATTTTTCCGCTATCAACTTTAGCGGCGCATCTACTACACCGGCCACTGTTTACACATGGGTCAACAACCTCACATCTATCGGGCTTGCCGCTTCAGGTTCAGGCAATATCAGCGCTTTTGCGGGAACTAATTCAGGTACTGCTTTTGCAACAGGAGATGTGGTAGTTACTCCCACTTATACAAACAATGCAGTAACATGCGATGGTTCAACAGTTTCATTTAGTCTTACAGTGAACCCTATACCAACGGTGAACAGTGTTTCTGACCAGACCGTTTGTAACACGACTAATTTCTCTGCTATCAACTTTAGTGGCGCATCTACTACACCGGCCACTGTTTATACATGGACCAACAACCTCACATCTATCGGGCTTGCTGCTTCAGGCTCAGGCAATATCAGCGCTTTTGCCGGGGCTAATGCAGGTACTACTTTTGTAACAGGAAACGTGGTAGTTACTCCCACGTTTACATACAATGTTGTAACATGTAGTGGTTCCACAACTTCTTTTAATCTTACAGTGAACCCTACACCAACGGTAAACAGTGTTTCTGACCAGACAGTTTGTAACACGACTAATTTCTCTGCTATCAGCTTTAGTGGTGCATCTACCACGCCAGCCACAGTTTACACATGGACCAACAACCTGACATCTATCGGGCTTGGGGCTTCAGGTACAGGTAATATCAGCGCTTTTGCCGGGGCTAATGCAGGCACTGCTTTTGCCATCGGCAATGTAGTTGTTACGCCCACTTATACGAACAATGCTGTAACATGCGATGGTTCAACAACGTCTTTTAATCTTACAGTGAATCCTACGCCAACTGTGAACAGCGTTTCAAGCCAGACGGTTTGTAACACAACTGATTTCTCTGCTATCAACTTTAGCGGCGCATCTACTACACCGGCCACTGTTTTCACATGGGTCAACAACCTCACATCTATCGGGCTTGGAGCTTCAGGCACAGGCAATATCAGCGCCTTTGCAGGGGCT
>Ga0206829_10194_pt1 | contig 20910 bp, 18 predicted proteins | sample Alteio_BWOrgCont_75_FD_152862 | JGI IMG/M metagenome (GOLD analysis project Ga0206829, IMG submission 152862) | Enriched cells from forest soil in Barre Woods Harvard Forest LTER site, Petersham, Massachusetts, United States -... | ecosystem: Environmental > Terrestrial > Soil > Temperate forest >... | reverse complement strand
CCTCCGCCCCCCGTTCCGAACTCTAAAACTCAAAATCCTAAGTGCTTGATCTGGTGTCGCTTAGAGACTAGAAAACCATTCTTTCTCCCTCCTCAAATGTACCGAAGTTGTACCGAAATCTCATCGCAAGCACACCTCGGTTGAACAACTCCAAAACACAACCCGAGTGGCATGGCAATATCGTCCCACTGCCCCTCACCTGTTAACGTCCGTTCAAACTCAGCAACACCACCCAACACCTTGAGCAGCAACTTAGACATCGGCGCATCGTCGAAATCCGCTATAAAGAACACTGGAAGAGTGCCCTGGCACACCCGATCCTGAAAATCGATCCATCCCGTAAATCATCGAACTTCTTCCACTCAACATCCTCGTCGGCCCGAACGGCAGCGGGAAGTCGAATTTCATCGAGGCTATCCGACTCCTACACTTCCTGACCGACCACTCTCCGACCCGGAGAAGCGTCATAAGCTCGCCTGCTCACTGTCGTCTGTCAGATATTCGGAGCGCCGGAATACCGGGGGTAGGGTCGATCGCGGGCCCAGTGCATCCAATCACTTAGGTCCCAGTGGTATACTAAGTGACCAACGCAGGAATTTCGCGTTTGTAGTGTAGAGAAGTAATGAGTGGATTGAGTACATTCATGTCGTCGTTCATCCAGACCTTCAGCTTCGGCGCATTGACCGGAGAACGCGGGACGCGGCCAGGGTTCGAGAATGGCATGTTCGCCTATGACGAGTCGTCGGCGGAGCTCTTTGACGTCGAGTACGAGGACGTAGAAGTTCCCGAGGTGCCGGTCCCCCAAGCGACCGCGCCGCATCTCGCCGACAGTCCCTCCGAACATCAGCTACACCAGTATGGTGAGATATCCGATGCTGTGCAGCTTGAGAAAAAAGACTGGGAGCTACGGGCAACAATGCAGCATGAGGGGAAATACTGGGCGGGGGAGGAGATTGCAATAGGTGGCACGTACGAGAGCACGCCTGAAAACGAAGCCGCCGTCACCGCCATCCTCGATCGTATGAAAGACCTCGCCCAGACATTACGTTCGGTCGAGAAGGACCGGCGAATCTACAACAAGCTTACAGAGGGCAAGTCCCAGAACTACATGCGGGAAGATGTCTTTTTCGTGCACCAAAGGCTAACGAAGTACCTGGTGGATTGCAGCGCTCTGCGTCCCGATCAGATGGAGTCCCTCATCTGGGGAGGGAAAGGTCGTGCTGACTTGAGACCTCAGGATCTTGAAAGACTGCTCGGCCTAATCTACTCGATCGGCCTCATGGGCACGCTCGAATACATCGAAGGGTTAGGACGGAAGTCTGAACAGAAGGCGGAACAGAAAGCTAAATAAAAGAAAGACGCATGCCCTGGCTCAAACTGCCGAAAATCACCCCGAAGTCCAACGTTCAAATCCCAACACCGAAGATGGTGGCCGAGTACGAACGCGTCTCCCACGAGCACTGGCTCGTGGTTTGGGCGCGGATCGAAAAGGAACTGGACTCCAATAAGCGATACGCCTTCTGCGGTATGTGGATAGCGTTTGTGATCAGCCTGCTCCTCATCGGCAGCGCGATCTACATGGGAGTCATCGGCAACAACAAAGCGGTCGCGGCCTTCATGGCCACCACAGCGGTCGGTCTCGCTACATCCTTTCTCGGCGCTCGCCGCTAAGTGTCTCGGTCTGATTTGGTTCGTTGTTTGTTCGAAGCTTCCGCGTTTAATTTGATAAAAATCAGGCTCGGCGAGGTTGGCTATATTGTGATTTGACAGCTAGACCAACCCACGTGCGCCCTGCAGATTCAGTTACCAAGATTGCGTATTTCTTGCCCGTAGTACTCGCCGCGATTTTTGCAGAATCTAACACTTGCTGACGTGTAAAGTTACCCTCACGGTTGTACTCGGCTGTGGGGAGGTGGTATGTGATTCCGTCGTCCGATGTGATGTATCGAGAAAAACCGCGTGTTTCCATCGCGGCATGCAAGATTTGGTAGTCGGGTTCAGAAGCTGAATGCAATTCGACACGAACAGTGAAGGCAGCCATAAATATCTCCAAATATTGCCGGGAAGAGCAGTTCTCCCCCGGGTTGGCTAAAGCAGAATGTTTTAGGAAATTTGATTCTCCCCTGACAGTGAGTGCATGACTTCCCCCGCATACTTTGCTCCCTCAGCGGTCGAGAAATGAAGTGACACATTGTTGAAAACCTGCTTTTGGCTTGGTCCGGTGGACTGCACAACAGTCTGCAAAGCAGAGTTTGGGGAAAATATCAGCTTTCCATTGCTACGCTTCTGGATCTCCAGGACTTTAATAAGTTCTGTGTCGTCGATGCTGTTAAGTGTTACAGTTCCACTGGCCATGACTATTCTCTCCTTCGACTGCCGCCCAACTCTTGATAAGCGCGGCTTCATGCATATGGCGGGAAACAACCGAGTTTTTGGCCATCTGGCCAAAAATAAATTTTTCGGTGGCCAATTCGGAGCGGTTGTTTCGCCAATATAAGGGACAACAGAAAGTGGCAAATTCCCTATCGCATGTCAGTAGTGAAGAGTTGTTGAAAAAGCTGACGGCCTTTGCGGTGATGGTCTTCGGAGAATTTGGATTTCTTGGTGGCGAAGCGCTGTTGCCTGGGATAGGCAAGTCGCCGTTGGATTACGCAGAGAGGATCTTTGTGGATTATGTGATGGGCCGCATCCGAGCGAAGGAGCTGGCGTATCTCTGCCACGCAGTGCGTAATGACATAATCGATGATCTGCGCTCACCAGCTCAGAAGCGTACGGAGCTTCGATCCAATCTTCCCCAGAATCGACAAAACGACGATGGTCCGAGACCGCCTGCGATGGACGATCTCAGGGCTAGTAATCCAACGGTGGAGGATGTCCTTGATGAAGAGACTTATAAGGCTCGTGTTCGCCGCTGCGTTGAAGACGAACCGGATCTGAAAGAGATTGTCGAAGCGGTATTTGACCTAAACCTCACCAAACCAACTGATATTGCATCTGCGCTAGATATCACATCTGCTGCGGTGCAGGCGCGGAGGAAGAAGTTGCGGCGGCGTCTGATAACGTCTGGAATTGTGCAGGTGAAGAAATGACCGAGAAGAAGAGCAATGATCCGATGAAGCAGATTGACCAACTTCGCGAGGCCCTTTTCGGCGTGCCGGAAGAAATTGATGCAGATGAGGCGAACGAGATTTTGCAGGCAACCAACGTAGATTTCGACGCCGTTCGGAATAGGGTTTACGAGCGGCTCCGCGCTGAGGCGCAACCATTTTGGATGGAACAAAAAGAGCTACCCGTATCTTTGAAAAGAGCGCTTGAGGAATTTCGCCCTGAAACTGGCCCGATTCGCTCTGAGAAGGAGCTGGAGCAACGGGCGAGCTCAAAAATTTCTCGTGTCTTTGAAGCGGCGAAAGCCCGCATCACGCCCAACTTGGCCGTAGACCAGTTGGTATTGAGTTCAGAGTTTCGTAACGAGAAAGAGCAAAAGAGCGCGAAAGATCAGGAGACGATTGATCTTCTGGAAAAGGAGCTGCTGAAGAGCATCGAGGAGGAGAAGGGCGATCACAGCGACTGAATTTAAAATCGGAGCGGCTTATGCGAAAGCCCTGCTCAACACATTACAGATCGTTGGCGTGGCGGACGTGCTTGAAGTCGCTCAGTCCCTCAAGCTCGAAGTTAAAGAACGAGACCTTGAGAGTTGTGACGGATTGCTCATTCGCCCTAAAGGTGTGCCACGTGGCTTCATTGTCGTAAATACGAACATCCGCTCCGAAGCGCGGAAGCGCTTCACGATTGCGCATGAAATTGGACATTTCGTTCTGCCGGGCCACGAAGGAGCAATATGCGGTCAGAGTGATATAGAAGGGTGGGGTGGAAAGAGAGGCGAGCGAGAACGACAAGCAGATGAATTTGCTGCCGAGTTACTAATCCCTTCTTCCATTTTAGGGGCGAGAATAGCTTCTGCGACGCCTTCACTAGCTCTCATTGAGAGCATTGCAATGGAATGCTCTGCTTCGTTGTCCGCGTCTGGGTGGAAATATTGTGACCTGACATATGAAAGGTGCGCGATTGTTTGGAGCACGGAAGGTAAAGTGATTTGGTCAAAGCCATCTTCTGAGTTTCAGTTTTATGTCAGGAAAGGAAAGCAAGTGGAGAAGGGCACCTATGCCTACGACTGTTTTCGCGGCGAAGTGATACCTGCACAGGTTGAACCCGTTCCCGCCCATCTGTGGCTGGAATCCGAGAATCTTAGAGACGGGGCTGTCATTTGGGAGGAGTCTCGGGCGCTGCTCAATTATGGGAGTGTTCTGACACTCCTCTGGATTAGACAGCGGATCGATAAATACTCCGACTATGACGAAATTGAAGAAGAGATGGAGCGCTCATATGATCCATTGGATTTCACCGTTTATCGAAAGAGGTGGCCCTCCTGATAGCTGATACTCACCCTGACCAGGCAGGAATTCCGGTTCTTCGTACTCAATTCAATCATTTAAAATGATTTATCGCATCCATCTCTTGAATCGCTCCGCCGAACTGCTGGATCGGGCTATCATCAATGTTTCGAGCAATTCAGGGCCATGTTGCGGATTCCGGTAGTCGGAAGCAGACCTGAAGGTCTGCCGCTCCAAGGTTGGGGGGATAGGCAATCATGTTGGAGTCGGGCCCGGATTCAACGACGCAAGTCGTTCAGCCGCTCGTTGAGGGACAGGTCGTTAGCGGCACCCTGTTCAGTGAGCCAATGCGGGTCGAAACCATTCGGGAAAGTGGCTCGGGGACATGGGTCGTCGGACTGTGCGGCATCAAGACGGAGAAATTTCGAAGAGTCACCCTAACAACCGCAGACTTCGCCCAACTCCAGATTCAAAAGCCGCAGGCCACGTATCAAGGTGATGGGCATGTCCTTCGCATCGGAGTTCAAGCCTATTCACTCGGCATAGCCTACGAGTTCGACCCCTACTTCGGCCTTTCCATCTCCCGCGTAGACCCGCTTCCCCACCAACTTGAAGCCGTCTACGACTACCTCCTCAAACTTGCCCGAGTTCGCTTCCTGCTGGCCGATGACGCCGGAGCCGGAAAAACCATCATGGCTGGCCTGCTCATCCGTGAATTGAAGCTTCGCGGACTTGCTGAGCGGGTTCTTATCATCTGCCCTGCAAACCTCGCGTTCCAGTGGCAACGAGAATTGAAGGAGAAGTTCGAAGAGAAGTTCGTTGTGCTCAAGGGCGACCAAATTCGTGAGCAGTTCGGCATTAATCAGTGGATTGAAACCCCGCTGGTCATCACTTCGCTCGACCTCGCAAAGCGCGAGAACATTCTTCCCGGCCTGAAACAGGTGCGATGGGATTTGGTCATCGTGGACGAGGCCCATCGGATGTCATGGACGCCCCCTTCGCGTAAGACTGCACGCTATGCCCTCGGCGAGTTGCTCCGCGACTCCTCCGACCACCTCTTGATGCTGACGGCTACTCCGCACAAGGGCGACCCGACTAATTTCAGTCTTTTTCTCCAACTCCTCGATGCGGACGCCTACGCCGATGTGAAATCCATTCGGGAGGCGATGGAACACCGCCGAGCCCCCTTCTATCTTCGCCGGACAAAAGAAGCGATGGTCTATTTTCCGCAGCGGATGCCAGATGGGACGTGGGAAGCAAAGAAGATTTTCACCAAGCGCATTCCGACCACGGTGGACTTCCACATCGACGGTCCCGAAGACGAACTTTATCGCGAGGTCACCGCCTTCGTAAAATCGCAATCGCACCGGGCTGCGGCGAGCGGCGACGACCCACGGGCGCGTGCCATTCGATTCTTGATGGCGCTCTATCAACGCCGCCTCGCGTCGAGCACCTATTCACTTCGCCGGTCGCTTGAGAACCGCGCCAAGCGGCTGACCGAGAACCTCAAAAAGGCGCAAGAGATTGCACGCTTCGCTCCCCCCGACCTGCCGGACATGGAAGAACTGGATGAGATGGAGGATTCCGAGCGCGAACGGCTGGAAGACATCATCGCCGCCGTCAGCATTGCCCGGAATCCCGAGCAGGTGAAGGAAGAAGTTGCGGAACTGAAACTGTTGGTGGAGCACGCCATTCGCGTAGAGGATGCCAACTGCGAGGCGAAGCTCACCAAACTCCACGACCTGCTACACCAGCAGGGTTTTTTCGACAATTCGCAACAGCGACTCCTCATTTTCACCGAGTTCAAAGACACTTTGGACTATCTAGTGAAAAAGCTAAGAGAGTGGGGCTTCGGTGTAGGCACAATTCACGGTGGAATGAACATTGGGTCACGCGACGACGCAGGTACTCGTCTGCATGCCGAGCAACAGTTCCGCGAAGGTGCCACTCAAGTCCTCGTCGCCACCGAGGCGGCTGGCGAAGGCATTAACCTCCAGTGCTGCAATATTCTTTTCAATTACGACATCCCGTGGAATCCGAATCGGCTGGAACAGCGGATGGGGCGTATCCACCGCTACGGCCAGACCAAGGACTGTTTCATCTTCAACTTCGTAGCCACGAACACGATTGAGGGTCATGTTCTCCAGCGGCTGCTCGAAAAGCTTCAGGAGATTCGCGACGCGCTTGAGAATGATTCGGTCTTCAATGTTGTCGGAGAACTCCTGCCGCCTACCGAGATTGAGAGAGTCCTTCGCGACTACTATGCAGGAAAGATTGGCAATGCAGACCTCGAAGAGCGGCTCCTCCGCGACGTGAAGGAAGAGCACTTCCGTGCAATTTGCCAGAACGCTCTTGAGGGATTGGCCACGAAGAAGCTCAACCTTGAGATGCTCATTGAGCGGCGTGCCCGAGCGCAAGAGCGCCGAGTCGTGCCGGAGACCATTGCACGTTTCGTGAAAGATGCTTCGCCTCTGGTTCCGCTTCCGCTGAAAACATTTGTGACGCTGCCGTATACGTTTGAGCCCACTGCAACACCTCCGGCTCTTCGCCAGTACGACAAGCGTAACGATTGGAAGCTACAGCCTGTTGCCGCCCGGTATCCCCGATTCTCCACTGACCGTGAGATTGCGGACGAGAACAATCTTGAGTGGGTCACGCCGGGGCATCCATTGTTCGAAGCACTCCGTAGGCACGCAGTCGAAAGGTCTCAGGAAGCTCTGGCCGAGGGCGCGTGCTTCTACTCTCTCGAAGCCGACAGTCCCAAGCGTGTTGACTTCTACCGTGCCCGGATTGTGGACGGCCTCGGGCAAATCGTCCACGAGAGGCTCTTTGCCGCTGAGATTTCAAAATACGGAACCATCAGTGCCTCCAGCCCCACGGTTCTGGGCAATCTCCAGCCCGCGAATGGCTGCGTTATACCCCCGGAACTCTCGACTGCCACTGAGCCTTCCGCGTGGCTTCACGAGAATGTCCTCCTGCCGTTCTTGGAAGAAGTCCGGACAGAGCGTACCGCCGAGGTTGAGCGTGTGGCCGCACATATCGAGATGTCCCTGACCGAACTGATTTCCAAGGAGGACTCTTCCATCGGTCGCTGGGAGGACGAAGCGGAGCGTGGAGTAGAGGGCGCAGCGGGAAATCTCAAGCAGGCTGAAGATCGGCATTCCCTGCTCATCGAACGCCGCCAGAATCGACGCCGGGAGATGGAGCAGCAACGGTCGCTCACGCTACAAGCGGTTGACCGCCTTACCAGCATCATCATCCTGCCGCATCCCGAGCGCGACCGGCCCGAGATGGCAAACCTCCGTCCCGACCCGGAGACAGAGGCCATCGCAATGCGTGTCGCAATCGAGCACGAGGAGAAACAAGGCCGCGTCGTACAGGACGTACATGAAGAGAACCTCGGTTACGACATCACGAGCATCGACACGAACTCCGGCGAACTGCGGCTAATTGAGGTCAAAGGAATTGGGGCTCACACTGGCACTGTCTGCCTAACGCCGAATGAGAAGCGAGTTGCTGAGGACAGGCCGGATTGCTATTGGCTCTATGTCGTTTCCAACTGCAAGAGCGATGAGCCGTGGCTGAATGAGCCCATTCTCAACCCGGCGAAGATGCCATGGATTGAAGTGAAGAAGGTTGACCACTTTTACCTGACGCTCACGGCCATCAATGTGGCATCGACCGACCCAAAGTTATACCCGGACACCGGGAAAAGGAATTGAGAGAGGAACCGGGCAACAGATGATTCCTAAAGAATGTAAGCGACTGGCAGAAGTCGATTTTCCAATTGCAGTCGTGAGCAAACACTCGGCACGCGAGAAGTCCATCCGTCATGGGCATCCCAGTACGCTGCACCTCTGGTGGGCACGGCGTCCGCTTGGGGCTTGTCGCGCCATGCTATTGGCGTTGCTGCTGCCTGATCCTTGTGACCCATGTTGTCCAGAAGAATTCAAGCAACGTGCCCGGAATATTCTTCCCCGCGTACAGGGAAGACCGGGTGCGAAAGATATTGATCTTCGTAATGAGCTTCTGAGATTCATTGGGGACTTTGCGAATTGGGATAACTCGGTCAACTCAACGTTTCTGGACGCATCATCAGGACTTGTGCAGGCTGCGCACGGTAAGGAACCACCGTTAGTCGTCGATCCATTTGCAGGCGGTGGCTCGATACCACTCGAAGCCTTACGTCTTGGATGCGAGACTTTCGCAAGCGACCTGAATCCTGTTGCGTGGTTAATCTTGAACACGATGCTCAAAGACATTCCTCGCCACGATCCCGGCCTAGCCGATAAATTTCGAAAGGTCGGTGCCGAGATCAAGGTGGAAATGGAGAAAGAGCTTGCTACGTTTTATCCGCCTGATCCCGATGATTCGAGACCGATTGCGTATCTTTGGGCAAGGACTGTTACCTGTGACTCTTGCGGTGCAGAGATTCCCCTGATCCGTTCTTTTTGGCTGTGCAAGAAGCCTGCCCGCCTATGTGCCCTACGTCCGAGAGTCGTAAGAGCCAAGGGGCGAACGCCTGAAATAGTACTGGATATTTTTCAGCCCAAGACGGAACGGGAGGCACTAGGAGGGACGGTGACACGCGCGAAGGCCGTGTGTCTGGCGTGTAGTAACGTCTTATCACCTGACCGGGTGCGAACGCAATTGACAGCACAGCGAGGTGGAGTTGATGCCGTCTTCAACGAGAAGCAGGAGCGCGAGCGCGGTGCTCGAATGCTCGCGGTGGTTACGCTGAGACCAATGGAGCAGGGCCGTCACTACCGTCAGCCTACGAAAGGCGATTACAGTGCTGTACTCAAGGCGGAGCAGCACCTCAAGAAACTTCTCAAAGATTGGGATGACAATGGCCGAATTGGCCTTTCCCCGGTGCCTAGCGAAGGGATTTCGAATAATGAAATTCGTAGAATTAGCGTGCCGCTTTACGGAATGCGTAATTGGGGCGATCTGTTCAGCACTCGACAGAAGTTGGTTCTTTGTTTACTGAGCAGCAAGATTCGAAGTTGCGATGTGCCAGAGAACTTTCGCCCGCTTCTCGCTCTTGCATTTAGTCGTTGCGTTGATCACTGGAGTGGCAATGCGACGTGGCTGCAAGACTTGGAGGCGGTCGCACACACATTTGTGCGCCACGCTATTGGGATTGTTTGGGATTTTGCAGAGTCGGTCGGGTTCGGTGCTGGCGGTGCGGCTTGGGAAGGTCAAGTCGATTGGGTTGCACGTGTCGTCGAATTCGTAAATGTCGGAATCAAGAGAGGCGGAGAAGTGACCTTGTCCGATGCGACTTCCAGCCCTCTGCCGGATGGCTCGGCTACGGTCTGGTTTACCGACCCACCATACTACGATGCAGTTCCTTATTCGCACCTCTCAGACTACTTTTTCGTGTGGTTGAAACGCGCCATACCAGAACGTTGTATGCCACGCAATGCCGCGGACGTAAATACTGGCACTACACCTAAAGAACGAGAAATTGTTGTGGATCGGCCACACCACCTCAGCACCTCAACGAAAAACGCCAATTTCTATGAAGCTTCGCTTGCTCGGGCCTTCGGCGAGGGGCGCAGAATTCTTCGCGAAGATGGAATCGGAAGTGTGGTCTTTGCGCACAAAACCACGGAGGGTTGGGAGGCTTTACTTTTTGGAATCATTCAGGGTGGGTGGACAATTACCGGCTCGTGGCCGGTCGCGACCGAAAGGAAATCAAGACTGAATGCCCGCGAAAATGCTTCACTCAGCGCTAGCGTTCATCTAGTCTGCCGCCCCCGACCTGAAAATGCGCCCATCGGTGATTGGAGCGATGTGATAGGCGAGTTGCCGCAGCGCGTTGGCGACTGGATCGAGCGGCTCCAAAGGGAGGGTGTACGTGGAGCCGACCTTGTGTTCGCCTGTATTGGCCCCGCAATGGAAATCTACAGCCGACACACTTCGGTCGAGGATGCCGAGGGTCGAAACATCCCACTTGGCGGCGACCCCACTGCGATTGAGCCATACAATCGAGGCTTTCTTGCTTATGTCTGGGAGACTGTCGGGAGGCTCGCTCTCGAACAGGTGTTGGGTACCGCCGAAGCCAAGGCGCGGAACGGCGCATCGGGAGCGTTGGAGGAAGACTCTCGCCTGACCGCTCTGTTTTTGTGGACACTCCAAGCAACTGATACCGAGTCTAACGCCAAGGATGCCGACACGAACGACGATGATGATGATGTCGATGAAGATGAGGAGAAGCCAAAGAAGAAGAAAGCGGGGTTGTCCTTGATTTACGATGTCGCCCGTCGCTTCGCCCAGCCCCTCGGAATCCACCTCGATAAGTGGGAAGGACGAATCATTGAGACCGAAAAGGGCGTCGTCCGCCTGCTCCCGGTCGGCGAACGTTCCACGCAGCTTTTTGGCGAAGCGGATGCCTCTGCGATGGCACACCGTATCGAGCAGGACGTGAAGGCTAGCCGCAATTACACCTTTGCCTTTATGCAGGATGTGGCCGCGCCGCCCGACATTAAGCGTCGCGGACGCGGCAAAGCAAAAGGGACCAGTTCAATCGCCTCCGAAACTCCGGTACCGCAGATGGTAACCACGCTCGACCGCCTGCACGCAGCAATGTTGCTCCAGTCTAGTGGGCAGTCGAATGGACTCCGCGCCATGCTGAAGGAAGAGCAACAGCGTGGCCCTGATTTCCTGCGTCTGGCAAACGCCCTCTCCGCCCTGTACCCGAAGGATAGCGAAGAGAAGCGTTTGCTCGATGCAATGTTGTTGGCAGTCCCGAGAACATAAACGGATGAAACCAATTGATGTCTTCAACCATGGCCGGAGCAGGGCAGAGCATCTGCTCAAGCTGGCAGAATTGCTTACTAATACCCGTGAACGGAAGATGCGAAAGGACTGGGCAGAAGATTTCAAGAAGTTCATGCATTGGAAGAAGGCAGAGCAGATTGAGCGCGTTGACGGAACGGGGGCAATACTCATTCTCCGCGAATCTTCGCAGCTAAAAGCGAAGACCTTTGGTGACGAATTCACGAGCGAATTGCTCAGGGCTGCTCATGTCACGATTGTTGCCGCCCTCGACCGCTACTGTCATGAACTGATTGCGTCTCGATTTATTGCAAGTCTCAAGAGTACGAGGAACTTGAGTGCGGAACTCCGGAAAATCGAGCTACCCATTGAGGAAGTTCACAAGGCTGTTATGCACGCAAAGAAGCCGAAGAGTCGTCCGTTGATTCTGGTTCGCGCATCAGTGCAGGAGTTGCTCTACAAGAAGACATTCCAGAATTCGCGAGAGATTGAGAGTGGCCTCTTGATTATTGGAGTGAGGAGGCTCTGGACGGGCTGTGCAACACACATGGGATGTACGGCAGATGACATCACCACTCGCCTTAACAAGGTCGCTTCCCGTCGCAATAAGATTGTTCATGAAGGAGACCTTGTTCGGCATAAGAAGGGTGGAAAACTTCGACAGGCGAAGATTTCGCCGAAGCAGGTGGCGAAGGAAATCATCTGGGTTGGTGAGTTTGTCGATGCGATTGAACACTCAATTTGAATGAATGCAGGTTGCGAGGATTTGAAGCAGGACGGATGGCATGAGTAATCAAGAAATCATCATGAACATGTGGTACGTGATTGACGACGAAGGGTTGATTTACTCCCTTCGAGCGAGATGCTATGTCCACAGTGGCACGGATGAAGAGAAACTCGCGTTCTTACAGAGTGTTGCCGAAACAGATTACCTAATCGCGCAATCATTCGAAATCCCTGAACGGTTTCATACCACCATCCATAACGAACACGGAAGCGATAAGTTGCCGGTGGCTACATACAATGGCATTCGGGCAACTGTCCCCTTCGCCACACTGTTCGAAGATGCAATTCAGGAAATGGAGAGACAAGTTCCAAAGCAAACGAAGCTCCGCATCGGACAACAACCAATTATTTGTATGACCCCTCTGCTCGGAGACGAAGATGGGAATATGCGTCCAATGACGGAAAACACCGCAAGGATTCAGTAGATGCTCGACTGGGTGTTGTTGGCGGTGGCGAGATAAGGGATGAGAACGATTTGGCAAATTGGCGGTGGACTTTCGGGAAGTCCATACTATGAGCTTCTCATCCGCTACGGAGTTGCCTTGATTGGGCCGGGAGACGCCGGGAGATGGACTCCTGATAGGAACGACTCAGACTTCGAGGGAAGCTGGGTGCGTCGGTTTGCAACAGAGCCAAAAGTCGGCGATGTTGTTTTGCTTCGCGTTGGCTGTGACCGTGTTGTCGCGGTCGGATCGATAGCCAGCGACTACCAGTACCTCGACCAGTTTGACGATGTACACGGTTGGGATTTGCAGCACGGGCGGCGGGTTCGGTGGAGAGTCTTATCGACGCCGCAAGTTTTCCCCAGTCGAGTGTTTGGAGCCAATCCTCCGCGATTCTCTGGAGTGAATTCGGAGGAAGTGCTGCGTTTTGGGAACGAAGTGATGGCGGTCGGGATTGACGGCTGGCAGAGGGAACCTCTACCCCAACTTCCTCCACCGCAGCCGTCTTGGGAGAATCCGCCAGACTTTTTGAACCGGATCATCGGGCTGGCGCAGGACTGGTCTCGAATGATTTGGCTGGAGAAGAGCTTCGGCGGCATTCCAAGCGAAGACGAGATGCTTGTACATTTTGTCATACCGCTCTTTCGAGGATTGGGCTGGCCTCAGGAGCTTCTCGCAGTCAAGTGGAACTACATGGATTTGGTGGTATTCCGTAAGCTTCCTCGCACCCCGGAGAATTGCGTATTGGTGGTGGAGGCAAAACGGTTGGGAGTAGGGGCGGAGAGCGCTCTGCGACAAGCGATTAACTATTCGAACAAGCTACTGACCAATCGCAATGTCTTGCTTACGGATGGTTTTCGGTACCGACTGTATGGAGCTAACGTGGATTTCCAGCCTGTCGCATACGCCAATCTGCTTGCACTGAAGGAAAGTGCAGCGGAATTGATGGAACAGTTAAGGTACGTTCGCACGAAGGATGCCGTTCAAGTAGTCGCAGAAGCTTGACTTCTATTGAGAAGAGAGAAGAACACGTCATGGAGCCTTGGTATAAGAACACAATGCCCCGTCCCGAAGTCCGTGAGGGGCGCTCATTCAATCCTGATGAATTTGCCATTGCCTTAGAGCAGGTGGCAGCAAACAGAGGCCCGGACGACTACCGTGACCCGGTGAAGTTCTTCTCTCGCACATCCTTCACTCGTGCCCTGCGAGAGCATATCGGGATGATTCTGCGCCGTTTGGCCGGACAAACAGAGAACACGGCCCCCGTAATGACGCTGGTAACCCAATTCGGCGGCGGCAAGACCCACACTCTGACGGCTCTGTATCACCTCGCCAAGTCGGGCAGCAAAGTTAAGAACGACTCCGGCGTTGCACAACTGCTTTCCGATGCAGGGCTGAATGAAGTTCCTGCGGCTAAGGTCGCGGTCTTTGTCGGTAATGCGTGGGACAGGAGCGAAGGCTGCGAGACTCCGTGGATCGATATTGCTCGCCAGCTTGCCGGGGATGAGGGCGTTAAGGCTCTGGGAGCGTCCGCGAAGAACATTCCGCCCGGTACCTCTTCAATCGCAAAATTGGTTGAGGTCGCTGGCGGCTCAGTCATTATTCTCTGCGACGAGGTCTTGAACTACATCAACCGCTATCGCGGCGAAGACGCTGACAAGTTCCATGCCTTTATTCAGAATCTAACGGTGGCGATGACCGGGACTGAGCGGTCAGCGGCGATTATCAGCTTGCCCCGTAGTCAGGTTGAGATGTCGGACTACGACATGCAGTGGCAGGAAAAAATAAACAAGGTTGTCCGCCGTGTTGCCAAAGACCTCATCGCGAACGACGAGGCAGAAATCAGTGAGGTCGTTCGCAAGCGGCTATTCGAAGACTTAGGTTCCGAGAAGATTCGCAAGGGGGTCGCGAAGGCATACGCCGACTGGTGCTTCGACCGCCGCAACCAGCTTCCTCCAGAATGGACAGCGGTTGATACGGCCGCGACAGAAGCCAAAGCTCGTGAATACCTGCGTAGCCGATTCGAGGCTTGCTATCCGTTCCACCCTGCAACTCTCTCTGTCTTCCATAGAAAATGGTCGTCCCTGCGGCAGTTTCAACAAACTCGCGGAGCTTTGGCTCTGTTTGCCCAGTGGATTTCTTTCGTTTATAAGGATTCGCATGTAAAGGCTCGAAATGAACCCCTCATAACCATTGGTTCCGCACCGCTCGAATCACAGACTTTCCGTGCTGCTGTTCTTGGACAGCTTGGCGAACCGCGCCTCCTCAATGCCATTGAAACGGATATCGCGGGTCAGACCAACCACGCGATGGCTCTCGATGCGGACACATCGGGGGCTCTCCGGGACATTCACCGACGCGTTGCCACCGCGATACTCTTCGAATCCTCTGGCGGACAGACCGACAAAAGTGCTCACCTGCCTGAACTGCGGTTTGCCCTTGGTGAACCGGGAATCGACATGACCTCGATTGACAACGCTGCGGTACAGATGGAGGCACGCGGGTTTTTCATTCGACGCAAGGGTTCGGACGGGTTCCTATTCGGCTCCAAACCAACTCTGAAGAAGGTGGTAAACGACCGTCGCGCATCGTTGGATGAACAAGATGTCGCGACTGAGACACGCAAGATTGTGCAGAAGGAGTTCGAGCGCGGAAAAATCCTGCCGGTCATCCCATTTCCGGAAGACGGAACGTCAGTTCAAGACACGACCAAATTGGTTCTCGTTGTGCTGAATCCTGAACAGGAATGGGCGGACGATGGCTCCGCGAAGAAGCTCATTTACGATTGGACTCGCAATCGTGGAGCCTCTCCGCGTCTTTATCCCGGCTCCCTGATTTGGTGCGTCCGAAAGGAGGGTCGCGATCTGAGAAGCAAGGTTGAGACGCTTCTTGCTTGGAGGAACGTGGAACGAGACTTCCTCGATGGTTCCTTAGCAGGCGATTTCGACGCATCCGACCGGGACGAGATTCACCTCAAACGCAGAGATGCAGAGGGAGCAGTAGATGATGAAGTGTGGGCTGGATATCGGTACGTCGTGCTGTATGACACGAAGGTGGAATCCGGCGTCACCGTCATCGACTTGGGGGCAGGACACGCAAATGCTGGAGAAACGCTTAGCGGACGTGTCATCAGCACACTGAAGTCGCGAGCCTTGCTAAACGATTCGCCGGGGGCCGGATATCTGGTGCGGCGTTGGCCTGAGCCATTCAAGAAGTCAGGTGCTTGGCCGATCTCTGCGCTTCGGCAGGCGTTCCTTAACGGCACGATGGAGCGGCTACTGGAGCCAGACGAGTACATCAGACACAAGTTCCCGGAGTTCATCTTCAATGGGGATTTCGGATATGCATCGGGAGCCCAAGAGGGCGGCTACTATCGAATCTGGTTCAAGGAAGAGCTTCGCCAAGACGAAATCAGCTTCGATTCGGATGTGTACCTCTTGCTGCCAGCGGTCGCTAAAGAACTGAGCGCGAACGCGGCTCAACCCAAAGTGATCGTGGATTCGTTACAGCCTCAGACGCCCCAGCTTTCGGGGGAGGTAAAGGGACCGCTGTTTCCTCCACCAACAGAAGATACGACGCTGCCCACCCCTAGCAAACGCAACGTCACCGTTCGAGGAGAAATTCCCACGGAGGTGTGGAATCGGCTGGGACGAACGCTCATTCCGAAGCTAAAGATGGGCGGCTACCTGAGCGTCGGATTGAATATCAGCGTCGAGGTCGAGGCCGACACTGTGCAAGGATTTCAGATGGAATTGATCCAGATTCTTCAAGACCTGAACATAGCTGACACAGTTAAGGTCAATTTGAATTAGCCATTCCGTCAGGCCACGTCATCCGTATCGTCCTGATGGCAATGTTTTAAGCACGGTACTGCGCGGGTACGCCAGTGAGCCGCGCGAGGCCTGGCTAAACGGTTCTAGGTGTCATTTTCGATTGATGTGCGAATGCCCAATGACAGTGGAAACAGGGGCGAAATCCGGCAATCATAAGTCCTGGTCGTGACAACATAGCATGAACATTCAGAACCCTTAGTAGTCACGCAACTCGTTACAGGACTGTCAGACTGCGAGCCTCGAAGATCACATTCCTGCGTAGCATTTCTTTTGGGGATTTAGCCTTCATTCGATAGAGGGCGTCCTCCGAAAGAGGCGGAAAGGCCATAAACTCACCATCCTCAGTCTCCGTCTCGCAATAAGCCAGATATTCCATTTCCGCCAGGAAATACTCGGGTTTATTGACCCACGATGGCTCAGGAAGTTCGTAGAGGTGGGCGAAGAACTCTGCAGTACCCGCCATCATAGCCCGACGCTCGGCAGAAAACCATGCTGGCGGTTCCGCAGCCAGACACTGGGCATTCTTTCTATGGACAAATTCATGGAGCCAATCACCCCATGCAATATCCCAGCGCCTTCCAGCCTGCATTGCTTCGCCCACTTCTGCAAAGTCGCGTGGGCGTCCACCCGGCCATTTCCCCTTATCCCAGGGAACATTAGGACGGGATTCAGCCATGCATTTCCACACGATTTCGTCCCCCTCTTGTCTCGTTAAACCGGGTCTTCGAATCTTGTCTATCCACTCTGGAAGCATGCCTTCGATGAACCAGTCGAACAGTCTGGCGATGTATTTGAAGTGCTGGTCGGTATCGTGCGTGAGCCAATCAAGATTTCGTTGGAAGCACGCGAGCCCGGGCCAATCAGCGACTCTCGATTCAATGACCGAGTCGTTTGTTGAATAGAACGCCAATCTCCTCGCTACTTGTGTTTCAAGAGCGACCCCATCCGCCCATGTGGGCGAACTTATCGCCATCACCTGCAAGTCGTCCCGCCCCATTTCCTGGAGTTTTGCCGCCACTAATCCACCCAGGCTGATACCGACGAGAAACGAATCCTGTGGAATGTGCAACTGCAGGATGTCTCTTACAGAAATCTCTGCAGGCACCTTGGGATCATGATGTGGCATAAGAGGACGGACGAAGTCCAATCCGGGCCAATGCTGTTCAAGAATGGCCTGTAATTTTCTTACGGTACCATCGGGCGACCCGCCTTTTCCGTGCAGAAGGTACACAGCGGGGATCGGCAGCACTGGCTGAACGTCGTTCGGGTTCAAAGATTGATCTCCAGGTAACAGGGTCGCTAAATCGGACTCTCTATGGATTGCGCGTGTTTGCAGGATCTACGCAACTTACCTTTCCAACTCCTCTAATAGCGTGTCTGTCTCTTCTGCTGTTGTAAACGTCGCGCAGAAGGTGATGTTCGATGTCTCTCGATAGCGATTCACCAGTTCTCGGGCCCACCCAAGCCCCTTGTTCTCTCCGGCGTTGATTTCACAAGCCAACAACTCGACGCCCGAGAATACTTCAATACCACAAATGATGACTTGAAGTTGTTCGCACCGGTCTATGACTGTATCGAAGTCCGAGGGTGAGACATGATAGATCAATGGTGAATCGAAGCCGGTGTTGAGGTTCCCGAGCCCGGCGAATACTTTCTCCCAAAGGAGCCGATACAAATCGTCAGCCTGCCGTTTGCCTGCCATAGTGTTAACCTACCGAGCCAGAAGCTGAATTGTGGACTCGCCACCAGACTAGGTCGGTAGCTTTCACCGTGGGCCAGAGCTCGGACTTTTCGTCCAGTTGAATCGCTATCGATGTCACACCGCACTCGGCTACTTCGCACTAATCAGTTCGGTATCTGTGCACTACTCAAATTCGCAACGAATATTTCGTTCTATCTGTGCAAACACTGCCGGGGCGAAATCAAAACAGTGAAGGCCTAGATGTCCCTGCACGATTTCGCCTTTCGACGATCTGTGCGCCGGGCAGGGAAGGTCTGGCACGTGCTCATTCCGTACTGCCCGAACTGTGAAGTGGAGCCGCTCGATCCCGGCTGCATTCACTTGCCGCATATCCGGTTGCGCTTCGACAGCGACAAAATCGACGAGGAGGGCCGCGACGAGGAAGGGTCCCTACGGATGTGTCCATACACGACCGGGAATCTCAACGGTTCCATTACGGAGCGCTCACGCGCTACAGCAGGGACTTGGGTGGCTTCTCCCGCCCGTGCTCATCCGCGCGGAGTGCCCGCACAACCTGTTCAATCTGCTCATCGCATTTGGTATGGCTTTCTTGCCAGCTCCGGAAGTCCGCCGCGAGACGGCTGCGGACCTGCGAAGCTTTGCCATTCTCCCATCGATCAAATAAGTACCCGTCGAGATTGAGAGGGATGAGCGCTAACGTTTTCGTTTTTCGCTCTTTCATGAGCGCCTGTTCTTTTTTGAAGGCCTTGTCGATCTCGGCGTCTACCCACCAACTGGTTAACGAATGCTCTGAACAGCAAAGCAGTACCTTATCCCACAAGCGAATGCCTCGATCTATCTGCTCGTGAATATCATCACCGGGCAATAGCTGTTTCTCATCGAGCCAGCAGCGAATGCCGTGACCCTGCAAAGCGTCATGCAGCCGCCGGGCAAACGCTTTGTCCTCGTGGCTGTAGCTGATGAAGCAGGAATAAAACTGGATCGCCTGATTGAGAATTGAAGGTAGATATTCAATGAGTGTGTCAGGAAGACCGCAACCCCGAAGAAATGCGATCGGGAGTCGGCCAGATCGTGCCAGCGTCTGAAAGTCCAGAATACTCGGCGCTCGATGAACGCATGTCTCCAATCCTTCGGCGTCTGTCAGATTGCAATTCCCAAAAACGGTGCTTAATATTACCGCCCTGGTTAGACTCGATGCACTAAGGTCTGCCCCGTTGAAGTTCGCTCCAATTAGGTTCGCCTCATCGAGGTTCGCCCCGCTGAGGGTCGCTCCGCTGAGATCCGCACAACAGAGGTCGGCCCGGCTGAGGTTCGCCCCGTCGAGGGACATTGTGGTGAGATCCGCCCAGGTGAGGTTTGCACCGTGGAGGTCCGCCCCGCCGAGGTTCCCCTCGCTGAGGTTCACTTCATGGAGGTCCGCTTCACGGAGATCAAACTTTTCATTGGGATTTGCAGCTCGCCAGAACCGCCAGCCCCCTTGATGAATCATCCGCAGGTGTTCTGGATTAGCCATGCAAAGAAAATACAGCACTGCACGACTCTGGCGCGAGCAAAGAGTTAACGTGCCGTACTAGGTTTCTTTCACAACCTTCTTAGCAGCCTTGTCGTCACGCTTCCGAACGAATGACGCATGCCGGAGCCGATCACCTGGCCCACTCGACGAACCTGATATCAGTGGCTGCTATGCCGCATCCGGCATCGCAGCCAAACGCACTCTTTCATTTTCTCGACAGTGATGCCCTGGCCCCAGGCACCGGCGCTCTTGTCCGGCAGATTCACAAACGGGCATTCTGTGCCTTCGAGGTGCTTGATCGCCTTGTGGACCTGGCGGCGTGAATGCGGGGTGAACCCGGCACGGACGCGGCCAGCGAAGAGGAGCTCGCCGTCACGGTAGAAGCCGACGACCAGAGCGTCAATGCCGAGGTGGCTCGGGGTATAGCCGCCGATCACGAATTCCTGGCAGAGCTCGACGCGCATCTTCGCCCGGGCTCCCGACCGCTTAACTTTGGATGATTACCGCACGAACCGCCATCTAGAGATTCGGGCCAGCGAGAGTAATTTCCGAGCGCCTGCGATCGAGCGGTTTGGGATTCGCCTGCGACAGATACGAATAGAGGGTCTCGCGACTGATCCCGAACTCCCTTGCCACTGCGGCCTTCTTCTCACCACCTGCAACGCGCCTACATAGCTCTTGCACTCGCTCAGGCGTCAAGGATGGTTTTCTGCCTTTGTACACTCCAGCCTTCTTCGCAAGCGCAATTCCTTCCCGTTGACGCTCCTTGATGAGCGCTCGCTCGAACTCTGCAAACGCACCCATAACGCTAAGGAGCAGCTTGGACATAGCATTGTCGTCTCCTGTGAAGGTCAGGTGCTCTTTCACGAACTCCACGGCAATGCCGCGTTTTGTGAGATCGCTGACGATCCTTCTGAGGTCATCGAGATTTCGTGCGAGACGATCCATCGAGTGGACCACGAGGACATCGCCATCGCGAAGGTAGTCGAGCGCCACCCGGAGTTGTGGGCGATTCGTATCCTTACCGCTGGCGCTGTCAGAAAACTGCTTGTCGAGGTCGATGCCGTCGAGTTGGCGTCCCACGTTTTGATCAAGACCGGAGATCCGAGTGTAACCGACCCGCTTGCCTCCCCTTTGTGCTGGGGTCATCCTAGACGCCTCCAATATGTCAGGTTAGGTTCTTAAAACATTTCGACGGACTGTCAACCAATCCGTAAGGAGCTTCATTCTGACACCTAAAGCCGCCCGAAGTGTCAGGCATTAGATGTCCGCCTCAGGTATACCCAAACTGGACGCATCATCTTCATCGCAATCGCGAGCCATCAATACCTCGCTTTCATCAGGGCAATGAGTGATCGAAAAATGGGCGAATAGAAAGATTGAAAATTGTCCTGGACATCGTTGAGCACGACCTCCCCATCTTCGATGTAGTAGCCCAGTTGCTCTGTGATGCAGACAG
>Ga0206829_10193_pt1 | contig 20962 bp, 19 predicted proteins | sample Alteio_BWOrgCont_75_FD_152862 | JGI IMG/M metagenome (GOLD analysis project Ga0206829, IMG submission 152862) | Enriched cells from forest soil in Barre Woods Harvard Forest LTER site, Petersham, Massachusetts, United States -... | ecosystem: Environmental > Terrestrial > Soil > Temperate forest >... | reverse complement strand
GGCGGCGATCCGGGGGTGATTGAGAATTACGGCATCATGCCGATGGCCAAACATCAGTTCGAATATTTCCCCAAGCACTCTGGCGTCTGCTGGGTCAAACATCTGGACGGTCACAAGGTTGCCCAAGCGTGCAAGCTGATGGGCGCTGGGCGAGCCAAAAAAGATGACCCGATAAATCTCGGAGTGGGAGTGGTACTGAAAGCCAAGATCGGCTCCAAGTTGGAATCCGGTCAGCCGGCGGCGATTGTCTATGCCGACAGCAAGGAACAGTTCGAGCACGCGGCTGTGAAATTGGATCAGGCGTTTTCGTACAGCAACTCACCGGTGCCGATTCCGGAGATAATAAAGGCAAGACCGCACCGATAGTGAGAGCCGATGGTGAGAGTCCGAGGCTGTATTAGACTTTGAAAAATTGGCGATTGATCAACCACCGCGCCTACGACGGCGCCATGAATATGGCTATCGACGAAGCCATACTGGAAGCTCATCTCGCCGGTGTGGTACCGCCGACGGTGCGACTGTACGGTTTCGAACCGGCGGCGGTGACGATCGGTTACGCCCAAAAGATGCCACCAAAGACGGTGGAGCGCATCACCAACTCCGGCATTGATGTTGTTCGCCGCCCCACCGGTGGACGAGCCGTTCTCCACATGCACGAGCTGACGTACTCTTTCGTCGGCAGCTCCCAGCGTCAAAACTTGGGGGAACCAGAGGCAAGCCAGCCTGTTGATCAAGCGGTATCCGAATCAGGATTTTTGCAGCCCAGTATTCTTGGTGCCTACAAGCAGATCTGCGAAGGGCTGATCGTTGCCTTGCGGCGATTGGGGGTGGAGACGGAGTTGGGAGTTTCAGACTCATCGTACCGCCAGATTCAAGATTGTTTCCTCGCCACCACCACCGCCGATCTGCATTATCAAGGGAAAAAAATGGCGGGGAGTGCTCAAGCCAGACGTAGCAACGCGGTGCTGCAACACGGTTCCATCCTCCTCCAGCAGGATCAGGGGATAATGGAAACGCTGCTCACCGGAGGTGATACCACAGCGATTTCACCTCGGCAACGCCATGCAAATCTTTTTGACGTTCTTGGTCGACAGGTTTCAATAGAAGATTTGCAGAGAGCAGTTAAATACGGATTCGAGCAAGTGTTTGGCTGTCGTCTAATCGAATGTGATCTCTCGAAGGATGAGATGGCGCGGGCGACGGAGTATCGACAAAAGTTCGTCGTGGCGGAAGCGAAGATCAGTAAGAGTGCTGTTTAGAAAAACCTGTTACTCGTCGTGAATCGGATTATCCAGTGCCGAAGTGAGCAGGCTGTTGATCTTGTTTTTGGTGGAGTGATCCACGACAATCTCAGTGCCTCGATACTGGGTTTCCACCACTTCTACGCCGGCGAGATTGGCGTTGTGTCGAGCTGAGAATATGTTGTTGTGATAGGAGAGCAGTCCGGCTCCGTAAGGACCGTCGACTGAGCCGCCGACAACGGCGAATCTGATGTCCGGTCTATCGATCGACAGGCTGGTGACGAACTCTCTTCTTCGCATGAGCCCCTGTTCGTCGAAATCTACAGGCAGTGGTGCACCTTCGTATCGGGTCAACGGCGTGTTCGCGCGTTCATCCTCAACACGCGCCTCCAGTTTCGCCAGGTAATCCCGGTCGAGAATGCCGTCGTCTGTCACGATTGGTGCATGGCGATCCCTGGCAGCGGTCGAGAAAGCGTCGTCGCTGTAGCCTACATATCCAGCAGGATTGGGCCGAGCACCAGCTTCTGAGAGAGCGTCCGCGCGATCGATGTTGGCAAACATCTGTGCCACAAGCGATCGGCTGTTGGTTTTTCCAACCATAGTGGGACCCAAATGAGCAAATATGCCACCAGTGAGCGGTGCTTTGGCTGCATCTAAGAGAGCGACTAGATCAGAGTCAGGGTTGTTGATCACTTCGAAGGCTGGCGCAGTTCTTTCGGTTCGCTCTGCAGGTGGACTAGGATTCGTGTACACCCTGAGAGGGCCGGCTTCTTGACCCATCTGGGCGGTCGTATCGGTAACTAGCGGCGCCTCGACCGTGGGAACGCTTGGATGATGTGGAAATTGTGCGACCAAACCGTCTGTCACAGGCGGGAAGAGCTCTGTCAATGACTGTTCATAATTTGCTCCGGCGCCCCTGGCGGTGCCCAACCCTTCGTCGGCGATGCTCATGTCGAGCAGGCCTTCGCCGAGATGTAGCGCCTGGGAAGCGCCTGCCATACGTTCGGCCACGCCGCGCCCGAGGCGATAGGCTCCAATGCTGGCTACGATGGCTACGCCGGTGGCAACAAGCTTTTTGTTGTCTGCGATGAATCTGCCCGGAGCGCTGTCGAGGAACTCATCGACAAGATGCGAGGTTGTCTCGGTCGCCTGCCCGTATGCGTTTCTGATACCTTCGAACGACATCTGATCTCCACCATATGTAGACTGATTCGATTTTATTCGTAACCGTGCCCCTCAAGCCATCGTGAATTCACCAGGGCATGGTGATGTTCCCACAAGCTTCCAATCATGATCTGTCAGAACCGATCCGTCAGAACTTAAAAGGAACGCTTAGGGACGCTGTTAATATCCCAGGCAGGCGGCGTCAACTCGCTGAATCCGAGCACTTTGACGCGATCTATGCCTGAGCTGGATAGCTGATTTCTCACGCCAATAACTTCGCGGTTGGGCACGTATAGATGAGTGACGCCGTGACCGTCGAGAGGGATCATTCTTTCTACCGTAACCTCGCCGCCCATGGTACCCCAACTGGCGCCCTCCATCACCGACCGAGATACGCCAACCACCATGGGGAAGTGCTCCACCGTTTGGCTGGAAAAGACTTGAGCGTTCCGAAATCCTCGTCCGAAGCTCTTCCACATCGACACGTCCAGGGGTGTATATGCAGTTCCCTCACCGGTGGTTCGCTCTACGCCGCGCAGCTTCATCTCGGATGCGGATAGTAGCGCTTGCTCGCGAGCCATTCCGGGAAGAGCGCTCGATCCTGTACCGTGATAAAGGCTGGCCCACATCGGTGTCTCTGGGTGCGGGAACCAGTCCAGCGGCTGTTTTGGATCTGCGTTCTCGAGTCCGCCTTTGGGCTCGAAATTATAGATGCGTGGGGGTGGTTTCATTCGATCGTGCAACCCTTCCAGTCCGAAGAAACGTTCCTTTGCTGCTCGAAACTGATTGTTGTCCAGAAAGTAGTTAACATACGGAAGATCACCCGAAGGTGTTCGCTCCTTGGTTATTCCGAGCCATTCAAGCCTGTCTTCATTGCTCCTGACGGCTGCTCTGACTTTAGACACTTCAGTCGGAGTCATTTCCGACGTTGCTAGTTCAGCATCTGTGAACAGCGACATCCCCGGCTGAGTATCTGTGCCGTGCCAGAGATCGAGCATGCGATTAGCAAGTGCCACTTTCGCGTCATCAACAGACTGACCGTACCGTACTACGGCTCCGCTTTTGAACGTTTGGGGCGAATATCCGGGATGGACCAGAGATGAAATACGATCGCGGAAATCGTATAACTCCTGTTTCAGAAGAGTGGCCGGATTGTTCTCATTCGTCAGACGGGGCGCTTTAGGTTTGTCGGCTGCATCCGATCCAGCATGATGATCGGATGGAGGGAGAACGGAATCAGCAGTCTCGAACTGTGTCCGTTTAGCTGCCGCTTTTGAGAGTTCGATCGCCGGCGGTTCGGAGTTGCTGACTACAGTTAGGAAGGGAACGGCGCGTCTTTCGGCGCTGACAGTTCCACCTTTGATGGCTCCCTTGTTCTCGAACACGGTGAATGCCGGACGGCTGATCTGCATAGGTGCAATCGGGTCTGTGAACCGGAAAGATTGAGCGGCGAAGAAATCGAAGGAGTACATCGGGGCGTGTTTCGGTCCTGAGCCGAAGTATTGATCGAGCGGCTCGCCTGTGCGGAACAACTCGACCATCGGCTCTGAATCCGGTTGGTGAGCGATGGTTGGCTTGAGTCGAGCTAAGGCCTCGGGACTGGTATCGATGATCCAATCAGTGTCCAGAAAGTGCGCTCCCAAGGCACCGCTGTTCAGCATCGAGGTTGCTTCGTCTGAGCTTAAGGCCAGGTGCGGCTCCACACCGCTTTCGGTGTGCTCGTATCTGTCGGCCCAATCCGCTCCGAACATTCTCGGAATGGCGGCATCTTCTGCCACTAACTCCGCTCTGTCGGCAACAGCATTGGCGCCACGCACATCTATAGAGAGTTCGCCTACGCCTCTGGAGAGATTGCCTACCTGTGCAATCGCACTCCGCGACCCGCGAAGGGAGCGAGCCAGCGCCACCGTGCCGGCCGTGAGCAGTAGGGAACCGACCGTGACGACAGCCGTGTTGTCGGCAACGAATTTTACCGGGGCGCTGTCCAGCGCCTCGTGGACCAACCGCGAGGCCGAAGCCTCTACCTGTTCGTAGGTCTGTTTTATGCTGTCGAGCATCGATTCTTTGCTCCGACAAAGTCAAAGGACGTTTATGTCGTGGGTCAGGCGTGTAGGCTGAGATCTTATTGGTACGCTCATACTGTTTCTATGGTGGGGACCACACAACCATGGGAGGATTCCCATGGTCCGACCCGAAAATAACTTGTGACAGGGAACTGCTGGGTATAAAATCCGGGTGCTCGAACCCCAAACTCATTTGTCCAAGTTCACTTGCCTTCGGATAGATACGGTTAGACATCAAAGGCTAATGCCTGTGGTGTCCTTGAGCACGCCCTTCGTTTCTTATTTGTTGGAGCATCCCCTTGCGAGAGATCGCCGATTCTACGCCCAACAGCAGCTCCGACTACGCCTCCGGAGCCAAAGACTTCATACAGTCCGCTGCCTATACCTTTGCTCAAAAACCGATTGACGGTGTCGAGCAACTGCTGCACCATGTGAATGTCGACGTTCCCCATCTGCAACTAATCGACGCCCCGGTTCACCAGAACTGGCAGACGACCGCAGGAGAGGTGGTCGGCAAAGTCGCCGATGTAGTGGTATTAGGAGTGGGTGTCGGACTAGCGTTGGAAGGCGTCGGTGCGGCATGTCTCCTAGCTCGCTTGAGCCTCGCCGAAGCTGGTGCGATCAGAGGAATGGCCATCGGAACCATGGATGCTCTCATGTCTCCGGTGAAAGACGACAACAACTATTGGAGCACGAAGAGCAGATTCGTGGCCAAAAACGCCGTTGAATTTGCCGCCAAAGGAGCAGTCGCAGCGCCTATGGCGCGCGCCCTTCGAGATCGTATCGGCAATGAGCTGGCGGACCAACTGTCCGGCGGTGCCAAATTTGGCATTGAGAAGTTGATTGAGTTCGGAGCCCAGGCCGTCGCCGAGTATCCGCACTCTGCCCAGGCCATGAGTTGAACCCTTAGATTTTGCCGGCCTTTCAGAAGCTCTGCGTCTTCTTGTCGTCCGACTGAGTGCTCACGTGAGCAACCCGCGAGTACTGTTCGCAACACACTTTCAGATTATTCATGACCTGGGCCAAGCTGAGGCGAAGTTCGTGGTTGACGAAAGATTGGGGAATGACTCCGCTGTCGACGAATTTGGCATATGTAACCTGAGTTGCCCGACCTTGATCGATCGGTTCCAGTTTCCAAAATCCTTCATTGCGCTTGAACGCTCCGCTGACTCGATGCCATTCGATCAGTCCCGGACTTTCCTTGACTTCGAGAACGTAGTCGAACGTCCAAAAATTTCCTGGGGCAGATGCGACGAAAGCGATGGTTTTTACCGGACCGTTCTCTTCCACTACTTTGCACTGCTTGAGACCGGTGAACACTTTTGTGGCTCGCCCGTAGTCTGTTAATATGCTTTGGACGATGTTAGGGCTGGCGTCGACGACGGCGCGCGCCACTTGGAATTTGCAAGACCCGTAGGTCTCTTCATCGCACGCTACCGCCCCTGCCAGATTGGCTGCTTGAACTTGACTGCACATGAGGACCGCGGAGAAACTGAACAATGCTAACGCACCACATACGGTGCGGATCGTGCGGATCATATGCATCAGGTACACCTATTAGGCAGCCACTAACAGAAGCCAGTAAAGATTGGTGCCCGAACATCCGGGACAACTTCTCTTCACGGGGAAAGGAAAAGGATCGGGCTCAAACAAATTCTGAGAGAGGATGAAAGTTCACAATTCTAGAGACGAACAGAGACACAACAGGTTCCCTCGCCCAGGGGAGACATTCCGCATCTTACTTGACTGCCCGGGCGCCTGCCTCAATCTCGACGGAGATCGTCTTCGCTGCCGAATATACCGGACAACCGTGAAGATGGACGCTGTCAGGTACTGCCGGCGGAGTTACAATATAACTGTGGGAAAGATGTGCAGATTTTGTGGAGGCTCGCAAGCCAGGCACCAGATTTGGTTGCATCCCCTCCGACACAAAAAGGATCGGTTTGAGTGATTTTTCTTAATAGATCAGATGCCGGTAAGAGATTGGCGAAAGCGTTGCATAGCTATAGGGGTAAGAGCGATGTCATCGTGCTTGCCTTACCTCGAGGCGGCGTTCCGGTCGCGTTTGAGGTGGCGTGCGAGTTGGGGGTGCCGCTTGATGTGTTTGTCGTTCGCAAGCTGGGAGCGCCGTGGCAAAAAGAGTTAGCCATGGGGGCTATTGCCTCGGGCGGCGTTGTCGTGTTGAACAAAGATGTGATCGAGTCGCTGGAAATTGCCGAGAGTGAGCTAGAAAGAGTGGCCGGCGAGGAGTCGGTCGAGCTGCGCCGTCGCGAACTGGCATTTCGAGGCGACCTGCCGGCGCCGGTTGTAGCCAATCGGCTCGTAATTCTAGTGGATGATGGTTTGGCCACAGGCGCAACCATGCGGGCGGCCATAATGGCCGTCAAGGCGATGAAGCCGAAGAAACTTGTGGTGGCCGTGCCGGTGGCGGCTCGACAAACTTGCGATCGAATTGCTGCTGAAGTCGATCAGATCGTTTGTGTTCAGACTCCTGTCGCATTCGAAGGAGTAGGACAGTGGTATGCTGATTTCGAGCAGACATCCGATGAAGAGGTACGCAACCTTTTAGCTATCGCCAGCAGTTTGCGTCAGCCTGGAGCGGAACCTATCAGGGCGGACAAATGAACCGTTCACTCGCTGTCTAGTGAACGAAAAAGAAGCGGGTCAGGTGATAGAAGATTGGGGCTGCGAAGCACAGCGAGTCGATGCGGTCCATCATGCCGCCATGACCTGGAATAAGAACGCCGTAGTCTTTGACGCCGCGATCTCGTTTGATAGCTGACATTACCAGTCCGCCGGCAAATCCCATAAGAGTGATCGCCAGTGCCATGAGCGCCGCCTGCCACGGGTTGAACGGTGTCATCCAATAGAGGGAGGCGCCCAGAGCGACGGCGGATCCGATGCCGCCCAGAAAACCTTCGACAGTTTTGTTCGGGCTCACCAACGGAGCGATTTTGTGTTTGCCGAACAACTTGCCGAAAACATATTGGAGGACATCGCTTATCTGCACCACGAATACAAAGAAGCAAAGGAGCTTGGCACCCTGGTGCTCATATCCGGGAGCATGCAGATCCAGAAGGGCCGGCGCGTAGCTGACAAAGTACACGCAGACCATGAGCGCCCACTGAATCTTTGCCGTACGCGCCAGGAAGTCGTTGGTATCGCCGGCAATGGCGTTCCTGATCGGTATCCACAGGTAAGCATAAACGGGAATGAAGATGAGAAACAACGATACCCAGTTGATCGCCAGTAATAAATACTGAATCGGATTGAGGACGAAGAATACCCAGAAGAGCACGCGATGGTCGCCTCGAGTGGTGGGTGTCAGAGTGATGAACTCGCGCAAAGCGAGAAACGACACCAGGCAGAACAGAATGATCGATCCCTTGCGTCCGAGACCGATGGCGATGAAAAAAGTGACGACCATAACCCACCAGGCGTTGGTGCGCGAATTCAGGTTCGCCACCACCTCCTGCTGTTTCGGATCTTTCAGCAGTTTGGAGAGAATCCAACCGATGAGCGATGCCGTGCCCAGCATCGCCAACACTCCGCCTATGATCAGCCGCGCCTGTGGATCATCAGTTATATTCATAGTTTGGCGCACTCCTCCAAGGCCAGGCGGGCCCGGTTGAGAAACTCTTCTTTGGTCTCTTTCGGTTGAAGTCTGATGGGGGTTCCAAATGTCACCGAGCACAACATCGGCAGAGGAATGAACTCTCCTTTGGGAAGGACCCGGTTGCAGTTGTCCAGAAAGGTGGGAACTAGATCGACGTCTGATCTGCTTCTGGCGAGATGGTAGATACCGCTCTTGAACTCGTGCAACTGACGATCGAAGCTTCTGGTTCCTTCCGGAAAGATTATCAGAGAGCTTCCTCGATCGAGCACCGCCTTTAGTTGCACCACCGGATTGTTCTTGCGGGTGACGTTCTCACGCTCGATCAACGCCACCTTGAACACCTTGAGAGCGAGCCACTTCCTGAAGGGCCCCTTCATCCAGTAGTCCTTTGCCGCCACGGCGGTTGTATTGCATCGCAGTTTGTCAGGCAAGACGGACCAGAGAACGAGAAAGTCAAAATGACTGGTGTGATTGGCGAAATATATTCGTTGGGTGGGCTCGGGAGCGCAACCCATCCATCGGGCTTGGACGCCTGTAAACAGTTGAAGGGTGGAGGCGATCGGATTCAATCAGTTTTGCCTCAACGAAATGAATATATGCTTCGTGCGTCTAAAGCAGGTGATGATTGAACCGGCGACGACGATTGTTAGAGCGGCGGTGATAATGCGTGGAGGTGAACCGGTAGCGGTTTCGACGGCGCCAAGGACAGAGGCGACCGTCAGAGTAAACATGCGGTGCTGTTTTGCCATGGGCCCGCAAAAATCCTGCTTGAGACCCTGCGACGCGCCGAACGCTCTGATGTAAGCGGTGAGCACCGCCAGTAGAGCCGCCGCCCATCCCAGCTCGATCCCGAGATCTCCGGACTGGGCGGCAAACCCTGACAGTACGAGGAACAAACTGTCGGCCAGCCGATCGGGAAGCTCATTGAAAAGAGCACCGGTTTTGGACTGCTTACCGCCCTCGACTGCGACCATGCCGTCGAGCATGTTGCACAGCAGCCTCAGTTGAATGCAGGCGGCGGCGCCTAACAGACAGAGCGAGCGCTGCCAAGCGGACGAACAGGCGAAAAAGAACAAAACTGCTCCGGCGGTAGCGACCACGACGCTGACGACGGAGATCTGATTGGGTGTGATCCCCGCCTGCACCAGAATCGATGTCAGCGCTTTAGCCCAGCCGCTGCTGCGGGCTGCTATCGGTCGACGATCGCTTTCCTTGGACATCTCCGGGCACGCTTTTCTGGCAGGCGGTTTTAGTTGCCACCATTATATTGGCCCGGCACGACTTGGAATCGCCGTCGAGCAACGGTTTCGAAAGTGTGGGGTTCAGTTAAAACTTTCAAACCGGGTTTGAACGCCGCAGCCGCCAGCTGAGGTCCCGCCGCTTTTGCTGTGGCAACCGCCTCAGATCTCTAAATCGCGTCCGCATTTGAGAACTGGTAGTCGAAGTCAGGACTGAGGTCGAGCAGTTCAGGCGACGAGTTTTGGAACTCTTTGGCCGACTCAACCGGCCAACCGCGAACTATCCAGCCTTCCCATCCGCCTTTGAGAACGAATACAGGGACACCGAGAGTGGCAAGCTCGTTTGCCATAGCTTGAGTGGTGGGGCTCGCCCCCACCCAGGAATAGAGAACAATCTTTTTGCCCGCTGGGCAATAGTCCCGGATATGGAGGGTTCTGCCGGTGATGGCGGGAGCCGAGACAGCGCCAGGTACCCGACCTTTGGGGAAATCTGTAGCGTGTCTCAAGTCGAGTATGCGAAGCGCCGCTCCGCTTCTCATGGCGAGACTGAGCTCTTCGGCGGTAATCTCGCCGGCGTTTAGGGCTGGGGGAACCGGCCCGACCTGGATCAGGACCGGGGGCGCTGGAGACATGCTGGCACCTGGAAACATAGAGAGAGCCTCGGAAAACCTTTACCCAGACAGGGACGAGCTCCTGTCCAGGAGGTTCCAGCAAAAGCGCAAAAAGGCGGCAAATACCGGTAACGACTTCGTCATGCTGGCGCCCGCGGGCTATAATCGGGGTTTGGACAATTGTATAATCTTCATTAATTTCCATCTGCGGTAGAGAGCACAACCAATACCAATGCCCCAGCCCATAGAACAGCGGCTGTTTGAAATCGTCACCCGGCAGAACCGGGCGCAAGAAGACATCGACTTCATTCGCAAGGCGTTTGAGTTTGCCTACAAATCCCATGATGGGCAGTTTCGCAAATCGGAAGAGCCGTACATCATTCACCCGGTGGAAGTGGCGTCGGTTTTGGCCGAGCTCAACGCCGACGAGCAGACGATCGCCTCCGGGCTGTTGCACGACGTGTTGGAAGACTGCGACGTCAAACCCAAAGAAATAGAGGATCGCTTCGGCAAAGAGGTGAAGCTCATTGTCGAAGGGGTGACGAAACTGGGGAAATTCAGCTTCAGCTCCAAGGAAGAGAGACAGGCGGAAAACTTTCGTAAGTTGATCGTGGCCATTGCTGAAGACGTTCGGACCGTGCTGGTGAAACTGGCCGATCGTTTGCACAACATGCGCACACTCGATCATATGCCGGCTCACAAGCAGGCGGATATCGCTAAAGAGACTCTGGAAATATACGCTCCTCTGGCCAATAGATTCGGCTTGGGACAGATGAAGTGGGAGCTCGAAGACCTCGGCTTGCGATATCTTCACCCCGAAGACTACTGCGATATTCAGAAGTTGGTGGCGGACAGCCGGGCGGACCGCGAGTATCTGATCAATCAAGTGGTCGAGAGGATGCGCTCTGAGTTGGACGCCCGCGAGATCAAAGCGGACATCGTCGGCAGACCGAAACATCTTTTCGGCATCTGGAAGAAAATGAAACGTCAGCAGAAGACGTTCGAAGAGCTGTACGACATTCTGGCCATTCGCGTCATTATCGACAGCAACGGCAGCAAGAACTATTGCGAGCTCAATGCGGACCCGGACACGCAGAAATGCTACGAGGTCATGGGGTTGGTGCATGCTTTGTTCCGCCCAATCCCTGGGCGATTCAAAGACTATATCGCCATGCCCAAACCTAACAACTATCAGTCTTTGCACACTGCCGTCATTGGCCCCAAGGGCAAACCGGTTGAGATCCAGATTCGCACCCGCAAGATGCATCACATCGCCGAATTCGGGATCGCGGCGCACTGGCGGTATAAAGAGACGGGTGTGTCCGGCAAGGCGGACAGCAACGTCGATAAGAAACTCGCCTGGCTGAGACAGCTGGTCGATTGGCAGCGCGACCTGGTCGACGCTCAAGAGTATCTCGACACTGTGAAGATGGACCTGTTCGAAGACGAGGTTTTCGTCTTCAGTCCTCGGGGAGACGTTTTCGATCTGCCCACCGGTTCCACCCTCATAGATTTCGCTTATCGCATTCACACCGATATCGGACACCGATGTGTCGGCGCCAGGATTAACGATCGCATCGTGCCACTGAATACGGTGCTAAAGAACGGCGATATCGTTGAAATCATTACCAGTAAGACAGCTCACCCGACCATGGACTGGTTGAATTTTGCCAAAACCCACGGCGCCAAGAACCGGATTCGCCAGTGGTTTAAAAAGCACCACCGCGAGGAGCACATTCAGCAAGGCCGCCAGATGCTCGAAGCGGAACTGGGCAGAACCGGGTTAGACGAATTTCTCAAGTCGGAAAAACTGAAGGAAGTAGGCAAGAAGCTCAACATCACTGAAGCGACGGATATTCTGGCCGCCGTCGGCTACGGAGACCTGTCCGTCTCTCAAGTCGTCAATAAAATCCGCGAGCAGGAGCAGGCTGAAGGAGCGCTCAAGCGAGGGTTTGTCCCTCCTCCTATTCCCGAGAGCAAACCCAGCCACATCGGCAGTTTGGGCGGACTGCTGCACCATCTGGCCAAATGCTGTCAGCCGGTGCCGGGTGAAGATATTCTCGGCGTGGTGACGCGGGGCAGCGGTATCGCCGTGCATCGCAGCGACTGCGTCAACATCTTGAAGGTGGATGAGGAACGGCGCATGGCCGTCGATTGGTCGCAAGAGAGAACGAGCGCCTACCCAGCCGGGCTGCAAGTGGAAGTGCTCGATCGCGTTGGTATCGCCGGTGATATCCTCAAGAAAGTTTCAGACAACAAGATCAATCTGCGTGATCTCAGAGTGGAAACCCACAAAGAGAAGAAAACCGCCACCATAAATCTGACCATGGACGTGGTCGATATTGGTCAGTTGACGAAGGTATCTCAGTCTATAAGCCAGATTAGCGATGTTCTTCGGGTGCAAAGAAAAGACCACAGAAAGCGCGGCACTATTGCAGCGCCGGGCAAAGCTGGTACCGCCAGCGATGCCAGGGCGAAGGGGCCAAACAACGTTACTCCCCTGAAAAACAGTTCCCGGTCTTTGAAAAAAACGCCGTTGAGCAAAAAGCAGGCTCAGTCTGGGGAATGAAGGTCGTTCTCGCTACGAAAAATCCGGGCAAGCTGAAAGAGTTGCAAGAGCTTGCCGCCGGTGATCTCGACCTGGAATTGGTGCTGGCGCCTGACTCTTTTGATCCGGAAGAGACTGGAGCGACCTTTATGGAGAACGCCGTGATCAAGGCGAAAGAAGCTGCCTTAGCCACGGGTTTGCACGCGGTCGCCGACGACTCCGGTATAGAAGTGGAAGCGTTGGGCGGCCGTCCCGGCATTCATTCTGCCCGCTACTGCGAGGGCACCGACGCCGATCGGCGCCTCAAACTGCTTCTCGAAGTAAAGGCGAGCCGGTCGTCGAACCGTTCAGCCGCATTCGTTTGCGCCATGGCGTTTTGTTCGCCGGCAGGAGAGGTGCTCCACTGCGTAGAGAAGAGGTGGGAGGGGCGGTTGCAAGATTGGGAGAGCGGTGCCAACGGCTTCGGCTACGACCCGATCTTTTACGTTGAAGAGATGAAACGCACCTCTGCCGAAATGACGATGGAGGAGAAGAATCAGCTTTCTCATCGCGCCAAAGCCTGGCGAGCGATGAGCCGTTACATGCATGAGTCTCAGCAGCAAGATGGTTATTAGATTCGCCCGGAGCAGAACATCTACGACGCCTGCAATCACACTCTTTGCCGTTCAGCAAGCTTTCCGCCGAGAGAGTTGAAACATACATATATGTATATGGAAACGCCGCATCGACGAGAAAAGAAAGAAACAAGTTTATCTGAATGCATTTTCTCGAACTGCAACGCCTGACGGCGTATTCACCAACTATCGAACCACATAAAAAAACTTCATCCCCTGCATGAGACGAGCTGCATGTACAAGCGGGTTTCCAAGAGATAAGCTGGTTGACCGTACCCCTGGATGAAAGTCCGCCTCCTGGGACATGTGCATTCCCTCTAGCGAGTGAATATTGGTGAGTGAGTGGGTCATCGCAAACGCAAACCCTTTCTGTTTGCCAGGCGATAACGAATTGAAAAAAGAGAGCGCCGAGGGGAAAGCCCCTGAACCGGCGCCAGCCCGTGCCAACGCATCGGTGCCGCATCTGAATTTGCGGGAAGCGCTGGAGTGGCTTCTTGGGGCACCGCACTCCCACGATGACGATCTGCCCCACGAAGAGAAGGCGGCTCGACGGAATCGTCGCATGGAGCTCCTTCTGTGGCTCTTAAATCTCGAACCGAGACTGGCCCCGTACGGCGAATGATGTTCTGGTTCGGGACACAGACAAGCTTAGATTACAAACATGCCGAATGACCCTTGTGAGTTCGACAGAGCTCTTGTGGAGTCTGCCCTCAAGGCCTGCCAGCGGTCTTACGCGCCGTATTCAGAGGCGGTCTCCGGCGCAGCCGTGCTCGACTCTGAAGGGAGAATCCACATCGGCTGTACGGTAGAGGTCGCGACTTATACAGGCACCGTGCACGCCGAGCAAGTTGCCATCGCGGCTGCCCTTGCTGCCGGCGCCAAAAGGCTTCTGAGAATCGCTGTCTACCCCAGCCAATATCCTTGCGGCGTGTGCCGCCAGTTCATGCTCGAGTTCAACGAACAGTTCGTCGTCGTCAACGACATCGACGGAAAAATCGTCACCGCCGGCTTAGGCGATCTCATGCCCAATCTCTTCGGACGCAAGACCATGCAGTTGCCTGGCTTGTAGCTGTGGCTCGCGGGCGCTACAATCACAAGCTTGCGCTTAAGGGCGGAGATAATGGCCTACTCAGATTTACGCGAATTCATCAAGGTATTGGAACAGGCAGGGGAGCTGCACACAATCGAGGCGCCGGTGTCGACAGATCTGGAGATCGCTGAGATCGCCGATCGAGTGAGCAAAGGTGAGGGCGCTACCAACAAAGCTTTGTTGTTCACGAATGTTCGCGGTTATACGGTTCCGGTTCTGATCAACGCTTTCGGTTCGATGAAGCGCATATGTCTGGCCTTGGAAGTCGACAATTTAGACGAGATCGCTAACCGCATCAAACAGCTAATCAAGCCGAAGGTGCCGGAATCGTTTCTAGACAAGTTGGCTCTTCTGCCTACTCTGTTCGAAGTGGGAAAGTTTCCGCCGAAGTTGGTGAACGGTCCGGCACCGTGTCAGGAAGTGGTGATTACTGATCCCACAGACGCCATGTTGGACAAGCTGCCGATCATCAAATGTTGGCCGGAGGATGCCGGCTCTTTTGTCACTCTCGGCGCCGTCATCACCCGCGATCCGAAAACCGAGATCAGAAATCTCGGCATCTACCGCCTGCAAAAGTACGACAACAACACCACCGGCATGCACTGGCATAAGCACCACGACGGCGCCCGCCATTTTGAAGAGAGCCGCAGAGGAGCTGGCGGTGCCGTGGCCAGCTCAGCTCGCCAGGACGAGCCGCCCAACTACGGAACCATGTTTGCAGCTGGAGCCAAGCTGTCACAAGGAAAACGGCTAGAGGTCGCCATCGCCCTGGGATGCGATCCGGCCGTGACCTACGCGGCTAGCGCCCCTCTGCCGCCGGATATCGATGAGCTCCTGTTTGCCGGCTTCCTGCGCCAGAGTCCGGTGCGCCTGGCGAAATGCAAAACTGTAGACCTTGAGGTGCCGGCCTCAGCCGAAATCATTATAGAAGGATACGTCGAGCAGTCCGACTTGAGAGAGGAAGGACCGTTCGGCGATCACACCGGCTTCTACAGCCTGGCGGGAATGTTTCCTGTCCTGCATGTGACGGCGGTGACGCACAGACGCGATCCCATCTATCAGACGACCATAGTGGGGAAGCCACCACAAGAGGACTGCTATCTCGGCAAAGCGACTGAGCGAATTTTCCTGCCTCTGGTGCAGATGCTGGTCTCCGAGATAGTCGACATGAATCTGCCCTGGGAGGGCGTTTTCCACAACTGCGCCATTATTTCGATAGATAAACGGTTTCCCGGACAAGCGCGCAAAGTGATGAGCGCCGTGTGGGGGCTGGGTCAGTTGATGTTTACGAAGTTTGTCATCATCGTCGACAAAGACGTTAACGTGCAGAACCTCTCGGAGGTGGCCCTGCATGTCTTCGGCAACACTGATCCGAAGCGCGACCTGATGTTTGCCGAGGGACCGCTGGATATTCTCGACCACAGCGCCCCGCTTCTCGGATACGGTTCCAAGGTGGGCGTAGACGCCACCAGGAAGTGGCGATCGGAAGGGTTTACCCGCGATTGGCCTCAACCGATTGAGATGTCTCAGCAAATAAAAGACATGGTTTCCGCTCGCTGGGCTGAATACGGGCTGTACCGAGCGGCCGAGAAACAGACTGCGAACCGCTAAAAGTTTGTTGCCAAGGGCGAGTATTTAATGTTTTCCCGTTGAATCTTTGCAATTGCGGGAATATAGGAGATACGAAACCCAATCTTCTGTCACGGGTAACAAACCGCCTCAAGACGGGTTCGGCTTTGGTCTACATATTTTTCACGAGTGTGCGTCGAGATGAAACAGATGAAGCGCATTGGTACTTTTGTGTTGGCTACTGCTCTAGCAGCCTCGGTTTTATATCAGCTGCCGGCTCAGTCCCACCGTTCTCAACCGCAAGAGATTTATCATCGTGCATGGCAGCTAGTGCGCGACAACTATTACGACGCTTCTTTCAATCATCTTGATTGGAACGAGTACGAGCACAAGTACGACAACGACATCAAATCCAACAGCGATGCGTACAAGTCCATAAAGACAATGCTCGAGGCGCTCAACGATCCCTATACGCGTTTTCTCGATCCGAAGATGTTCCAGGACGAGAACGATGCCATCGACGCGAGAATTGTCGGTATCGGTATCAACCTCCAGCAATCGAAAGATCTTCAAAAGCTCATCGTTACACGCACCATCGAAGGCGGCCCCGCCGAGATAGCTGGTCTGCGTGCCGGTGATGAGATGGTGGCAGTGGATGGTTTGTCCGCCATAGGCATGTCGCCTGAGCAAGCCGCTGAGCATATCAGAGGGCACGAAGGCAGCGCTGTTTCAATCTCCGTAAAACGCGGCGAAGGCGAAAAGACCGTCACCATCACCAGACAACAGATCACTATTCATGCGGTCTCTGCCAAAGTTCTAGATAACGGCATCGGTTTGATCACTCTCTCTACCTTTATCTCCAACGATGCTTCCAAAGAGTTCAGAAATGGACTGGCTAAGCTCTCTAACACAGACGGTATCGTGCTCGACCTGCGCGATAACCCGGGTGGATTGCTCTCCAACGCCCTGGAAATAGCAGACATGCTGCTGGAAAACGGCGCCATCGTCAGCACCATAAGCCGCCACGGCAGACACACTGACCTGGCTTCCGGCGAGCCGTTGACTCATCAACCGATCGTAGTTCTGGTTGATGACGAAAGCGCCAGCGCCAGCGAAATTCTCGCCAGTGCTCTGCAGGACAACGGACGCGGTGTTTTGATCGGAACCAAGACTTACGGCAAAGGTTTGGTCCAAGAGATCAACCGACTGCCTAGTGGAGCCGCTGTGCACATAACGGTTTCACGCTATCTCACCCCCGGTGGCACCGACATCAACAAGGTAGGCGTAGCTCCGGACATCAACGTTTCCAGCAAAGACGATCAGATGAAAGTCGCACTCGCCTATTTGAAGGAAAAGATCGCTAGCCTCAAGCCTGGCAAAAATCAGATCAAAGCCAACGTGAGCATGTCGCCTATCAAGCCGCCTGCCTTGGCCAACAAATAAGTCAGCGCTCGCACTAAAACGGTTTGACCAATGGAATCCGCCTCGGAGTTACCTCTGAGGCGGATTACAATTTTCCGCCTTTGTTCAGATTCCGGAACCAGATGCCGGAACCGGATGCCGGGCAACTGGGAGGGGCGAAATACGAAAAAATATTAGACTCAATTAAATATTGCTGTCATAATAGCGGCAAGATTGTTGTCAAGGACTCTCAGCCAATGACTATTCAACAGCGGTTATCGTGGTTTTTTGTCGCCCTGGGACTCTTCCTTGTACTGGAGCCCGCTGCCCAGGCCCAGCTGGGTCAGTCCGATTGGCAGTCTCCCGGCTCAGCCGGTGTCAGCCCATCGAGCCAGGGACAGGCCGCGGCGGCACCGTCGAACTGGCAGCAACCGAGCGGTCAGCTCGGTCAGTCAGATTGGCAGCAGCCAAGTTCAGGCAGGACCGGACAGTCGAACTGGCAGCCCCCGAGCGGTCAGCTCGGTCAATCAGATTGGCAGCAGCCAAGTTCAGGCAGGACCGGGCAGTCGAACTGGCAGCAACCTAATGGCCAGCTCGGTCAATCAGATTGGCAGCAGCCAGGTTCAGGCGGCACCGGACAGTCGAGCTGGCAACAGCCGGGCGGTCAGGTTGGCCAATCAAACTGGCAGCAACCGGGTTCAGCCGGCATCGGTCAGTCTAACTGGCAGCAGCCCAACTCCGCCGCTCCACCGTTCAAACAAAACTACCCGCTCACCCCATCGAACAAGCCGATCTTGCTCGGGGAAGTGCTGGAGCAAGAGCAAACCGATCCCTCAGCCAACCCGATGATGAATGCGGCCAACATCGCTCCGCCATCGCCGGATCCCACCGCGGCCATGAATTCTGGAACCTACTATCCACCCCCGACTCAGCAAGATCCAATGGCGGCGCTCGGCACTCTGATGGGCAGCAATCCCCAGGCTCAAGCTCAGATGCAAGCCATGACCACTCTGGCGCCGGCGGTGCTCAACTTCATGAGCAGCGTCATGCCGCCCGGCGGTATGCGTGGTGGCATCGGCGGTTTTCCTGCACCGGGTACAGGCTATGCAGGTGGAGTCGGCCAGCGCGGCTACTCCTCCGGATACGGCACCGGATACGGTATCGGCGCCAATACGGTTCAACGAGCTGCCAATCAGGCCGCAGCTGGGCTAAATTCAGGACTGATGCGGATGATGAGCAACATCGGCCGTTAAGGCTCGTCGCTCTTCTTCCAGGCATGCCGTTCGCCTAAATCGGTGATCGTGTTCAACAGATTGACGTAACGTTTCAGGTGCGATTCGTTGGACATGCGCAGTTGATCGGGTAGCAGAGTTATCGCTTTGCCGAACTTGCCTTGAAGCAGATAACAAGCAAGCAGATTATCCAAAATGCTGCGCTCGGAGTGATTTGTCTCGGTTTCCTGAAACAGCTGCTTGGCTCTTTCGAACAGCGGTTCGGCCGCTTTGTGGTTGTGCTCGCTGGCAAGACACATTCCCAACCCCAGCGCGCTCGTCAGAGTGCTGTTGGGATGAGAACGGTTTTTTTCCGCCAGATTGAACGCTCGCTCGAACTTTGGTTTAGCTTCTTGCAGTTCGAAAGAACGCAGTTTGCAGGTGCCAAGACCGTTCAAGCTTCCGATTAAGATCGGATGATCGTCGGACAGAGTCCGCTCGATAATTGGAATCGCTCGTTGCCAATCTTGGGCCGCCTGAGAGTAGCGTCCTCGTTCGAGCATCTGCGTCGCCCGTTGATGCAGGGCCATAGCCAGATTGGCGTTATCCTCTCCGAACCCTTCCAGAACCCGTACCGCTCGTTTCAAGAGAACGTCGGCCGAATCGTTGTTTCGTTTGCGAAGATGTACCTCGCCGAGATTGACGAGAGTTTCCGCATAGATGGCGCTGTCCGTCCCCAAAATGTGCTCTCTGATACCAAGTGATTTGGTGAACAGAGCCAGGGCCTCTTCCACTCGATCTTCCTGCAACTTTAAGCGCGCCAGAGAGCTGAACGTTTCCGCCGCCTCTTTAGTTTCGGAGCCAACCTGTTGGCGAATGAGCTCCAGGGCCTCGTTCAGCAGTGACTCAGCCTCGGCGTATTTTTCTTCAAAAATGAAATCGTATCCCAGTGCACCTTTTGCCGCTGCCAGTTCGACACTGCTGCTGCCGAACTCCTTTGAAGCCAGCTCGGCCGCTCGCCTGAGCAAGACAGCAGAATCTGTGTATTTGGCCAACTTCGAGTACGTTCGTCCCAAAACAAATAAGCAGTTGAAAAGATCTCGTTTCGGTCCTGCTTTCTCGCATTCGGGCAGGACCGAGTCCAGCAGCGCAACCGCCTGCTTATATTGGCCGCGATTGAACGCCGCTTCTCCATCGTGCAACTCTTTTTTCCAATCCATTTTATTTATCCATCAATTTTGTTTGCCGGCATGAATCCCGGCTTGAAACCCGCGTTTGAACATGATTTTGTCCACAGAACGGTTACGGTGCAACACTTGGGCCGCGGCGGGAAGAGCGCTAATCGCCGCGAGGTAGTCCTTTTGTCCGACGTGGCAGCAGAATAGGGCCATGGTCAGATTATCCTTGGCTCGCTCGGCTTGTTTGCCCAGGCTTTGCAAACGCCGTAGTGTGTTGGTGACATAGACCTGACCGGCGTCGAAGTTGCGTTGAAAAACGAACAGCCAGGCGATCTGTTTCATGGCGAAAAGAAGATCGTCGATGTTAGACGACTTCTCCGCTTGCCTCTCCAGGTCTTCGAAAAGAGCCTGGGCTTCGGCAAATCGGCGCGTGCGCATGTAGATCATGCCGATCGCTCTCATCACCGAAGTGACGAGCTCATGCTCGGGTGCGAAAAACCTCAGCCTGATCGTCAAAACTCGATCGTACATTTTTAACGCTTCATCGTACTCTTTCATGGCGGCGTGATTCATGGCAACGATGTGCAAACTCATGGCCAGATCCGGATGCAGACCCAGCGCCTGCTCTCTAATCGCGGCCGCCTTTTGGGCGAAGCGGGCCGACTCCTGGTAAACGTTCTGCTTGTAGAAGAGCATAGCCAGTAAGCCTAGAGTCTCTGCCACCGCTGTATGGTTTTCACCCAACAACTGATGCTGCATCTCCAGAGCGTCTCGCAAGAAGAGTTCGGCCTGGCCGTAATTGCGCTGGCGAGTGTGCAAGGTGCCGAGCGATAGAAGAGTCTCTGCTACTTCAGGGTGAGCGTTGCCTAGAAGCTTCCGCCGCATCTCCAGCGCTCTAGTCAACAGCGGCTCGGCTTCGGCAAACTTATTTTGATAGGCGTAGACATTTCCGAGCTGGTCGATAACTCGAGCCACTTCGGCGTGCTCCAGCCCGAGCACTTTGCCGCTGATCGCCAGGGCTCTGGTCAAAACCGCCTCGGCCCGGTCGATCTCTTGAAGATGCACGCATACCTTGCCAAGGCGATAAAGGGTAACGGCCAGTTTCGCCGGGTCCTTCTCGGCTTCGGGTACCGCTTGATTAAGGAGGTTCAAAGCTTCGAGATAATAGCCCTGAGCAAACGCTTCCTCGCTTGCTTCATTGAGTTGGTCCCAACTCATGTCTGTCCCCGTTCTCTCATCTGGTATTGCGCTAACATAACATTTCTTGGATGAGCGTGCGATCCCGCTGAGCGAGAGGTTGCTATTTGTCTCTAGGCGCTGAATTTCTGTCTTTGCGGGCAAACTTCCTGAAGAAGATCCTGCAGATTGCTCAAAAGCGATCCGAATCCCAGCCGCTTTAGAGCAGAGATGACAACGGG